>Ga0209048_10000982_pt1 | contig 29954 bp, 27 predicted proteins | sample FrelakmetCRP12CR_FD_187146 | JGI IMG/M metagenome (GOLD analysis project Ga0209048, IMG submission 187146) | Freshwater lake sediment microbial communities from the University of Notre Dame, USA, for methane emissions studies - CRP12 CR (SPAdes)... | ecosystem: Environmental > Aquatic >... | reverse complement strand
GAGGTCTCATTCCATCCAGAGCGGTGGCAGTGTCGAAGGATTTCAGAGCAAAAATGGCAATGTCGAAGGGGCCAGAATTGAGAGCTTCCTCGAGGGATGAGGCGAATGTAACCAATGAATCACGGATTTCGAAAATCGAATTCCGGCTGATGTTCAGATCGAGTCGCAAGCCGCGCTCACGCAGTTCTTCTGCTGCGCGGGCTTGTTCCACGAATACTACGCGGCTGCCAGCCATCGCCAACGACCCGCCGATATAAGTCCCGACGGCTCCCGCGCCGAAAACCAGAACATTCAATTTTTCCACCTCAATCTTCCTTCCAGTGCGGACGATAGTCGAAATTCAACATCCGCCAGTTGTGGTGTTCTGCTTCGTAGGTGAATGTGGCAAAGGTGGTGTTGTGGAACATGAAACGCGGCCCACTGGAATCAGCCTGGATGGGAATCCCCAGGATGGCATAAAGAGTCATATTCAGGATACCGCCGTGTGCCACCACCAATGTATGCCGGGTGGGATGATCGACCAGTTTTTGAACATTTCGCCCAGCACGCAGGTACACTTCCCAACGGCTTTCGCCGGTCCTGCCAGTGTGGGTATATGGTGTGATGAAAGCCGGGCGGGGAACCGCTTGATCAGCTTCCTCATCGCTTAGGCCTGCCAGCAGCCCGTTGTCGATTTCCATCCAATCCGGATCCAATTCGAGCGGAACATTCAACGCCCCGCAGACTATTTCCGCCGTCTCGCGGGCGCGCAGCAATGGGCTGGAAAAAGCCCGCTCGAAGATGCACCCCTCGGCCTGCCAGCGTTCTGCCAGTGCGCGCGCCTGAGCGCGGCCGGTCTCGGTCAGGGGGAAATCGGCATGTCCCTGGAAACGGTTTTCCAGGTTGCCGACCGACTCGCCGTGCCGCAGGAAAGTGATCTGGTGGATATGGGAGTCAGCCATAGGGATGGAATTTTACCATCAAAAAAAGCAGGGGCGACCGGCGGCCGCCCCTGCGGGTTCACAATTGGACCCCATGCCGGTCCGCTAATATATTTAGGGTACGCATTACTTCGGCTTGCTTGTGCAATTCGTCCCACCCGAGGGACTCACCCAGGGCGTTCGCCATTTCCTCCACCAACGGACGGGTGAGCTGCCCCAGGTAGCCCAGCAAGGTGCGGCGCAGGAGCAGGTCGTCGAGATGGACGATTTTTTCACGCTTCGCCATGGCCCCGATTTCGCCGCGTGTGTAGTGCGGATCGGTCTTGATGGGTGTGGCATCTGTCCCCGCCCCGATGGGCAGGGTCTTCGTATTGGCTTTGCGTGGCAGGCCAAGGAAAACCAGGGCGCGGTCGGTCACTTGCTCGGAGAAAGCGCGGAAAGAGGTCCATTTGCCGCCCACCAGCGAGTAGACCGGGATATTCCCAAGTTTGTCCTCCTGGATATGGTGGTCGCGCGTGATCTGACCGGCATTTTTAGCTTTGGTATATGCCAGCGGACGGACGCCGGAGAAGCGAAAGACGATCTGCTCGCGGCTGATTTTGATGCCGGGGAAAACGCGCCCCACCATCTCAATGAAATAGTCTACTTCCTCGTCGGTGCAGCGGGCAGAGTCAGGGTCTTTAATCAGCAGATCGGATGTGCCGATCATCACTTTATCAAACAGCGGGAAGATGAGCACGATACGCCCATCTTTGTTCTCGAAAAAGAACTCGTGGTCGCCAATGGCTGCGCGCAGTTCGGGGTTATCGAGCACCAGGTGTGAGCCTTTGGTCGGGCCGATATATTGCGAGGGCAAGCCCAGAATCCGGTTGGTTCCATCAATCCAGGGACCAGCCGCGTTAATGATCAACTGAGGTCGAATGTCGATCTTCGAACCATTTACTTCGTCGCGCAACGTGACTGCCTCTCCGTTCACACCCACCAGGCTGACATAGTTGAGACCGCGAGCATGGTCGCCTTCTTTTTCTGCGTCGAGTAGGAGTTCGAGGGTCAGGCGTTCGGGGGAAAGGATAATGCCGTCATAATAGGTGGCCGCGTAGCGGATGTCTGGGTTCAGACGCGGGTACTTCTTTAATGCGGTGAGGCGTCCGTCGAAAACGTGTCGTGGCACAACGCGCGAGTTGCCGGTAAAAGCGTCGTAAAAGATAAGCCCGACCTTAATGATCAACCCGCCGCGTTCGGAGGGCTTTTCCAGCCAACCGAGGAACTTAAGGGGGGCGTTCAGCAGGCCGGAGAAGGTTTTGAAGATGGGGATGGTGGTGGGCAGGGGGCGGACCAGGCTGGGCGCGTTCTGGATCATGCGGTTGCGTTCCTGCACGGCTTCGCGCACCAGGCGGAACTCGCCGTTCTCGAGGTAGCGGATGCCTCCATGAGCCATGCGCGAGGAGGCTGCCGATGCGCCGGAGCAGAAGTCGCCGCGGTCAATGAGCAGGGTGTCCACGCCCTGGAGCGTGAGGTCGCGGAAAGTGCCAACCCCGTTGATTCCACCGCCGACGATGAGCACGGTGGGGGAGTGTGAATTAAGGGAGGTGAGAATTTCTTGTCGATTCATGTTTTCTTCCCTGAGAAGGAGCTCAGCAACACTGCGCCCCCACGAAATATTATTCTATCCAGTTAAATGTTCTTGTAACGGCTTTTTTCCAACCAGCATAAAGTGCTTTGCGTTTCTCGATCGGCATGCTTGGCTTCCATTCCCTGTCCTTGCCCCAGTTGAGGCGCAGTTCGTCGTAATCCTTCCAGAACCCCACCGCCAGCCCGGCGGCGTAGGCCGCGCCCAGTGCTGTCGTTTCAGCCACCTTTGGTCGTACGACTGGCACATCCAGCATATCAGCCTGGAATTGCATGAGCAGTTCATTGAAAACCATCCCGCCATCCACTTTCAGTGCGGTCAACCTGACGCCGGAATCTTTCTCCATTGCGTCCAGCACTTCCCGCGTCTGGTAGGCAGTGGCCTCCAGAACGGCGCGAGCGATGTGCCCCTTGTTTGCGTAACGCGTCAGGCCGACTATGGCACCCCGTGCATCCGATCGCCAGTAGGGAGCAAACAACCCGGAGAAAGCCGGTACGAAATAGATACCGCCGTTATCATCCACAGTCCCGGCCAATGTCTCCACTTCAGAAGATTTTTCGATCATCCCCAGGTTGTCGCGCAGCCACTGGACGAGCGCCCCGGCGATGGCGATCGAGCCTTCCAGGGCGTAGATGGCTGGCTGGCTGCCGATCTTGTATCCGAGCGTGGTCAGAAGTCCGTTCTTGGATAAAACGGGTTTCTCGCCGGTATTCATCAGCATGAAACAACCCGTGCCATAGGTGTTCTTGGCTTCCCCGGGGCTGAAACAGGTCTGACCGAAGAGTGCCGCCTGCTGGTCGCCCAGGTCGCCTGCCAGCGGCGCGCCGCCAAGTCCGCCCTTGGCATTGCCGTAAACCTCCGAGGAAGAACGGATTTTGGGCAACATTAAGCGGGGGATGCCGAGGATGTGGAGTATTTCCTCGTCCCAGTCCAGGGTTTTCAGGTCCATCAACAGCGTACGAGATGCGTTGGTTACGTCGGTGACATGTGCGCCGGTCATGTTCCAGAGCACCCAGGTATCCATGTTGCCAAATAGCAATTCGCCCTTTTCGGCCCGTTGGCGTGCCCCGGAAACGTTATCCAAAATCCATTGGATTTTTGGCCCGGAGAAATATGTCGCCAGTGGCAGGCCGGTCTTGGTCCTGAAGCGGTCCTGCCCTCCATCTCTAGCCAGTTCGCTGCAGATGGCATCTGTGCGCGTATCTTGCCAGACGATGGCATTATAGACCGGTCGCCCGGTCTCGCGCTCCCAGACAACGGTGGTCTCGCGCTGGTTGGTGACGCCGACAGCAGCAATATTGATCACATCCGCACCGGATTTATCCAACACTCCGCGCACCACGCGCTGGGTGCGTTCCCAGATCTCGAGGGGGTCATGTTCCACCCAGCCGGGCTTCGGATAGATCTGTTCGTGCTCCTTTTGGTCCACCGCGACGATGTTCCCGGAATGGTCAAACAGGATACAGCGGGTGCTGGTGGTGCCCTGGTCAATGGCGGCTACATATTTTGGCATGCTGCTCTCCATAATTCTCCCTGGCTTTAAGTATCAAAGGTAAGATTGTTTTATAACTTCGCGACGTTAGGAGTTATAAGTTTTGCCAGTCACGCGCCCCGGCTAAAAAAGCCCTCCCCGGCATAGTCCTCTTCCCCGCCGGTTGGACGTCTTCAAGAATGAGAATCCCCTCGCTGGTACCCACGGCAGGCTGTCCCTCCACAATGAACCTGCAACCAGCCCCCGGACTTTTTCCGCCACTGAGGCGGGCGCGCAGCACTTTTAACGATGCTCCCTTCCAATCCAGGAATGCTCCCGGCCAGGGGTTCATGGCACGTACGCGGCGTTCCAGTTCGACGGCTGACCTTGTGAAATCCAGACGGCCGTCTTCTTTTTTTAGCATCGGGGCATAGGTTGCGCCTTCTTCGGATTGAGGCTGGGGGACGAGTTCACCGCCTAGATAACGCGGCAGGGTTTCGAGCAGGAGTTGTGCACCCAGAGGAGCCATTTTCTCAAAGAGCGTCCCACCGGTGTCATCGGGGGCAATCGGGAGAGTGCGTTGACTGAGGATTGGGCCGCTATCCACGCCCGGGTCCATTTTCATGATGGTGATGCCGGTCTCCTGGTCTCCCGCTAGTATGGAGGCCTGGATGGGAGCCGCACCCCGTCCCCGTGGCAGCAGCGACCCGTGAACGTTGATGCAGCCGAAGTGCGGCAGGTCGAGCACCGCCGGACGCAGGATCTGCCCGAATGCCGCGACTACGATTAGGTCCGGTTCCCACGCCTGGAGTTGGGTCATGGCTTCGGGGAGACGGATTTTTTCCGGCTGGCTAACCGGGATTCCAAGACGTAGTGCAGCCACTTTAACGGCGGGAGGCTGCAGGGACTTGCCGCGCCCCGACGGACGATCGGGCTGGGTCACCACGCCTGCAACGCGATAATGCTCTGCAAGTGCCTCCAGCGACGGGACAGCGAATTCCGGGGAGCCCATAAAAACGATATGTGGAAGATGAGTCACGCTGTAATTCTACTGCCTTTTTTTGGAAAAGGTTAATCTAGCTCTCATAAAAACTATTACCCCAGGCGGCTCTAAATCGGTTGCTTTTTGTCCGGATTGGATGTAAAATACTCCAAACTTCCAAACGATTCCATACCCTCAGGAGAAACCTATGACTCAACAACCGATTAATTCCGATATCACCAGTGACGATAAATTATGGGCGTTGCTGAGCTGGTTATTATGGCCAGTGGCGGTCGTCATGCTGTTCATGGACGATAAAAAAGCCCGCCCATTCATCAAGTACAACGCGGTTCTGTCATTGGCATATGCAGTCCCATTGTATATCTTGGGCACGATCACGGTAGGCTGCTTGCTGGCGTTGGGTGGTATTTATGCGATTGTTCTTGCCATCCAGTCCTATCAGGGCAAGTGGGTGACCGTCCCATTCCTCTCTGATTTCATCAAGAAGCAAGGCTGGGTCGCCTAAATTCTGGTTCGCATTCATGCGTCCGGATTTGTTGATATTTATTTATTAATCAAACCATCCAACCAGAATCTCAGGAGATAAAATGAATACGGATATTACCAGCGATGATAAACTCTGGGCTGCATTAGGCTACCCGATCTTTATTATTGCGCTTATCATGCTTTTTGTGGAAGGGAAGAAAAACCGGCCGTTTATTAAATTTCACGCGGTCCAGGCCCTTGCCTTGAACGTTTTTTTCTGGATTGCCGAGATTGTCATTCGCATTCTTTCGGCTGCCCTCGGTAGGGTAACCTTCGGAATTGGCACGCTGTTAAGTTGTCTTTCTCCAGTTCTGTGGCTGCTCTTGATCTGGCCGGCAATCATTGCCTACGGGGGGAAATATTTCGATATTCCGGTCATTACCAAGTTCCTCCGTGATCAACACTGGGTAGCATAATTACTGGTTCGCTTGAACGGGAAGCCCGCCAATTGGCGGGCTTCTTTACTTATAATAGAATGCAACCAGCCAGCGGTAAAATCGTTATATACCTTTGGAATTACCTGGTTATAATCGATATCTTGATTAGGAGAAAAATATGCCTGCCAAAAAGAAAGCTGATCTTCCAGTCGAACCGGTTGAAGCAATCCTCCCTCCGGTTGAATCCACTTTTACGCCAACTGTGCCAGGGCCGTCCATGCCACCGGTTCCTCCTGTAACATACAATGCACCTCAGACCATGGCTCCTGGCGATGAACGGACCTGGGGAACGCTGGCCCACTTGACCACACTTTTGAACCTGGTGACCGGTTTCGGCGGCCCAATTGCAGCCCTGGTTATCTATCTGGTCTACAAAGACCGCTCGCGCTTTGTGGCTTACCATGCCTTGCAGGCGATGGTTTTCCAATTGATCTGGTGGTTTGGAGGCGGCGTGTTGATTGGCCTGATGTGGGCTATTACAGGTGCCCTTTCAGCGATCCTCATCGGGGTTGTACTGATCCCGGTGGCGGCTTGCATCACCCCCATATTGGTGCTTATGCCGGTGGGAGCCTTGATATATGGGATCGTTGGTGGGGTACAAATCAGCCAGGGTCAGGATTTCAAATACTGGCTGGTGGGTGACTGGCTGCGCGGCACGCTCACAGGCGCGTAATACCATCTTTTCCTCATTTGACCGGCGCGTTACTGCGCCGGTTTTCGTTCCCCTTCCACGAGATTTTAACTTGACTCTCGCCCGCCTTGCTCTTACAATGCACTATACTTTACAAACGAATGGCAGCAGGGAAGAGACTTGTATTCTCCACCAGATCAACACTGGAGGATATGGGCACCGAAGGTGCAAACCCGGAACAGGCAAATCCGGGCGAAACTCTCAGGTAAAAAGGACCCTGCGCCAAATTCCTCTGGAAAGTCCCCTGCGGGGATAACCTCCCCGCCCCGGGACACCGACGGGGCAATCCTTAGGCTGCGGCCTTTGCTATCGTTCAGGCCTCCACCAAGGAGAATCTCTCAGGTTGATAACAGAGGGCGCACGTTCTGTCTACGTGTGCCCTTTTTGTTTTGCCAAAACTACCTTTTAAGGAGACGAAAAATGAATATTCCCACCAATCTCAAGTACACCAAGACCGATGAATGGTTTGACCCAGCGACCGGGACCATGGGCCTGAGCGATTATGCCCAGGGACAGCTCTCGGATATCGTCTTTGTAGAAATTGTGGTCGTCATCGGCGAGACAGTCGTGCCAGGCAAGGCAATCGCCTCGGTAGAGTCGGTCAAGGCTGCTGCGGAGACCTACGCCTCGGCCAGCGGTAAGGTGGTGGCTGTGAATGAAGATCTGAGTGGCATCCCTGAGATCTTAAACAACGACCCCTATGGTCAGGGCTGGATGGTCAAGGTGGATGGCGCAGACGCATCCGGTCTGATGGATGCTGCTGCATATACCAAGTATTGTGAAGAACGGGCGCATTAATTTCATGAGCCGTTTCAAGGAGCATCTATGACTTATATCCCGCATTCTCCCATAGAGCGGGACGCGATGCTTGCCGCCATTGGCGTGAAAAGCCTGGAAGATCTTTTCAAGGATATCCCGGCCAAGCACCGTTTCCCCAAGCTGGACCTGCCGCCTGCGCTGACCGAGATGGAAGCAGCCGCCGAACTGGGCGAACTCTCCACCGGCAATGAGAACGTCCATTCAGACCTGGTCTCTTTCCTCGGCGCGGGAGCGTACAACCATTACATCCCCGCCGCTGTGGACCACATCCTGAGGCGCGGCGAGTTCTATACCGCTTACACGCCTTACCAGCCTGAAATCTCGCAGGGCACTTTGCAGGCCATTTTCGAATACCAGAGCCTGATCTGCGCGCTGACCGGAATGGAAGTTTCAAACGCCTCTCACTATGACGGTGCCACGGCTGTGGCAGAGGCGGCCAATATGGCTTACGCCCAATTCCGCGGCAAGCGCAACAAAGTGGTCATCTCGCCTACCGTTCACCCACAGTACCGCGAGACCATGCGTACATATGTTCAAGGGATGGGCTTGGAATTGGCCGGTGACGATCCGAAGGCTAATCTGGACGCTGGTCCGGAGGCCCTCGAAAGTTTGATCGACGAAAATACCGCCCTGGTCATCGTCCAGTACCCGGACTTTTTTGGACGTGTTTACGATTTCACCAAACTCATTGAACTTGCCCATGCCAAAGGTGCGCTCGTCTGTGTGGCGGCCAACCCGACTGCCCTGGCGCTCTTTAAAGCTCCCGCTGAAATGGGCGCCGACATCGTCGTTGGTGAAGGCCAGCCGCTTGGCATCCCGCTCTCATTTGGGGGACCGTACCTCGGCTTCTTCACCACCCGCAAGCAGTATATCCACAAGATGGCCGGACGCTTGGTGGGGGAGACGCTGGACAACCGCGGCCAGCGCGCCTTCGTGCTAACCCTGACCGCCCGCGAACAGCACATCAAGCGCGAGCGCGCCATCTCCAATATTTGTTCCAACCAGGGGTTGATGGCGCTGGCTGCTGCTGTGTACCTGTCGCTCCTTGGGCAGACCGGTCTTCGCCAGGTGGCTGAATTGTGCTACCACAAGGCGCATTATGCGGCTGAGAAAATCAGCAAAGTCAAGGGTTATTCGCTCTGCTTTGATACGCCTTTCTTCCACGAGTTCTCGGTCTGTTGTCCGAAGCCGGTGACCGAAATTAACGACCACCTGCTTGAACACGGCGTCCTGGGCGGCTACGACCTGGGTCAGGATTACCCCTCGCTTAAAGACCACATGCTGATTGCTGTCACCGAGATGAATACCAAAGATGAAATAGATGCCTTGGTGGATATACTGGCAGAGGTGAACCATGACTGAGCCTACGATTTATGAACTTTCCTCCCCCGGACGCACCGGCGTCATCTTCCCGGACCCGGATGTGCCGCGCGCTAAACTTCCGGAAAATCTGCTTCGCAAGGAATTACCGTTACCCGAATTGGCTGAAGTGGATGTTGTCCGCCATTACGTCAACCTGTCGAAATACAACTATAGCGTGGACGGTGGCTTCTATCCGCTGGGTTCTTGCACGATGAAATACAACCCGAAGATCAATGAGGATACTGCCCGCCTGCCCGGTTTCGCTTTCACTCACCCGCTCCAGCCAATTGAGACGGTCCAGGGTAACCTGGTTTTGATGTACACCTTGCAGGAATGGTTGAAGGAAATCTCCGGCTTTGCCGCGCTGACCCTTCAGCCGGCTGCCGGAGCGCACGGCGAGTTGACCGGTGTGCTGATCATGCGCGCCTATCATAAAGATCGCCGCGATTCCAAACGGGTCAAGATGCTCATTCCAGATTCGGCGCATGGAACCAACCCGGCTTCCTCTGCCATGAGCAGTATGGAAGTGGTGCAGGTCCCGTCGGATGCGCGCGGCAATGTGGACCTGGCTGCCCTGAAAGCCGCCTGTGACGATACCACCGTTGGCCTGATGCTGACCAACCCGAACACGCTCGGTCTCTTCGACGAACACCTTGAGCAAGTGATCCAGATTGTCCACGACTGTGGCGGGCTGGTCTATGGCGACGGCGCCAATCTGAATGCCCTGCTGGGTATTTTACGTCCCGGCGATGTAGGCATTGACGTGATGCATTATAACCTTCACAAGACCTTCTCCACCCCTCATGGCGGCGGCGGACCGGGCTCAGGTCCGGTGGGTGTTACTGAACAACTAGCCGACTTCCTCCCGGGTCCTCTGGTGGGGATTGTCGAAGAAGGCGACGACGACGATCCACCCCTGTATGGTTTCATCACGCCGAAGAAAACGATTGGCCGCGTCAAGGCTTTCCATGGTCACTTTGGGATGCTGGTGCGCGCTTACACTTACATTGCCATGCACGGACCGGACGGACTTCGCCAAATTGCCGAGTACGCTGTGCTGAATGCCAACTACATCAAGGCGCGTCTGAAAGGCGTTTACACCGTCCCATTCGACCGAATTTGCATGCACGAGTTCGTGGCAGAAGGCCAGTGGACGGACGCCCCCGGGATCCGTGCCTTGGATGTGGCCAAGCGGCTGATGGACTACGATTACCACCCACCCACCAACTACTTTCCACTCATCGTCCACGAAGCGCTGATGATCGAGCCGACCGAGACCGAGAACAAACGTACGCTGGATGACTTTGTTGAAGCGTTGCTCAAGATCGCCGCCGAAGCGAAAACGAACCCGGACCTGCTTCACGATGCCCCGCACAAGACACCTTTTGGCCGCATGGACGAGGTCAAGGCAGCTCGCGAATTGGTCTTATGCTGCTGGCTCCCGGAGGATTACAAGCAGTAAGCAATGCATTCTGCTTGCCATTGCTTGGAAATATTACCGTGCAGGCCTGACCTTTCGATTGCTCCCGGAAGAATCCGGGAATAATGTGTAACCCTGTTGGGGCGACTGGATGGTCGCCCCAATACTATCTTATGCCGCACTCCGCATCGCATTCCCCCGCTGGCTTGCTGCCAATTTTAGGTTCCTAATTGCTGTATAATGGCCTGACCCATGCACGAACTCGCAGTTACAGAAAGCCTCCTGGAAATTGCCATTCGCCACGCCCAGGCTCAAAACGCCCGCTGCATCACGGACCTGTATCTTGTCCTTGGGCAGTGGTCTTCCATCGTGGACGACTCGGTTCAATTCTACTGGGACATCCTCAGCGATGGGACGATTGCCAAAGGCGCCACCTTGCACTTCCGGCGCGTGCCGGTGCTGCTGACCTGTCAGAATTGTGGGAAAGACTATCAACCCGCCAGCCAGGAGTTCGCCTGTCCTAATTGCGGTGGGACGCACGTGCAGGTTAAGACGGGTGATGAGTTCCACCTTGAAGCGATTGATGTGGAAGAATAATGTGTCGTTGCCTGGGCGATATTGATACAATATTTGTTTGATGGAGAACCAAACATGCCGCAGCGTATCCCCGTGGTTGAAAAAATCCTCTCCGCCAATGACCGCCTGGCATTCGAAAACCAGTCCCGCTTTGATGCCGCAAAAGTCTTTGCGATCAATATGATGGCCTCGCCCGGGGCAGGGAAAACCTCCCTGATCGAGCAGACGGTCAAGGCTCTGGAAGGCCGCCTTCGCATCGGCATGATCAACGGCGATATCGCTACTTCCTTCGATGCTGACCGCGCCCAGGCCGCCGGGGCGACCGCCGTCCAGATCAACACCGGGGGTGATTGCCATCTTGACGCAGTCATGGTGCAATCAGCCCTCTCCCAGCTTGATCTGGGCGCTCTTGACCTGGTTATCATTGAAAATGTCGGCAATCTGGTCTGCCCGGCAGACTTCAAACTCGGCACGCACAAGAGTGTGCTGGTGGCCTCCATCCCGGAAGGCGACGATAAACCCTATAAATACCCGGGTATGTATCGCGGCGTGAATGTGGTTGTGATCAATAAAATTGACCTGCTCCCATATGTGCCCTTCCGAATGGATTTCTTCAAGAAGGGAATTGAGGTGCTCAACCCTGGTGTGGCCCAGTTCGAACTCTCTTGCCGCTCGGGGGAGGGCTTATCCGGTTGGCTGGCATGGCTGGAGGGGCAGGTGAAGGAATTTAGGAAAATTAAAAAGTAAAGTTGTTAGGTCTTTCTTTTGGCCAGTTAATTCGGCGGCTTCGATTATCTATTATTGGTTGTTTGTGAACTGACCGCAAAAAGGAATTTAGCCAAACTAATGGGCTGCTCAAGGCGCTCGCTGCCGGAAAATTACACTAACCAATGTTAAGTAGTCAGCCAGAGGCTGGGTGGCAGTCAGGCTGTGCCATAACTTTTTTTCTTGACAGCCATGCTATACTAATATTACCAAAAGGAGATGAGCCAATGAATGAAACCCACTCCGTTCCCCGGCCTGTAAAGATCATTCGCTGGATCGCCCGCATTTGTAGCCTCCTCATCCTGGTTTTCATCCTGATGATTTTTGTCGGTCCCTTATTGTTCCCTGCTCCTGATTCAGGTGGAAAAGTGTCCCTCGCTCCACAGGATATGTTCCTGCTAAGTATGTTTGGAGTATCAACAATAGGTCTGCTTATTGCCTGGCGCTGGGAATTGTTCGGCGCGTGCCTGACCATTTTTGCCGTGGTAGTCCAACAACTGACATTCTCGCTCGCGAAAAATATGTGGGACGTGGCGCAATTAATCCAGGCAGCCTTCTTTATCCTGCCGGCGTCCCTGTTTCTGGTGGCGTGGGGGTTGGGGCGACAGACGAAGAAGGCATAACTGCGTAAAACTTCTACCAGATGAAATCCCAAGGACGGGCATTTGCTCGTCCTTGCCTGTATCTGGTTGATGATAAACCTGGCCTCAACCACCATTCTTCATTGGAGAATCTCTCAAACATGGATAGCACCTTCACTACTGTCACTGTGACGAATGACCTCTCAACTCGATTCTCAATCTGCGCTCCACCCGCTTGACCTGCACCGTGATAACCCCCCACTCTGATAAAAAAAATGACCGCAGGTCCCTCATTTGGAACCTGTGGTCATTGAATTCTGGAAACTGTTGATTCTAATGGTGTTCGTGCTTTTCCGCCTCATCTGCATCGGCTTTGGTCTTGTGGATGGTACCGTCCGGATGGTTTGGCGGCGAATAGACCGTGTACAGTTTCAATCGCGCGTTCTTGGATGTGTTGATGACGTTATGATAGGTCCCTGCTGGGACAATGACTGCATCACTTCCATGGACAACGTGCTCTTCCTTGCCTCCGAAGACGAACTTGGCTTCGCCTTCTTCAATGCGGAAGAACTGGTCAACGGATTGGTGCACCTCGTTGCCGATTTCTTCCCCTGCTTGCAGGCACATCACCACCAGTTGGGCATGTTTGCCCGTGAACAACACCTCGCGGAAATAATTGTTATTTAAAGTCAATTTTTCGATATTTCCAACAAAACCAGTCATTGCGATTACCTCCTTTGTGGGTCATGAAAAGATGACATTTTCCTATGCCATAATAATATTATTGTAGCACAAAGCCGAAAATTGAATCATCCACCGGTTGAATATGATAAACTTGGCTTCTGCAACCATCCCCTTTTGGAGAAACTCTCAAACATGTGTGGCATATTCGGTATTGTGACGAAAGACGAACAACCTCTCGGCCCGATCCTCATCGACGCCGCCCGGAGGCTTACTTACCGCGGCTATGACTCGGTCGGCGCGGCGACCATTTCCGGAAGCAGGATTGATTTACGCAAAGATGTCGGCCGCGTGGAGGATGTGGCCGTCAAATATAACTTCGCCGAGATGACTGGTCAGCGTGGCATGACCCAGTTGCGCTGGGCCACTTTTGGCGAACCTTCGCAGGTAAACTCCCAGCCGCACCTGGATTCGGATGGCGACCTGGTTGGGGCGCATAACGGCAACGTGGTCAACAACGTTGAACTTCGCCAGCAGTTCATGGCCGAGGGTCTTATCGTCCGCTCGCAAAACGATGGGGAGTCCTGCGTCCACGCCGTGGAGCGCTATATCAACAAAGGCTATGATTTCATTGACGCCATCCGCCTGTCTTACGGCGACCTGCAAGGGGACTATGCCTTTGTCATCGGCCGTATTAACGATGACAGGCTCTACGCCATCAAAAAAGGTTCCGGTCTGGTCGTTGGCATCGGGGACGGCTTCACATGTCTTTCCTCGGATCTGCCATCCATCCTCCCTCTCACCCGTAAAATCCTGCGCATCCAGGATGGTGAAATCATCACCCTGTGGGCGGACCGGGTCGAACTTCGTTCGATGAAAGATGGCAGTCTTATTGCCCGGGATCCGGAAATGATCACCGAGACAATGGACGCCGTCCAGAAAGGCGGATACCCGCACTTCATGCTGAAAGAAATCCACGAGCAGCCGCAGGTGGCGCGCGAACTCCTGCATCTTTTGGACGGCATGTCCGAGCCGTCATCCCAGGCTGATAATCGAGGCATCCAGACTGTGCTCGAAAAGATGCGGGCAGCGCGTCTGCTATATTTTGTCGGCTGCGGGACAAGTTACCATTCCTGCCTGGCAGGTGCGGTCTACTTTGCTCAGATCGCCGGACGGGCCGCCATCCCGGTGCTGGCTCCCCAGTTCGTCCCGCAGTACGCCCCGGCGGTCAACTACGCGGACGTGGGCCTGTTTGTAAGTCAAAGCGGGGAGACCAAAGATGTGCTCAATGCCCTGCAGATCGGCGAAGCCCAGGGCATGACTGCATTTGGACTGGCGAATGTTATTGGTTCCACGCTCACCAAGTCCACCGCCTGTACCCTGCCGCTGTGTTGCGGTTATGAAATTTCGGTTCCTGCCACCAAGACCTTCACCAACCAGGTGGTCACCTTTATTTACCTTGCCTATCGTTTGGCTGGGCGCGATACTGCTGAACTGGCGGTCATCCCTGAATTGATGGAACAAACCCTGGAGATGGTGGCCCCCCAGGTGGCGGCAATTGCCCCAGCGATCAACACTTGGAACGACCTGTATTGCCTGGGCTATGGTGCCACCTATGCGATGGCGCTGGAGGGGGCTTTGAAACTTAAGGAGATTACCTACGCCCACTGCGAAGGGATGCTCTCGACTGAATTCAAGCACGGTCCTCTCTCGGCGGTGACTAATGGATTCCCGATTCTTTTCGCCGCCGGACCGTTGGATGTGCCGCTTATCGTCAGCGGTATAAATGAAGTGACCTGCCGTGGGGCGCGCGCCATTGCAATCGGTGAAGAAGACACCCGTCTGCGCGCGAACGCCAGCGACCTGATCGTCCTGCCGAAATCCACGCCGGAGATTGCCTCCTTGCTGACTGTGCTGCCGCTGCAATTGCTCTCGTACCAAATGAGTGTAATGCGCGGTTATGACCCCGACTTCCCGCGCAACCTGTCAAAGACGCTTACGGTGGATTAATCGTTTACAGGTCATGCTCTGCATGACCTGTAATTTAATTCAAAACCCATTGGGATTACAAATAATATCGGGGGAGGAATCTATGATTAACTGCAAAATTCCACAGTCGTCGCCAGGAACATTTTCGCACAGGTCTTGACGCTGGACAGGTCAACCCATTCTTCGTCGGCGTGTGCCCCGCTCCCGGAGGGACCGAGTAACACGGATGGGATTCCTGCCGCCGACAGCAGGGCCCCATCCGTCCAGAACGGCACCCCGGCAATTGGGAGCGGACCCTTCATCACTTTCCGGGCCGCGGCCTGGACTGCCCTGACAATCCCCGTATCTTCGATGGTCTCCAGCGGTGACCGGTCAATGCCTCGCCGTATAACAGCTTGGAAGGATGGGTCCGAGCGCTGGATTTCCTCGATGATGCCCAGCAATTCGGTTTCGACCTTCTCGGGGATCTCACTAGGCAGCGTGCGCCGTTCTACGGATAGCATGCATTGATCCGGGTAGGTGGACATTTCGTGCCCGCCTTTGATCAGCGAAGCGTGTAACGAGCCGCTTCCAAGCAGTGGGTGGGTCGGGTTGGAACGCAGATTTTGATCGAGTTTTCCCAATTCCACCAATACTTTCCCCATTTTGACGATCGCATCCACGCCCAGGTCAGGCCGCGAGCCGTGCGCTGCCTGTCCAAGCGTCTCGACCTCGAACCAGACAAAGCCCCGGTGAGCCAGTATCAATTGGAGTTCGGTGAACTCGGCAACGATCGCGCCATCTGCGTGGAAGCGCGTTGCCAGTTGCTGCGTGCCCAGGCTGGCGTATTCCTCGTCAACGACTGCCGTAAAAATGACATCCCCAGGCAGGTGCCGTTTCCGCGCTTCTGCCACAGCAAACATGCAGGCAGCCAGACCGCCCTTCATGTCATAGGCGCCTCGTCCGTACAGACGGCCGTCCTTGATGACCGGTTTGTGCGGATTCGACATCCCGCCCTCACCGACAGTGTCCATGTGGCCGTTGAGCAGCAATGTTTTCCCGCCGCCCCTGCCGCGTGCAACCCCGACCACGTTCGGGCGGCCTGGTACCAGCTCAATTAACTGCACTTCCAGGCCGGCCCGTTCCAGCCATTGCGCAATATAGTGCGCAATTTCTGATTCACCGGGCGCCCCGGCAACAAGATCTGGGTTGATTGAGTTGATAGCCACCAGGTTGTTAAGGAGTTTTTCGAGTTCTTCCATGATTGGAAGTATATCCGAAAATAACAAATAGGATAAAGATGCCCTGGCAGTCCCAGTCCTTGAAGATCCGCTCTTTCCGCAGGAGCGTGTTGAGGGTCTTGTACCCAAATTTTCCGGGAAACCTGTCCAGGATGCCGAGGGTGGATCAGGACAGATTTGTTCGTCATGCTTTATGAACACCTTGGGGGGAAATTTTATGGTTCACTTGACAAACATGAGATGGGATGGTAAAGTATAGACTGGTTTGTTATGTAGACCAGTCTGTAAAGGATTATATATGTTCGATGATCTCAAGAAATCTGAACTGCACGCCATCCAGTATCAGCACGTGGATGGTACTTTTGAACTGACTTTTGGCGGGACGTTCCTGCTGATGGCAGTCAGTTTCTATTTAGTCAGCCGGCTGGCGCATCCCGACTCTTCTCTCTTATCCTTTGCTCCTCTGCCGGTATTCGCCGGGGGAGCATTTCTCATCGACGCCCTGGTCCAACAATTCAGGAGGCGGGTCACATACCTGCGCAGCGGTTTTATTACCTACCGCAAACCCCAGCCCCTCAAACGTACCACGCGGCTGGTGATCTGGATTGGCGTGCCGCTTCTCACCGCGCTATTTCTGGGGTTGTTATTCCTGAATCGTTCAAAATTCCCAGCGGGAAGCCAGGATTCCGCGTTGCCCGCGCTCCCGGTTTTTAGTGGTCTCCTCTTCAGCGGACTGTGGGCGATTATTGGCTGGAAGATCGCCCTGCCACGTTTTTTTCTCATTGCAGCTGCTTCTCTGCTGATCAGCGCGGGACTAATTGTCATTGGGGTGGGTGTCTACCTGGGGATGGCTTGGCTTTTCGGTGGGCAGGGGGTGCTGTTGTGCGCCTCCGGAGGTGTGACTCTGTGGAAGTATTTGCGTAATACCCGCCCGCAAGAAGATACTTCTTCTGAAAATCAGGAGAAATCATGACAGTCAAAATCGCTGACGCCACCCGTCGAGTGCGAGGGTACTGGTACGTAGACGGCACCTATGAGTTTCATCTAGGCCTGACCGCTCTCATCATGGCAGTTTACTTCTTTCTTCAAGTGAAATCGAATGGCTCCGGCACGGAAAACCTCCTAATCCTTTTATCCGGGTTCCTCCTGGTCAGCGGAGGCGGCACATTGGTCGACCGGCTGATTCGAGCCTTGAAGGAAGGCGTGACCTTCCGCCGCACCGGTTACATCTCAATGCGCAAGGAAAAAAGCCAACCTTATCCGCCCGACATCCTCATCCTGATCGTCTTTCTTGTATTCATCGCGGGTGCAATATTATTTGACTGGTTGGATAATTATGTACCTTCCAAATGGCTGCCCGTCTTTCCAGGGTTGGTTCTCGCGGTGGTTACAATAATTACCGCCATCCGCACTTCCCAGGTGCGTTTCTACATCCTGGCCGCAATCTGCCTGCTTGCGGGGATCGCAGTCGCCATCATCGATAATGGACAATGGGGCGTGTGGGTCAACATTGGACTCTACTTTACCCTGATGAGCCTCGTTCTACTGGTTATGGGAACTTTCACTCTGTGGAAATACCTGCGCATCAATCCCGCCCCGCCAGCGGAGACATCCGATGAGCAGTGACCTGCATTCGCTCTCCGACGTAGACCGGCTCATCCACGAACCGTCGCGCAGTATAATCCTGGCTATACTATCCGCGGTAGAGGTCGCTGATTTCCTCTACCTCCAGCGCGAGACCGGCTTGACCAAAGGCAACCTCTCGGTCCACCTGTCGAAACTGGAGGAGGGTGGCTACGTAAATATAGAGAAGACCTACCGTGGTAAGATACCATTGACCCTCTGCCGTTTGACCACCCAGGGCCGCAAGGCTTTCGATATTTATTGCAAACAACTTAAGCAGTTTGTTAAGAATACCAAGGAGTAATTCCATGCCCGCGGTCGGACTCACTCATATTTCCAAATCCTTCGGCTCTGTAAAAGCCATTGACGATGTCTCGTTCACTGTCGAAAAAGGCGAACTCTTCGGCCTGCTCGGTCCCAACGGCGCCGGGAAGACCACCAGCCTGCGCGTGATGCTCGATATCTTCAAGCCCGAATCCGGATCGGTCGCAATCCTTGGGGGACCGATGAACGAATCCAAAAAAGATCACATTGGCTACATGCCAGAGGAGCGGGGACTCTACCAGGACATCCCGCTCGAACGCTGTCTTGTCTACCTGGGATCGCTCAAGGGTCTCAGCCCCGCGGAAGTGAAGCAACGCGCCGCAGGCTACCTCGAACGCTTCGATCTGGCCGCCTACAAAACTAAAAAAGTCAAGGAACTCAGCAAAGGGATGCAGCAGAAGGCCCAGGTCATCGCCACTCTGTTACACCAGCCTGAACTGCTCATTGTGGACGAACCGTTCGGCGGTCTCGACCCGCTCAACACCCAGATGGTGAAGGACCTGCTGCTCGAACAGCACCAGCAGGGGGTCACCATCATCCTGTGCTCGCACCAGATGCACCAGGTGGAAGAATTATGCGACCGGATTGTACTGATTGACCACGGCAAGGTCATGCTCTATGGGGTTCTGAACGATATCCGCCGCCAGTTTTCGGGGCACGCCGTCACCGTCCGTACCAGCGACAAAATCCCGCCCTTGAAAGGCGTCGAGCGCCTCGAACCCCTCAACGGGGCAGTTAAATTGCACCTCTCGCCGGGGACAGAGCCGCAGGAGGTATTACGCTCACTTGTTGCGCAGAATGTCAATCTGGACCAGTTCGAGATTTCCATGCCCACCCTGGATGAAATTTTCATCCGAGTGGTGCAGGGGCAGGCAGAGGTGGCATGACCAAACTCTGGCATGTGGTCTGGCACGAATACAGGCGCCATGTTTTCACCCGCCGTTTTGTGCTGGCGGGTCTCATGAGCGTCCCGCTGATTATCCTGGTAATTGTCGGGTTGATCTTCCTGATCTTCGCGCTGGATACCAACACCACCCCGCTGGGTTATGTGGATTACTCTGGTCTCCTTGCGAACCCTGTATCTGCTCCGGCCCCCGAGTGGCCAGACCGTTCCGTCCAGATTCTGCGTTTCGAGACTGAAGCAGCTGCCCGATCCGCGCTGGATGCGGGCCGCATCCAGGCCTATTTCATCCTGCCTGCCGATTACCTGTCCAATGGTCGGCTGAGCGTTGTCCATCTGGGTGCTCTCAAAGATCCAGCGCGCACCCAGTTCTACAACTTCCTGACTGCAAACTTGCTCAGGAACACCGACCCGCTCATAGCCATCCGCCTGGTAAAAGGTACTGAGCTTGTCGTGCAATCCCCGGATGGCAGCCGCAGCATCTCCAGCAAGAACTGGTTCGACGTGGTCATCCCGATGGTTGCCGGGATCGCCTTTGTCATCGCCATGTTTTCGACCGGGGGTTATCTGATGCAGGCGGTGGTGGAGGAGAAGGAAAACCGCACGATGGAAGTGATCATCACCTCTGTTTCGCCTAACCAGTTCATGGCTGGAAAGATCATTGGCGATACGGCTATTGGGTTGACGCAAATATTCCTCTGGATGGTATTCATCGTTATCCCCATCCTGGCCTTTCGAAACAGTATGAGCATCCTGCGTGGCATCCACATTGCGCCGCAGACTCTGCTCCTCCTGGTTTGCGTTATGTTCCCGGCTTTTATCATGGTCTCAGCGCTGATGGCCGCCATTGGCGCTACCGTTTCCGAGGCGCGCGAGGGTCAGCAGATGGTGGCCATGATCAGCCTGCCCATTTGGATCCCATACATGCTGACCGGCTTGTTGATGAGCAATCCCAACTCGCCGCTGGCACTCGGCTTGAGCCTGTTCCCATTGACAGCCCCGCTGACGATGCTTATGCGTGACGGATTGACCATCCTGCCGGTCTGGCAGATTGCGCTAACCGCTTCCATCCAGGTGATTAGCGCGGTCGGAGCTATTTGGCTGGCGGGGCGTGCTTTCCGGCTGGGGATGCTCCGCTACGGAAAGCGGCTGAAATGGCGGGAGGTGTTCGCGAGAAATTAACACGCCAGGCACAACGGACTCAAAGTGTATTTTTAACAAACTTTTAAAAATCAGCATATTCCTTTGTGACCACCTGCCCCTGCTATTTGGCGATTGTTTTTAGGAACTAATACCTAATTCGAACAAACCATACCCATGAAAAAGATTCTGCTTGTTCTCAAGAACGAGGTCATCACGCTTATCAGCCGCCCCTCATTCTGGCTGGCTCTGGTTGGCCTTCCGCTCCTGGGAGCGCTGATTTTTGCCGGCGTCGGAGCCATTAATAAAAATGCCAGCGCCATCCATTCGGTCAGCCAGGTATTAAGCGGGCCGCAGGACACACGTCCTGAAGGCTACGTGGATCCAGGCGGGATCATCCGCCAGATTCCGGAGAGTGTCCCGCCAAATAAGTTCGTGGCATACGCTGACGAGGCCTCTGCCCGCCAGGCACTGGCAGCGGGCAATATTTCAGCCTTCTACATCCTGCCTGCCGATTACATCCAAACAGGTAAGATTACCTACATCCGTCCTGATTTCAACTCGCTCGCCTCGAGTAATGGCCAGTCCAGTATGTTCACCTGGGTGGTTCAGGTCAACCTGGCGGGTGGGGACATCCTGTTTGCCAACCTTGTCAACGGGCCGCTGAGTGTGGATGATGTTTCGCTGGCTGCGGTTGCGCCTCCCGATGAGAACAATCCGCTGGCTTTCTGGACACCTTATATCATCACACTGATTTTTTATATGCTTATCGTTGGTTCGGCCACCCTGCTGCTTAGCAACATTTCAAAGGAAAAGGAAAACCGGGTCATTGAAATTCTGCTCACTTCGGTCACGCCGCGCCAGTTGCTGACCGGGAAGATCCTCGGCTTGGGAATCGTCGGGCTGGGGCAGACCTTGTTCTGGTTCGGCACCAGCTACATCCTGCTGAATTTGAGCGGTCGGACGTTCCATCTGCCCTCTGCCATCCATCTGCCGGTCTCGTTCCTGGCGTGGGGATTGGTCTTCTTTCTGTTGGGTTACGCTGTGTATGCCAGCCTGATGGCGGGACTGGGCGCGCTGGCTCCCAACTTGCGCGAAGCCTCTCAGTCCACGTTCGTCATTACATTGCCGCTGATGGTCCCGCTGTTCTTGAGCAGTAGTGTCTTTATGCAGGCACCCAATGGGACGATCGCTATCGTCCTGAGCCTGTTCCCCCTCTCCGCGCCCGTGGCGATGATGGCGCGGCTCTCAGCGGGCGGGGTGGCTGGGTGGCAGCCGTGGTTGGCGGCCCTTCTGCTGGCTGTCACTGTTGTGCTGATCGTACGCGCCGTGGCTGGGATGTTTCGCGCCCAGGCATTGCTATCCGGTCAGGCATTCAACCTTAAGGCTTATTTCCGGGCGCTGACAGGGAAGATTTAAGAGAACTGGACATGTAGGAGCAGATGATCCGCCCTCGGGACAAACCGTTTCCCAATTTTCGCTTGCGCGGGCAGGCTGATTTGGACAGAGATAATTCGCTCGATGATTCAGGAGGTTGATCATGCACCACTTTCCAAAATTTATCGTCCTGTTTCTAACTCTGGTTTTTTCAATGCTATGCTGTGTGTCCTCACTGCCTGGCACGCAGATTGTTGAAAGCACGCCCACCGGAGCATTGGCGCTCGGATCCCTCGTGCCCAGCCCAAGCCCTGCTCCGCTTACCCCCACCGAAACTTCTGCTCCGCTCACGCCCACGAAGACGCCTGCTCCAACCAGCCTGAACGCGATGGGACCTTATATTGTGTTTAAAGGACAGGGCGGGATCTGGATGACAAACCCGGACGGTAGCTTCCCGACCCAGGTTTCAGATTACCAGGTCCAGGGTGATTTGCGCCATGCTATTTCTCCTGCAGGGGACCGCATGGCGCTGGTGATCCAAAATGATCAGGGTCTTGATCTTGTGGTTGTCAAAATCCCAGGCGGGGAGAAGGAAACCATTGCCCACCTGATCACCATCACAAGCGCTGAAGAAAATAGCGACCCGACCAGCCAAAAGGCGTTTGCCACTTACGCAATGCTGGACTATGACAGCGTTGCCTGGCAGCCTGGAGCTGGACGATCGCTGGCATTCATCGGCGCCATTAACGGGCCCACCGCGGACTTATACCTATACGATACACAGACGAAGGAAATCAAACAATTGACCAGCGGCCCATCTCAGGCGATCCTGCCCAAATGGTCACCTGATGGGCAGTACATCCTCAATTTTGGTGTCAGTTGGGTACCGCCCTTCGGAGGCGCCATTGGGCCCGCCAACCAGCTGGATGGTGTCTGGGCTGTCCGCGTATCCGATGGAAAGATTATCACTCTGCCCAAACCGAAGGGCGATCTCCCCCATTTTGTTGGATGGCAGGATGACACACACTATATTACTTTCGACAGCAACTCTGAATGTGATTCCACGAACTTTCGTAGTGTTAGCGTGATCAATGGGGACACCAAATTCATTATGGACTACAGCTTTTATACCTATATCGCCCAATCCCCGGAAAATGGAGCTCTCCTTTTTTCCAGCGCAGCGGGATGTAAAACTTCCCTGGGTGAAGGAACATTCATCCTCCTTCCCGGTCAAACCACCCCAACCAGGCTGCTCGATAAACGAGCCTGGGAGATCGACTGGCTGCCGGAAAGCAAGGTCTTCCTTGCATATCCCGAAGCCCTCTTTTCCTCAGATGGAACCTCCCGCTTTGATCCGCCGGTCTATGATTCCTCCTTTCACCCTGCCATCTCAACAAATGGCTACCAGGCCTGGGAAGTCATCCAAAATCAAGCGGGGCGCGTTGAGGTCAAAGTCCCCGGGGGTGAATGGAAAACCGTCTTGAACGGATCAGTGGAACAACTAATATGGGATCCGGTCGATGGGACAACTCTGCTGATTGCTTTGGCGGATGGATCCCTGTATGCTGCTTCTTACCCGGATTTTACCCCCCGCTTAATGGGCAATCTGGGGGTTGGGGTAGATCAGGCCCTCTGGTCACCATAAGGTACAGCCCGCCCGACTCAAAGGTGATAGAAGTGAAGGCGGTGGCAGTCATGAAAATCGACTGTTCGCTAACATAGTGATGGATATGGTTGTTCCACCCATTAACATAAAAAGAAACGGCCAGGGTTCTGGCCGTTTCTTTTTTTATTTAATTAAAACATCACTTGGAGGGATTATTTGGACAATTTAACTGTCATCTGAAAGTTTACAGGATCCTGGCTGGTCCAGGACAGGTTATCTCCATAAGTGACTTTATAACCTTCCGCATAGATTATTATAGTATAACCAACATTCAAGGCCAACTTATCGGGCAGCTGGAAATTACCTTGATTATCGGCCGTGGCGAATGTGAATATATCTGCGTTGGCGAATTGATCGGTTTTCCACTGGGCGAAATTGATGCCCGGGTTGAGTATAAATATTTGAGCACCGGGGATGGGATTCATGCTGTCACCATCCAAAACCTGGCCGGAAACTGTCACAACACCCTGGCCGGAGGAGGGCTGGCTTGGAACAGGGTTCGAACCTCCGCCTACAACCACATCCGATTGGGTCAGGAGCTTGAGGTCTTGGCCTGCATATAGTTCGATGTGGTAGTTTCCTTCAGGCATACCCGACTGGCTGTTAAACAGGCAGGTATAGGTGTTACCTTGGCTGCCGGAACTCCATTGAACCGGGTTGCTCATGGTGCTGTATAATTCTTGGCCGCCCACGGTCCATTTTTCCGCCCAGGGTTCACCATTGGTCATGCCGCTGAAACTGAACGCTGCCGCCATGGAAGTCGTACCTGATGGATAGGCACTGATCGGATCTTGCACCTTGCAATCCGAACCACCCGTGGTGGAATACCAGGTGATTGTGCCGAAGGTTTCACCGCCACTCCCCTTTGATATGGGTTGGGAAGGTCCTCCATAGGGGCTGGTATACGCTTGCCCGGATTGGACCGCCTTGATCAACGGCAAGGCAAAATTCACCGGGCGGATGGCATTGATGAATTCGCCGATCGGGATGCACATATCTTTATCGTCCACGACACCATCACCATTGGTGTCCTGAACTACCCGGCAATCCGTGATTTTTTTGACATCGGTTCCCGCTGAAGCGAGGGTCGGGATTCCAATGATAAAACCTGCATCATTGGCTGCCAATCCACCGGAATTTCCGCCCGCAATTCCTGCATCGGTTTTGATCCAGGCGCGATCGCCTAGACTTTCCTCGGGAGTAAAACCGGAAACACTACCATCCGTGTAGGTAATGGTACTGCCGCCGATGCCTGGAAACCCGAAAATATTGATGTGGTCTGCCACGTGCAGAGAGTCGGAATTACCAACCTGGACATAAGGCAGGTTCAGGCTGTTGGGGTCCACGTTAACCCCGTCCAGGGTTGAAGTGATCTGGATCACAGCCATGTCGAGATATCCGTCCACTGCTTTTACTTTGGCAAAATACAAGAAAACCGGGGGTTGGTCTTCCTTATCGACCAGGGCGATTGCCAGTGCATCAGGTTCCATGTCGGTTTCGCCCTGGGATGCCGGGCTGGCCACGTGCGCATTGGTCAGGATCATTCCCGTGGAGCTGAGGATGGTTCCCGACCCGGAATATTTAGGGGTCAACTTTCCATTTATATCGAAGAGGCCATAAATTTGAACAGTTGCTTTAATTAGATCGGCCCGGGAGGTGGCGGGTTGACCATTGTTTGAGGGGCCCGGATTTTGAGTATTCTGTGTCGGCTGCGCTTGTGGCGCTTGGGTGGGTACCGGTTGGACAGGAGTAGGACCGATACAAGCTAGGATTGATAGTGCCAATACAGTAAAACCAATCCAGATGTGGTACATCTTATGAAGTTTCATCTTGTTCATCTCCACTAAAACTTCAAACTGTTGAGAAATCGATGAAAGCGCCCAAGGTCAGAATCGAATGCTTTTTCATCGACCCAATAGGCTGCTACAATGGCATGGTCGCCATTCAGGAAAATATAATCCAGCCCCCGAACAATATTGGGGATCTGGTTGTGCGTTAGATTGGGGTTGGATTCAACATATACATAACCGATCTCGTAGGCTGCCCGTCCAAAAACAGTAACCTTTTGCTGTTCAAGTACACGGTAGGCTGTCAATGTCTGGCCGCGTTGCAAAGTCAACTGGGTGACTACCTGGTCAACCGTTGCCTCCGAGGCTACCGGCATAATTTCTATGGTATAGGTGGTTCCAAACCCGCTTGAGAGCGGATCGGTCACGTGCAGGATTTCATTCCCCTGAGCACTGGTCATTAACCAGCCTTGGGGAATTTGAGCGGATATCCCCGAATTCGTGAAAGGAATGCTCCGGTTCTCCACACTGTTTTTAATAAGCCATCCGGCCAGCAGGCCTACTAAGGTTACAACGATCACCGCCCAATCTGCAAATCGTTGACCTAGGGAATTGTTTTTGGATGGCAGGGTAGTTGCACTCATATCATGCTCCTATTTCTCAGCCAGCGCTGTATGGATATTGCGACGGATCAACCATAGGATTAATCCCATGCTGATGAGGGCAACTATGGCAGCCAGTACGAGGCCCAACCACGGATTAGTGGAAGCACCTGTCAGGCTGATGCCTCTCTGGACGAGAAGTCCCCGCAACCAGTTGAATAGTCCGTTGCAAACCGCGGCCAGGGATATACCAATGGGCATCCACCACCATGGCTTATGTTCAAACTTGGCGCGACCCAGGAAATAACCCGTGATTCCAGCGAAACTGGCCTGTGCCAGTGCCACAACCACCATTCGGATTACACTGGAACCCAGTGCCACCCCTCCATTGGCGATCACGTATTGGAGGTTAAGAACGGTCGCATAGCCCAGGCCGGCTGCGGTTGCATAGATCACGCCGTCGGTGGCTTCATCAAATTCAGCGGACAGATAGATGCTATACCGCACCACTGCATATTTCAAGAATTCCTGGATGAAGCCAACCACCAGGATACTCCCCAGGATGGTGGTAGCAGTATCGGCATAGATCCAATTTGAGACATGGAAAAGGTTATCTACCAGTGGAATGCCAACTGCAGATGCCAGGATTGCTCCCAGGAGGAAAACGCCTAGAATATACCCTTTGGGTTCTGGCTCAAGCCGGTCCTGAAGGTAGAAAAATGCCATCCAGATGAAAGCTGGGACAAGTGCGAGCAGCAAACCTGCCAGGATCAATTCTGTGGGCGTAAAGGCAGGTTTAATCAGAAGGTCAAGCCCATAGACGATTCCGACAAATACGACCAATCCCACCACCAGTAGGATTGAAGACCTCCAGGTATGCGTCCGTTCACGCGTGGCCGATTGGTAGTGCTTTTCGCAGAACCAACGCTCGCCGATCTTGGAGGAGGCTGGGTCTCCACAAACACAACAAACTTGATCAGGCATGGGTTATCCTCCTTGGGGATAAACGATTATTCGTAGAACATTTATCAGAATTATATCAGATTATATATATTAATAATATATATAATAATGCCGGATGTGAAAAAACGGGGGGTCGGAGGGTGTGACCCCTTTGCAAAAATTTATTGGGCAAGTTGATTGACTAGCCGTGGAAAATCTCTATAATAATAACAAGGCACAGTTGTTTTTTTTATTACATTGCAACGCTTTAAACCCAAAAACAGACAACCGCCATATCTTGGTATTTTCTTGATATCCTGAAGGTGTACCTGGTTGGGCGCTGATTCAAAAAAATTACGTGGCTGAACCCAGTTTGGGCGTTCATTAACTAGGAAACATCCGCTGCTGAACGATATAATGGCAATATGAGGTCCGGAGAAGTCGAATGAAGATACTTTCTAACCTTTCCACCAGCTCATCCCCCAAAGCCGGGCAACAGGACACCCAGGCAACTCCAGTGGCTTATTGGAGTCTTGCACCCGAGCAACTCCTCTCCGCTCTGCACGCTTCCAGGAATGGTCTCAAGCCTGCTGATGCTGAGCAGCGTCTGAAGAAGTTTGGGCCGAACACAATTAAAGCAAAACAGCAGGCAACCGCGTTTCGCCTTTTGCTGAGCCAATTCAAAAGCCCGCTCGTCCTCATCCTTATCTTTGCAGCCATCGTCTCTGGCCTCGTGGGGGAGTGGGTCGATGCCAGCATAGTGCTTGCCATAGTGTTTGGCAGTACCATCCTTGGCTTCGTGCAGGAATATACCGCCAGTAACGCCGTCGAGAAATTGCGTTCACAAGTCACGATCAAATCCAACCTGCTGCGTGGTGGTCAGCCAAAAACGCTGCCTTCTGAACAAGTGGTGCCAGGCGATGTAGTGATGCTCTCTGCAGGCAGTCTTATCCCGGCCGATGGAATCGTGCTGGAAGCAAATGACTTTTTTGTCAACCAGGCTGTGCTTACGGGGGAAACCTTCCCGGTCGAGAAAAAGCTTGAGGCTGTCCCGGCAAATGCCAGCCTGGCGCAGCGGATCAACTGCGTCTTCATGGGTACTAATGTCAGCAGCGGAACCGCGCATGTGCTGATTGCGCAGACGGGAAAGACCACAGTTTTCGGCCAGGTGGCGGAACGGCTTAAACTACGCCCCCCTGAGACTGAGTTTGAACGCGGTATTCGTCACTTCGGAAACATGCTCACTCAAGTCATGCTGGTGATGGTGGTCATCGTTTTGGCGGTTAACGTTTTTCTCGCCAAGCCGCTTTTAGACTCGCTGCTCTTTTCACTTGCATTGGCGGTCGGCCTTACACCCGAGCTCTTGCCCGCCATTATCAGTATCACGCTTTCTCACGGCGCACAGCAGATGGCTAAGCGAGGTGTGATCGTGCGCCGCCTGACCTCCATCGAAAATTTCGGCAGCATGGACCTGCTGTGCACCGACAAGACCGGCACCCTCACCGAAGGTGTCGTTCGTCTCGACGGCGCCCTCGATGCGCAAGGGCAACCATCCGAGGTCGTCTTACGCTACGCCTATCTCAATGCGCACTTCCAGACCGGGCTGAACAATCCGCTGGATGACGCGATTCAAGCTGCCTCCCAGAAGGCTGGGCTGGACATCAGTCCCGAGAAAAAAGTGGATGAAATCCCCTATGATTTCGTACGCAAGCGCCTGAGTGTGGTCACCACTAATGCCCGGGGAGAGCGTACCCTTATCACCAAGGGGGCGCTGGATAAGATTCTGAGCGTCTGTACCACCTGTCAATCTGTGGATGGAGCTCATCCGTTAGACACTTCATCACGGGTAGAGATCGAAAAGCGGTATAGCGAATGGAGTGAAAAAGGTTTTCGCGTACTTGGCTTGGCGGTGAAGATGGTGGACGGGGGGCCTGAAACATATTCGCTAACTGATGAAACCGCGCTCACCTTCGCAGGCTTCCTGCTTTTCTTCGATCCACCCAAGGCCGATGTGCAGCAAGTCATTATTGATCTGGCTATGCGCGGGGTACAGCTCAAGATCATCACTGGAGATAACCAGAAAGTAGCCCGCCACGTCGCGGAGGCGGTGAAACTGCCAATCCATGGCGTGCTGACCGGGAGTCAGCTTAATGACATGCATGACGAGGCCCTCTGGCATCTCGCCGAACGCACCACCCTCTTCGCGGAAGTGGATCCCAACCAGAAGGAGCGCATCATCCTCGCGTTGCAAAAGACCAAGCACGTCGTGGGCTATATGGGCGATGGCATCAACGACGCGCCGGCTCTGCACGCCGCGGACGTGGGCATCTCTGTGGACACGGCTGTGGATGTGGCTAAAGACGCGGCTGACTTTGTCCTGCTAAAGCAGGATCTGGCCATCTTGCGGCAGGGTATCGATGAAGGCCGTGCGACGTTCGCCAACACGATCAAATACATCCTCACGACCATCAGCGCCAACTTCGGCAACATGTTTAGCATGGCCGGGGCATCCATGCTCTTGTCTTTTCTACCCCTGCTCGCCCCGCAAATCCTGCTCAATAACTTCCTTTCCGACATCCCCGCGGTAACCATTGCCGGCGACAATGTGGACTCAGAAATGGTGGAGAAGCCGCGGCGCTGGAACACCAAGTTCATCCGCAACTACATGGTCCTCTTCGGTCTGGTAAGTTCGATCTTCGACTTCCTGACCTTTGGAACGTTGCTGTTTCTATTTCACGCTTCGCCGGATGAGTTCCGCACTGGTTGGTTTATTGAGTCCCTCATAACAGAGTTGGTCATCGCCCTGATCGTGCGAACGCGCCATCTCTTTTTCCGCAGCCGCCCGGGAACACTTTTGCTGGTAAGTTCATTGATCTTCATCGGGATTACCCTCGTAATACCCTACCTGCCATTCATCTCGGTGTTTGGTTTTGTACCCTTGCCCGCACCGCTCATGCTGGCAATGCTTGGTCTTACGGCGCTCTACGTCCTGGCCACTGAGCTGACTAAAAAGTATTTCTACTCTCGGGGGGATAATGCCATAACTTAGATCAAGTCCACTATTTAGATTTCCGGCAGAAAACACAATCCAGCCGTACCTGGACCACTGTGGACCGCCAGGGCGGGTGAAAGCTCGCCGACGAAGGATTCCACCACCTCCACCTTGCTTTCCACAATTTGCTTGAGCCTTTCGACTTCCTGTTTCGCCCCGGCGTGGACGTATGCGATCCTGGCCTTGCTTTTACCAAGGGTCTCTTCCACTTTGAGTGCGATGGCCTGGTAGGCGTGTCCGCGTCCGCGCGCCACTCCCAGTGGGACGATCTCGCCGTCTTCCATGCCGATCAGCGGCTTGATGTTGAGCAGCGAGCCGACCAGGTTCGTGGCTTTGCCGATGCGTCCCCCCATGTAAAGATACTTGAGTGTATCCGCAGTCTGGATCATGTGCGTGACCGGGATCATCCGCCTAACTTTCGCTACAACCTCCTCCAGGTGCAGACCCGCC
>Ga0209048_10000981_pt1 | contig 29963 bp, 30 predicted proteins | sample FrelakmetCRP12CR_FD_187146 | JGI IMG/M metagenome (GOLD analysis project Ga0209048, IMG submission 187146) | Freshwater lake sediment microbial communities from the University of Notre Dame, USA, for methane emissions studies - CRP12 CR (SPAdes)... | ecosystem: Environmental > Aquatic >... | reverse complement strand
CGCAGCGGCCGCCCGGCGGGGTGGCAGAGTGGTCATGCAGCGGCCTGCAAAGCCGTCTACGCCGGTTCGATTCCGACCCCCGCCTCCAAACGTTTCAGGTCAGCCCGGGCGGCCTTTCCGCGCCGTTGCCACCCTGAGAGCGCACAGGCGTATCTTGCCGGATCGACGGGTTTACGGATTCCGTCGCTGCTTCCGAATGGCTCCTCGGCGTTTCAATTGTTCCATTGACAAAGATCCAGGCGCACTTTGACTTCCGACACACCCACGTCCCGCCGCAAGGCACAACTCGACGCTCTGCTGCTTGCGCTCCCGGGCGTCGGCGCGAGGACGATCAACGGCCTCGACGCGTACTTCGTCTCCGACAAGATGTTCGCCTGCATCAGCGGCAACGGCGTCGGACTGCGCCTGCCCGTCGCCAAGGCGACGGAGTTGCAGTTTTCGAGGGACAACGTCGTTCCGTTCCATCCCGGTGGCATGGCAAGCACGAGGGAATGGATTCAGATCGACCGCGCCGATGCGGCCGATTACGCGAAGGACCTCGACCTGTTTCAGGCGTCGATAGACTTCGTCAGGGGCGGCCCGGCTCGCTGATGCCGGCGTCGGGCCGATGGGCGGCCCGCGGCCGCCGGCGCGAAGCCCCTATCCCATGCAGAAGACGTTGAGCTTGTTGCCGTCGAGGTCGCGGAAGTAGCCGGCATAGAAGCCGTCGCCGCGCGGGCCGACGGCGCCCTCGTCCTTGCCTCCGAGTTCCAGCGCCTTCTTGTGCACGCGGGCGACCTTGTCCTTCGAATCGACGACGAGCGCCACCATCACGCCGTTGCCGACCGTGGCCGCCTTTCCGTCGAAGGGCTTCATGATGCCGAGGCTGGGCTTGTCCATCGAAAAGCCCCAGGCGATGCCGCGATCGAATTCCATCAGGCGCTTCGCGCCGATCTCGCCCAGCAGCGCGTCGTAGAAAGCTGTGGCGCGCGGCAGATCATTCGTTCCCAACGTTGCGTATCCGATCATTTTTTAGCCCTCGAGGGTTGATGACAGTGCGCATTATGGGGCAGGCGCCCGATCAATTGGCATCGCTCCCGGACGTCACGATTCGCGCCCGGGAAATCGGCCGGCGGAGGGATTGACACGGGCAATATTAGTTGTATAGTTGTACAACTATGGAAACACTGGATGTCTTGATGGCGCTGGCGGCGCTGGCACAGGAAACACGCCTCGCCGTCTACCGGATGCTGGTCGAGCACGCGCCGGAAGGCCTGCCCGCCGGGCAGGTTGCCGAACGGATGAGGATTGCCCCCGCGTCGCTGTCGTTCCACCTCAAGGAACTGACACGCGCCAGCCTAATCGTGCCGCGGCAGGACGGCCGATTCGTCTGGTACAGCGCAGATCTCGACGCGATGAACGGCGTGGTCGGCTACCTCACCGAGAACTGCTGCCGGGCGAGCGCGGTCTGCGACTCCAAGTGCGCACCGGGCGCACCGAAACGCCCGATCGCGGTGCCCCTCCGTCCTCACAAGCGAAGAAAATCCGCATGAAACGCTTCCACGTCCACGTCGGCGTCGCCGATCTCGAGCAGAGCATTTGCTTCTACAGCCGCCTCTTCGGCACGGAGCCGGCACTGCGCAAGGCCGATTACGCGAAGTGGATGATCGAGAATCCGCGCGTCAATTTCGCGATCTCGACGCGTGGCGGGGAGGTCGGCATCAACCATCTCGGCCTGCAGGCCGACTCGGCCGACGAGCTGGCCGGCATTCGCGAGCGGTTCGCTGCCGCCGACCAGGCGTCGCTGCAGGACGAACCGGGAGCCAACTGCTGCTATGCGAAATCTGACAAGCATTGGGTGACCGATCCACAGGGAATCGCCTGGGAGGGCTATCACACGCTCGGCGAGGTGCGCCATTTCGATGGCGACCATGCCGCCGGCATTGCCGAGTCAGCATGCTGCGACAGAGCGCAGTCAACGGCCGAGCAGCTGCAATCATCGTGCTGCACGCCTTTGCAGGCCGCCGAATCCGCATGCGGCACCCCTGCCACCGACGTGATGACCGCCTGCGGTGCGCCGGCGAAGCGGGATTCGGCTCCGAAGACGACCGCTCGCTGCTCCAGGTAACGTTCCTCGACCACGCAATCCGATCCCGACACCTCGCCATGTCCGATGCCGGCACCGGTACCTTCAACGTCCTGTTTCTTTGCACGGGCAACTCCGCCCGCAGCATCATGGCCGAGTCCATCCTGCGCCAGGTCGGCGCCGGTCGTTTCCGTGCGTTCAGCGCCGGTTCCCGACCCGCGGGCCGCGTGAATCCGTTCGCGCTGGAGTTGCTGGAGCGCAACCGGATGCCGACCGATGGCCTGCGCAGCAAGAATTGGGACGAGTTCGCGAAGCCGGACGCACCGCGCCTCGACTTCGTGTTCACGGTTTGCGACAACGCGGCGGGCGAGGTATGCCCGGTGTGGCCGGGTCAGCCAATGACCGCGCATTGGGGCATACCCGACCCGGCGGCGGTCGAGGGCAGCGACGAAGACAAGCGCAAGGCTTTCGCCGAGGCGAGCCGGACGTTGCTGAACCGCATCAGGATTTTCGCGAGCTTGCCGCTGAGCAAGCTCGATCGGCTCAGCCTGCAACGCAAGCTGGACGAGCTTGGCAAGTCGCCGGCGAATGCCCAATTGCCGTGATGGCCAAGGGAGTTGGGACGATGACTTCCATTCCGACAATGGCGTAAGGCAAACAGGCAGAAATCATGGCATCGCTCGCACGCCGACTCGGCTTTCTCGACCGTTACCTTACGCTGTGGATCTTCCTTGGCATGATTGCCGGGGTCATGGTCGGGTACGTTTTCCCGGGCGTCGCCGGATTCTGGAGCCAGTTTCAGAGCGGAACCACGAACATCCCGATTGCAGTCGGGTTGATCCTGATGATGTTCCCGCCGTTGGCCAAAGTCCGCTACGAGGACTTGGGCGACGTGTTCCGCAACCGCCAGGTGCTGACCTTGTCACTGGTGCAGAACTGGGTAATCGGGCCTGTACTGATGTTTGTACTGGCTGTCGTCTTCCTGCATGACCAGCCGCATTACATGGCCGGCCTGATTCTGATCGGGCTCGCGCGCTGCATCGCCATGGTCATCGTGTGGAACGAACTCGCGAAGGGTGACACCGAGTACTGCGCAGGGCTCGTCGCGCTGAACTCGATCTTCCAGGTGCTGTTCTTTTCTCTCTACGCCTGGGTGTTCCTCACGGTGCTGCCGGGGTGGCTGGGACTACAGTCATTCAAGGTCGACATCACGATTGCCGACATCGCCAGAAGCGTCTTCATCTATCTCGGTATCCCGTTTCTCGCCGGCGCCATCACGCGCTTCGTGCTGGTGCGCGCCAAGGGCAAGGTCTGGTACCACGAGCGCTTCGTGCCGAAGATCAGCCCGATCACGCTGATCGCCCTGCTCTTCACGATCTTCGTCATGTTCTCGCTCAAGGGCGATTACATCGTCCGCATTCCGCTCGATGTGGTGCGCATCGCCATTCCGCTCGTCGTCTACTTCGTCGTCATGTTCCTGGTGTCGTTCTGGATGGGACACCGGATCGGTGCCGACTACTCGAAGACCACGACACTTTCCTTCACCGCCGCCAGCAACAACTTCGAGCTTGCCATCGCCGTCGCCATCGCCGTGTTCGGCATCGACTCCGGCGAAGCGTTTGCCGCGGTCATCGGCCCCTTGGTCGAGGTCCCGGTGCTGATCATGCTGGTCAACGCCGCGCTCCACTTTCAGCGCAGGTATTTCGCGGCGCCGCAGCCTGCGGGGTCCCGGGCAACCGACACATGCCCTTGAGCCGGTCCGGTTGCGCCGGACCATGCACCCGAGTCGTCGCCGTCAACTGCTGAAAGGGCCGATTCGAGCGCGGCGAGGCGCGCGGGCGGCCAACCGTGGCCGCCACTGGCACAATCGCGGATTCGCCGCGTCCCCGGTGATGGCGTCATCGCGCCGTCCGGGCATCGCGGCCGGTGAGGCCACGATGCAGGTCCCTGCTCCGCTGTCCGTGCGATCCAGGCTGCCTTCCTCCGGCACGTCGATCTTTTCGGTGATGTCGGCGCTCGCGCAAAAGCACGGCGCGGTGAACCTCGGCCAGGGGTTTCCCGACTATCCGATCGATCCGGCGCTGATCGATCTGGTCACCGAGGCGATGCGCGCCGGCCACAACCAATATCCGCTGATGCCCGGCGTGCCGGCGCTGCGCGAAGCGATTGCGGCCAAGGTCCTGCGCCTCTACGGCCACCGCTATGACCCGGTCGACGAGATCACCGTGACGACAGGCGCCACGCAGGCGATCTTCACCACCATCCAGGCGCTCGTGCACGCCGGCGACGAGGTCATCGTCTTCGAGCCGGCCTACGACAGCTACATCCCGGCCGTGCAGCTCGCCGGCGGCACGCCGGTTCCGCTGAAACTGACGTTTCCGGACTTCCGCGTCGACTGGGATGCCGTGCGCGGCGCGATCACGCCGCGCACGCGCCTGATCGTGCTCAACACGCCCGGCAATCCCGGCACCAGCGTTCTGCTGCCGGAGGACCTGGACGCGCTGGCGGCCACGCTGCGCGGGACGCCGATCGTGGCGATCGCCGACGAGGTCTACGAGCACATGGTCTACGATGGAAATCGCCACGAAAGCCTGGTGCGGAATGCCGAGCTCGCATCCCGCAGCGTCGTGATCGGCTCCTTCGGCAAGACATTCCACGCCACCGGATGGAAGGTGGGTTACGCGCTCGCGTCGGCGGCGCTCACCGCCGAGATCCGGCGCGTCCACCAGTTCACCGTGTTCACCGTCAACGCACCGATGCAGCACGCGCTCGCTGCGTTCCTGCAGGATCCCTCGCGCTACGAGGCGCTGCCCGCCTTCTTCCAGCGCAAGCGCGATCTGTTTCGCGAACTCCTCGCCGGCACGCCTCTCGACCTCTTGCCCTGCGCAGGCAGTTACTTCCAGCTCGCTCGCTACGACCGGGTCAGCGACGCCCCTTCGGCTGCCTTCGCCGAGAGCCTGATCGCCGACATCGGCGTCGCCGCGATTCCGCTGTCGGCCTTTCACCACGACGGCACCGATCGCCGCGTGATCCGCTTCTGTTTCGCCAAGCGTGACGAGACGCTGCGCGAGGGCGGCTCGCGCCTCGCACGTTTGCGGCCGCGCCGCTGAGAAGCAGGCGCCACGCGGCATGCCGGGAGCCGGACCAGCCGGCCGCTACTCCATGAACCAGCCGTGGCTCACGACGAGCGATTGACCGGTCAGCGCATTGTTCGGAAATGCCGCGAAGAAGAGCGCCGTCTCGGCCACGTCCTGCAGCGTCGTGAACTCGCCGTCGACGGTGTCCTTCAGCATGACGTTCCTGATGACCTCGAGCTCGGTGATGCCGAGCGCCTTCGACTGCTCGGGAATCTGCTTGTCTACGAGCGGCGTGCGAACGTAGCCCGGGCAGATGACGTTGGCGCGAACGCCGTGCTCCGCGCCCTCCTTGGCGACGACCTTGGCGAGACCCAGCAGCCCATGCTTCGCGGTCACATACGGCGCCTTGAGCTTCGAGGCGAGCTTGGAGTGCACCGAACCCATGTAGATGATGCTTCCGCCGCGCCCCGAGGCATACATGTGCGGCAGGCAGGCGCGCGTCGTGAGGAAGGCGCCGTCGAGGTGGATCGCCAGCATCCTCTTCCATTCGGCGAAGCCGAAATCCTCGATCGCGTGAACGATCTGGATGCCGGCGTTGCTGACGAGTATGTCGACGCCGCCGAACGCGGCAACTGCCGCAGCCACGCCGGCATCGACCGCTTCCTCGCTGGCGACATCCATCGCAACGCCGAGGGCCTGTCCGCCGGCGTTGCGGATGTCGGCGGCCATGGCGTTCGCCGCGTCAATATCGAGGTCGGCGATGGCGACCTTCGCGCCCTCACGGGCGAACGTGAGCGCGATCTCCCTGCCGATGCCGCTGGCGGCACCGGTGACGATCGCGGCTTTCCCTTGCAGTTTCATCGCGCGGCCCTCCCCGGCCATGACCGTTGGCGGCCATCGGGTTCAAGCCGGCAATGATATCGCGCCGGCCGCCGCACCGCGGAGGTCGGGGACGCGCCGCGCCGACCGACTCACCCCCCGGGAACGACCTCGGCTTCGAGCGTTCGCGTTGCCAGCAGCGAATTGGCGATCAGGCACTTGTCCTCGGCCTTTTCGAGCAGCGATTTCGCGGCGACCGCATCCGCTCCGGGCAAGACCGTGAGGCGCGCGCGCGTGGTGAAGCCGGTGAACCGCAGTGCGTTCTCGGCCCGCTCGAGCCTGCCGTCGACGCGGCACTCGAGGTCGGTCCATTCGAGCTTCGCCGCCTTGGCCAGCGCCCGGAACGTCAGGATGAAGCAGTCCGCGACCGACGCGCACAGGAGCGTCTCGGGCGACCAGGTGCCGCCCGGACCGTCGAACTCGACGGGCGGCGCCGTGTCGAGCTGAGGCAGTCCGGTCGCGTTCACCGACACGCCGCCGATCGGTCCGCCGGCGGCGCTGACCGTGTACTGGTGGGGATATGGATGCATTGAGGAATCCGGATGGAACTCATCCGACGCGCGCGACGGCGCGCGCCGGACGGGTCAAATGCGTTACTGGGCCGGGCACGACGCCGTGTCGCCCGGGACCTTGCCGACGAGCAGAAGGAAGTTTGTGAACGGCCCCATGTTGCCCATCGCTTCCATCATCGGCCCGTCGAACTTGAGCCGGCCCAGCATCATCGCCTTCATCGGGCCGTACTCGCCCTTGCCCATCTCGACCCAGCGCGCCGTCTCGGCATTCATCACGTAATCCGCCCCCGAGTCGAGCTTCGGCGTTTCGGGCGCGCCGCCGTAGACGCACATCGCCTTGTTGTCCTTCAGCGCGACGCGCAGCTCGGCAGTGGGCGCGCCTCCGCAATCGGAGCGGTAGACTTCCATCACCTTGAATCCGCGGCCCGCGTCGTTCTTCACCCATCCGCTTTCGACGAGCTTGTCGGTCAGCACAGGATCCTTGTTCCACGCTTCGCAGGCGTCCTTCGCCCACTCCGCGGACATCAGCACCGGCGCGGCGGCGACCGGGGCGCTCAGCACAACGGCGAACAGCGCGGCTGCAACGTTACGTTTGTTCATTTGATTCCTCCTGGCGATTCTGGTGGTCGGAACGACGTTTCGGCGCAATCATGCGCCGGGTGCTTCGGAAGCGTGAATCTCTCTCGATCATGCGTGACGGTGACGGTTGACGGCGAAATAGAGGACGGGAATAACGACGAGAGTCAGCAGCGTCGAGACGAGGATGCCGAATACCAGCGAAATGGCGAGTCCGTTGAATATCGGATCGTCGAGAATGAAGAACGCGCCCAGCATTGCCGCGAGGCCGGTCAGCGCGATCGGCTTGGCCCGCGCTGCCGCCGCGTCGACGATCGCCTGCGCAAACGGCACGCCTCTCGCGAGCTGAAGGTTGACGAAATCGACCAGCAGGATCGAGTTGCGCACGATGATGCCCGCCAGCGCGATCATCCCGATCATCGACGTCGCGGTGAACGGTGCGCCGAGCAGCGCATGGCCGGGCATCACGCCGATGATCGTCAGTGGAATCGGCGCCATGATCACCAGCGGCGTCACGTAGGACCCGAACTGGGCGACGACCAGCAGGTAGATCAGCACCAGCCCGACCGCGTAGGCGATTCCCATGTCGCGAAACGTCTCGTAGGTGACCTGCCACTCGCCGTCCCATTTCAGCGCATAGCTGCGATAGGGGTCGGACGGCTGCGAGATGAAATACTCGACCAGCTTCCCGCCATTGGGCACCGTGACGGCATCGAGCCGCCCGCGCACGCCGAACATCCCGTACAGGGGACTGTCGGCGCCGCCCGCCATGTCCCCGATCACGTACGAAACCGGCAGGAGGTCCTTGCGGTAACGCGTCTTCTCGCGCAGCGCCGGCCGCACGTCGACCAGCTCCGACAGGGGCACGCTGGCGCCGTCGGCGGCGCGCACCGTCATCGCGAGCAGCGTGTCGAGCCGGCCCTGCTTTTCGGGCGGCACGGTCACGCGGACCGGCACGCCGTACTTCGCCTGCCCGTCGCGCAGCGCGGTCACGTCATCCCCGGAGAGCGACGCCCGCAGCGCAGCGACGATGTCGGCCGTGGTCACGCCGGCCACCGCCGCCTTGCGCTGGTCGACCCGCACCAGCGCGCGTGGCGCGCTGTCCTCTATCGAGTCGTCGATCCCCACGACACCGGGCGTCTTCGCGTAGGCCGCGCGAAGCGACTTGGCCAGCGCGTGCCGCCCCGCCTCGTCGGGACCGTAGACCTCGGCGACGATCGGCGAAAGCACGGGCGGGCCGGGCGGGACCTCGACGAGCTTGACCTTCGCGTTGTGCCGGGCGGCGACCGCCTCGAGCTTGGGGCGCACCGCGAGCGCGATCTCGTGGCTCTTGCGCAAGCGATGCTTGCGGTCGACGAGGTTGACCTGCAGCTCCCCCTGCTCCGGCATCTGCCGCAGATCGTACTGGCGCACGAGACCGTTGAAATTGATCGGCGCGGCGGTGCCCGCGTAGGCCTGGTAGTCGACGACTTCGGCGACCGCCGCGATTTCCGCGCCTAGGTCGGCGAGCGCGGCCGCCGTCGCCTCGACCGGGGTTCCGGCCGGCATGTCGACGACGACCTCGAATTCGCTCTTGTTGTCGAACGGCAGCATCTTCAGGACGACCAGCTGCACGAACGCCAGCGACACCGACGCGAGGATCGCGATGACGATGCCGACGCCGAGGAGCTTGCGGCGGCGGCCCCCGTGCACGTCGTCGACGAAGGGCGTGAGCAGCCGGGTGAACGACGCGGCGAGCCAGAGATCGAGGCGTCCCGGTCCATGAGCGTCGTGTCCGTTCGACGGAACGAGCTTTGCGGCAAGCCACGGCGTGACCATGAACGCGACGGCAAGCGAAATGAGCATCCCCATGCTGGCGTTGATCGGGATCGGGCTCATGTAGGGGCCCATCAGCCCGGTGACGAATGCCATCGGCAGCAGCGCCGCGATCACCGTGAACGTGGCAAGGATGGTCGGCCCGCCGACTTCGTCGACCGCACCCGGGATAAGCGCCGCGAGCGGCACGTCGGGAGAGAGCCCGCGGTGCCGATGGATGTTCTCGACGACGACGATCGCGTCGTCGACCAGGATCCCGATCGAGAAGATCAGCGCGAACAGGCTGACCCGGTTCAGCGTGAACCCGTAGGCCCATGACGCGAACAGCGTTGCCGCGAGGGTGAGGATCACCGCGATGCCCACGATCGCCGCTTCCCGACGACCCAGCGTGATGAAGACCAGCGCCACCACCGAAAGCGTCGCGAACAGCAGCTTCGAGATCAGCAGCCTGGCCTTGTCGTTGGCGGTCTGGCCGTAGTCGCGCGTCACGGTCGCCTCGATTCCGGCGGGAATCACCGTGTTGGCGAGCTGCGCAAGGCGCTGCTCGACCCGCTCCGCGACGTCGACCGCGTTCTCGCCGGCCTTCTTCGTCACTTCGATCGTCACCGCGGGAAACGCGCGCCCCGCGTCGGACGGGTCCTTCGCGCCGGCAATTCCAATGCCGTGCCACGCGTAATGCGCCGGCGGCGGCGGACCGTCGACGACCCGTGCGACGTCGGCGAGATACACCGGCTGGCCGTCGTGGACGCCCACGACGAGATCGCGAACGTCCTTCGCCGACTGGAGGAACTCGCCGGTCTCGACCAGGACCGTCTGGTTTCCGCGGACGAGGTTGCCCGCGGGAAGCGCGGCGTTCGCGGATTGCAGCGACCGTGCGATGTCGGCCGCCGCGAGCCCTGCGGCATTGAGCTTGTCGATGTCGAGCAGAACCTGCATCGTGCGGCCGGGGCCGCCTATCGTCGTCACCTCGCGCGTGCCCGGCACGCGCTTGAGCTCCGCTTCGACCGCGTGGGCGACGCGCTCCAGCTCGAACGCGCCGCGCGCCGGATCCCTCGTCCAGAGCGCCACCGCCACGATCGGGACGTCGTCGATCCCCTTGGGCTTCACCAGCGGCTCGCCGACGCCGAGCTCCTTGGGCAGCCAGTCGCGGTGCGACAGGATCGTGTCGTGCAGCCGGACGACGGCATCGTTGCGATGCACGCCGACCTTGTATTGCACGGTGATCATCGCCTCGCCCGGGCGGGCGACCGACCACACGTGCTCGAGTCCCTGGATCTGCGAGAGCACCTGCTCGGCCGGGATCGCGACCAGCTGCTCGACGTCGCCGGCCGACGCGCCCGGGAAGGGCACGAAGACGTTCGCCATCGTGACGTCGATCTGCGGCTCCTCCTCGCGCGGCGTCACGACGATCGCGAACGCCCCGAGCAGCACCAGCACCAGCGCGAGCAGCGGTGTCAGCTGAGACGCGAGGAAGAACCGAGCGATGCGTCCGGAGATGCCGAGGGGTGCGGTGCCGCTCATCGATGGCGCGCGCTCATTTCGACTTGAGCTTGGCGATTCCGAGCGCGCTCATCACGTATTTCTCGTAGAACGGCTCCGACGTACCCTTCTTCATCTTGCGGATGAAGTACTTCTCGAACGCGATCTTGGCGAGATGGACCCACTTCCCCTCGCTGAACCAGTTGACGTTGCGCGGCGGGATCTGCGGCAGCGCGACGAACGCGATGCCGGTGTCGCCCAGGTCGGCGAGGCACACGGCGTTCCATGTCGCCTTCTCCGACGGTTCCCTGCCATCGAGCTCGGACCGGATGTTGTGCGCGGTCGCCGTCACCATCGACTCGATCATGTACCCGGTCTTCGGGGCGCCGGTAGGCACCGGCGTCACCTCGACCGGCGGGATCGCCACGCAGACGCCGACGGCGTAGACGTTCTGGAATTTCGGATTGCGCTGGTGCGCATCGATCACGATGAAGCCGCGCGGGTTCGTCAGCCCTTCGATGCCGAACACGGCGTCGATGCCCTTGAATGCGGGCAGCATCATCGAGTACCTGAACGGCAGCGTGTGCTCCTTCTTCGGCTTGCCCTCTTCGTCGTGCTCGACCACGAACATCTTGCCCGCCTCGACCCTGGCGACCTTGGCATTGCAGATCCACTTGACGTGCTTGTCGCGCAATTCCGATTCGAGCATCGATTTCGAGTCGCCGACGCCGCCGAGTCCCAGATGGCCGATGTACGGCTCGGCAGTGACGAACGTCATCGGGACCCTGTCGCGGATCTTGCGCCGGCGCAGGTCGGTCTCCATGATGAACGCGAACTCGTACGCCGGTCCGTAGCAGGAAGCGCCCTGGACCGCGCCGACGACGATGGGGCCCGGATCCTTGACGAAGGCATCCCATGCGGCGGCTGCCGTCACGGCATGGTCGACGTGGCAAATGGAGTGGGTGTGGCCGTTCGGGCCGAGCCCCTCCACCTCGTCGAAGGCGAGCTTCGGACCCGTCGCGATGATCAGGTAGTCGTAGTCGAGCATCGTTCCATCGCCCAGTTCGAGCTGGCTGCGCTCGGGATGCACGCGCTTTCCCCCGCGCGGGTCGAATTCGATGCCCTTCTTCGCGAGGCACGGCGCCGCGGCGAACTCGATGTCCGAGCGTTTGCGCCAGTTGACCGCAACCCATGGATTGGAGGGGACGAAGTGGAAATTCGGGCCGTTGCCGACCACCGTGACGCGGTCGCCTGCGCGGAGCTTCTGCTTGATTTCGTAGGCCATCGGCATGCCGCCGAGGCCGGCACCGAGAACGACGACGTGTGCCATCTGCTTTTCCTCCGGAAATGTCGGTCCTGCAACGGACGGAATCAGCGGCCGGCGGCCGCGACGGCGGGCACCATGCCCGCCTGCACCGGGTTCGCGGCGATGCGATCGCCCGCGGACAATCCGGCAAGGATCTCGACCTGCCCGTCGCCGACGACTTCGCCGACGCGCACCTGCCGCAGCAGCGGCCGGCCGTCGCGATCGATGACGTAGACCGCGGTCACCTCGCCGCGCTTCAGCAAGGCGGTCGACGGTATCGCAATCGTGCGCGTCATCCCGGTCACGAACCGTGCGCGCGCGAATTGCCCCGGCAGCAGGCGCTCCCCGGCCGGGAGATCGAGCCGTATCCGCACGGTGTGCGTGCGCGCATCCGCCAGCGGAATTACCGTCGCCTTCACCGCGGTCAGCGACCTGTCCAGCGCCGGGATGTCGATGCGGATCGGCGCGTCGAGCTGCAGCGACGCGAGCGCCGCCTGCGGCACCGTCGCGACGACGCGCAGCTCGCGCGGATCGAATATCGTGATCAGCGGCCGGCCCGGCTGCGCCATGTCGCCCAGCTCGGCCTGCGTCGCGCCGATCACGCCGGCATAGGGTGCGGTGATCGTCGTGAACGACTGTGCGGCAATTGCCTGGCCGGCATTGGCGGTGATCGCCGCGAGCTGCGCCTGCGCGGCCTTGTACTCCGCGTCCGCCTGGTCGAGCGCCGCCTGGCTCACGAACTTCTGCGCGACCAGGTCGCGATTGCGCTCGTATTTCCGCTTCGCATTGGCGAGATTGGCCTCGGCCTCCGCGATCTGCGAGCGCCCCGCCGCGACCGCCTGGTCGGCGGTGCGGGCGTCGATGCGCGCCAGCACCTGTCCGGCGCGGACGCTGTCGCCCGCCTTCACGTCGAGCGCAACGATCCGGCCGGCAATCTGCGCGCCGAGCGTCGTCTGCCGGATCGCCTCGACCTGCCCCTCGGCCGCGATCGTCCGCGGCAGATCGCGTAACGCCACTTCGAGCGTCGCTCCGATTCCGTTGACGGACCGGTCGTCAGCCGCTGCGGTGGCGACGCCCGCCGCCAGCGCGGCGGCCAGCGAGATCATCCGCAGGACGTTCCGGCAACGGGCCATTGCGTTACCGCTTGCCGCAAGTGCGGATGCCGAACGGCAGGTACGCCGGGCACCAGCCGGCCACGCCCGTTCCAAGAAGCAGGACGCCGATCAGCCCCCACCACCGTGCATCGCCCTGCCCAAAAAACGTCCATGCCAACAGCGCCAATCCGACAATGATTCGCGCACCACGATCGATGCCGCCCACGTTCTGCTGCATGGAAACCTCGCTGAGGACATGAATAAGACTGCGGTCACGATAGCCCCGGCGCCGGGGAAAATCTGTGACCTGCATCACATTGGTGCGCACGAGCACCGCGTCGCCCGTCGCCGGCGACGGATTGTCGCGCCGCATGCACCGCGGCGGCATCATTTCAGTCGCGCGGCGAGCGACGTTCAGGCGCGCGGGCGCAGTCCGCCGAAGCGGCGCTCGAGCCGGCTCATGCCCCATCCGGCAAACGTCAGGAAGGCGACGAACGCGAGAACGAACCAGCCCATGCCGAAGCCGGTGACCGACGGCAACGTCATCTCGCCCTGCGTGTTCGCCCTGATCCAGCCGTCGATGCCGGGCGTGAGCTCGACGTACGCGAGTACGCCGGCCAGCATTCCCAGCGCGAAGGCGAGACCATCCTTGCGTCCGGTCGCGACCGCGGCGATCGAGGTCCCGGGACAATAACCGCCGACGATGAAACCTGCGCCGAAGATGAGCCCGCCAAGCGCCTGCGCCGCGTAGCTCGTGGGCTCGACGTAGAGTTCGGCCATGTCGAGGACGCCCGCCGCCGACAGGACGAACAACCCCGCCATCGCGGTCACGATCGCAGTGAACATCACCTTCACCACCGCCATGTCGTAAAGGTAGAACACGGCGGTCAGCTTGCGCGCGCTGCCGAAGCCGGCGCGCTCGAGGCAGAAGCCGAATCCGCCACCGAGGACGAACGCAAGCGCGAGATCGACGCCGAGCGTGAATTCGATCGAGGATGACAGCGGAAGCGTCATAGCCATTCCTTCCGGACGAAATACGCGAGGGCGTAGGCGCTGGCGAACACCGCCAGCATGAACACCAGGCTTCCGACGTTGAGGATCGCGCCGCCGGTCAGCGCCTGCCCGCTCGTGCACCCCTTGGCAATCTTGGCGCCGTACGCCGCGATGAACCCCCCGACGAAGGCAAGCGCGAGTCGGCGGTTGTCGGACACGTGCGGGCCGCGCTCGACGGTAAACCGGATGCGGTGGCCGAGCGCGCCCGAAACCAGCGCGCCGACGAACGCGCCCGCGACGAGGAACAGCGTCCACGACATCAGCGGCGAACCGTCGTTGAAATACTTGGCGAGCGCCGCGCTTGCCGACGCATGCTCGGGCGCGACGAGGCTCGCGAGCCACGCGTCCACCGCGCCGAATGCCGCGGTCGCGCCGAGTCCGCGGCCCGTGACCGCGTAGGTCGAGAGCAGCACGAGGCCGAGCAGTGCTCCGACCATATAGGGGTTCCAGTAGGGTTTCGCGGCCGCATGGGAGGGGGCCGCGGGACCGGAGCGAAGCCGGTCATGGGCGATGGTGTGTGTCATGTGCGATGATCCCCGTAAGGACTGCTCCGCATCGCCGTCGCGGCGGTGGCCGGACCGGCGATGACAGCTCCATGCGAAGGCTCATCCAACGCAGCGAACGTTACTGTGACTTTGGTCACACAACACCGGTCGCCGACGCGCGCCCGAGGCATTTGTTGATCCAGGCCAAGAAATCGGAGCGGTGCGACAGGATGACGCGCGCCGTGGCAAGCATCGTGAATTGCGTGGTGCTGATCGCGATGCTGGGCGCGCTCGCCGCCTCGGCAGTAGCGACGGACAGGCCCGTCGCGCCGTTGCTCGACGGCATGGGGCGCGACCGCGGCCCGGTGGCGAGCCGGGTGCCTTCGGCGCAGCGGTATTTCCACCAGGGGATGACGCTGGCCTGGGGCTTCAATCCGGCGGAAGCGGCGCGAAGCTTCGAAGCGGCCGTCCGCGCCGATCCGAAGTGCGCGCTGTGCTGGTGGGGACTCGCCTGGGCGCAGGGTCCCAACATCAATTCCGACATGGATGAGGGTGCCACCGGGCGCGTGCGTGCCGCGCTGGCGAAAGCGCGCGCACTGGCGGCGCAGTCCCCGCCCCGCGACCGCGCGCTGATCGACGTGCTGGCGGCACGACATTCCTCTCCCGACCCGATGGAGTCACTGGATGAAAAGGCCTACGCGACGCGGATGCGAGCGCTGGCGCGCGACTATCCGAACGACGCCGACATCGCGACCCTCGCCGCCGAAGCGATGCTGAACCTGCATCCGTACGACTGGTGGGACGCGAGCGGCGAGGCTCGCCCGTGGACTCCGGCAACGATCGTGCTGCTGAATCGCGCGCTCACGCTCGCGCCCGGACATCCGGGTGCCAATCATTACCTTATCCACCTGATGGAATCGTCGCCGCACCCGGAGCGAGCGCTGTCGAGCGCCGACCGGCTGCGCAATGCGGTTCCCGGTTCCGGGCACCTGCTGCACATGCCGGCGCACGTCTACATGCGCGTCGGACGCTACGCGGATGCGGTGACCGCCAACGAGGAGTCGATCGCCGCCGACAGGCGTTATCTCGAACAGGTCGACGCGCAGCGCGCGTACCGGGTCGGTTATGTCGCGCACAACCAGCACTTTCTCTGGGCGGCCGCGGCGATGGAGGGCAGGAGCGCGAAGGCGCTCGCTGCCGCGCGGGAGGCCTACCCGGCGGCCTGCGGCCCGGCGCGCGGCGACCGCAGCACGGGCATCCTCCAGCACTATTACGTCCTGCCGCTGCACGCGCTGGTTCGCTTCGGCCGCTGGCAGGAGATCCTCGAGGACACGCTGCCGCCGGATGTCGCCGAGCCGTACGCGCAGGCGATCTGGCATTACGCGCGCGGCACCGCATTCGCGCGCACCGGCCGGGTTCCGCTGGCGCGCCGCGAGTTGGCCGACGTCCTGCGACTGGCCGCGGATCCGGCGCTCGAACGGGCGCGGATCAAGAACATCAATCCGGCGCAGACGCTGGTGAGGATCGCGGCGCTCACGCTGACCGCCGACATCGCCGCCGCCGAGGGCCGCCCCGCCGACGCGGTCGCCCCGCTCGTCGAAGCGACCGCGCTCGAGGACGCGCTCACGTATGACGAGCCGCACCTCTGGCTCGCACCGACGCGCCATGCGCTGGGTGCCGCACTGCTCGCGGCCGGCCGTCCCGCGGACGCGGAGAAAGTCTACCGCGACGACCTTCGCCGCTATCCCGAGAACGGCTGGTCGCTGACGGGCCTCGCCGAAGCGCAGCGCCGGCAGGGCGATCAGGCCGGGGCGACCGACACCGAGGCGCGCGCCCGCGCCGCGTGGTCCCATGCCGACATTCCGCTGACGGCATCGCGTCTGTAGCCATCGCGCGCGCGTCGCCCGCCGCGCTTGCGACAATTCGTCGCGATTCCGGGCGCCTTCACGCGGCGCGCGACGCGCGCGACTTTGCGTTAGCGCAAACATCGTTGCGCTGGCCGTCGCTGTGTGACCTTCGTCACATTGCACGGCGGACTCCCGCGGTCAAATGCCGGTGTCAAGAAAACTGATCCGACTCGCCGGATCGCGCGCATCACGCTTGCACACGGTCCGGTCAGTCCCGCAACAGGGAAACCGGCCCATGGAACATCTCTCCCGCAGGCGCTTTCTCAAGATCTCGGCGGCGACGTTCGGCGCCGCCGCCGCCGCGACGCAATGGGAGCCTCTCTCGCGTCTCGCGCGCGCCGCCGACGCGCCTCCGGGCACGGTGAAGGTCGTCCCGACGTTCTGCGAGATGTGCTTCTGGCGCTGCTCGGGCTTCGCCCACGTGCGTGACGGCAGGCTGTGGAAGTTCGAGGGCAATCCGCGCGATCCGCAGAGCCGCGGCCGGCTGTGCCCGCGCGGCACCGGCGCCGTCGGCGCCTACTACGATCCCGACCGCCTGCAGAAGCCGCTGATCCGCCGCGGCGAGCGCGGCAAGGAAGAGTGGACGGCGGTCACGTGGGACGAGGCGTTCACCTACATCGCGGACCGCATGAACAGGATCAAGGCGCAGCACGGCCCCGAATCCGTCGCGATGTTCAATCACGGCATCGGGCAGTTCTTCATCCAGCACGCGCTGAAGTCGTGGGGCGCGATCAACTTCGCCGGCTCGTCGTTCGCCCAGTGCCGCGGACCGCGCGACGTCGGCTTCGCGCTGACGTTCGGCCAGGGCGTCGGCTCGCCCGAGCCCACCGACATCGAGAACACCAACTGCCTGGTGCTGATCGGCGAGCACCTCGGCGAGAACATGCACAACACCCAGGTGCAGGAGTTCGCCGATGCCATCGAGCGCCGGATTCCGATCATCGTCGTAGACCCGCGGTTCTCCGTCGCCGCCAGCAAGGCGAAGTACTGGCTGCCGATCCGCCAGGGCACCGACCTCGCGCTGCTGCTCGCATGGTGCAACGTCCTGGTGACCGAGGGCCGGTACGACAAGGCGTTCGTCGAGAAATACGGGCACGGCTTCGACAAGTTCGTCGAGGAGATAAGGGAACGCACGCCCGAATGGGCGGCACAGGAGACCGGCATCGATGCGCAGACGATTCGCGTCACCGCGCGCGAGTTCGCGAATGCCCGTCCGGCCAGCCTCATCCACCCCGGCCGGCGCGTCGTGTGGAACGGCGACGACACGCAGCGCAGCCGCGCCATCGCGCTGCTGTCGGCGCTGCTCGGCAACTGGGGCCGCAAGGGCGGCCTCTACCTGCCGACCAGCATGAACGTGGCGCCGTATCCGCTGCCGAAGCCGCCGAAGTCGGAGCGGCCGATGGCCGACAACCCGAACAACGAGAAGTATCCGTTCGCCGACGAGGCGATCACCAACGGCATACGCGAGGCCACGCTCACCGGCAAGCCGTATCCGATCAAGGGCTGGTTCGTCTATTCGACGAACATCCTGTACGCGATGCCGAACCCCGACGAGACGAGAAAGGCGATCGACGCCCTCGACCTGCTGGTCGTCATCGACACGATGCCCAGCGAGATCACCGGCTACGCCGACGTCGTGCTGCCCGAGGTGACGTTTCTCGAGCGCTACGAGCAGCTGCTGGTCGGGTCCGGGCGCCGCGGCTGGACGTCGCTGCGCCAGCCGGTGATGCCGGCGCCGCACGACCAGAAGCCGAACTGGTGGATCGCGAAGGAGCTCGCGAAGAAGCTCGGCATCCCCGAGTGCCTGCCGTTCGCGGACATCGAGGAGTACCTGCGCTTCCGCGTCGAGAAATCCGGGATGAGCTGGGACGAGCTCAAGCGCGAAGGGGTGATCCTGGGCGCGCCCGCGCCGGTCTTCGTCGAGGACGGCGTGGAGCTCACCTTCGACACGCCCTCGGGCAAGGTCGAGTTCTGGTCCGACCAGCTGAAGGCCAAGGGTTTCGACCCGGTGCCGAAATACACGCCGCCGGCGAAGGCGCCGGACGGCTACCTGCCGCTGATCACCGGCCGGGCGCCGGTCCACACGTTCAGCCGCACGCAGAACAATCCGTTGCTGGCCTCGCTGATGTCGGAGAACGAGGTGTGGATCAACGCCGGCACCGCAGCGAAGGCCGGGCTCGCCCACGGCCAGTACGTGCAGCTGAAGAACCAGGACGGCGTTGTCAGCAATCGCGTGCGGGTGAAGGCGACGCAGCGGATCCGTCCCGACTGCGTCTACATGGTCTACGGCTTCGGTCATGCGAGCAAGGCGCTCAAGCGGGCGTACCTGAAGGGTGCCAACGCGACGCAGCTCACGACGCGGTACGTGACGGATCCGCTGATGGGCGGCACCAGCATCCACAGCAATTTCGTCACGTTCGTGAAGGAGGCGTGACATGGCCCGCTTCGGAATGGTCATCGACACGCGCAAGTGCGTCGGCTGCATGGACTGCGTCGTCGCCTGCCAGACGGAAAACGACGTCCCCCAGGGCTACTGCCGCGACTGGATCGCCACGGAGGTCCGCGGAGAGTTTCCGCACCTGACGATGGAGATCCGGTCGGAACGCTGCAATCACTGCGACAACCCGCCCTGCGTGTCCTGCTGCCCGACCGGCGCCAGCCACGTCGAGGACGTCGGCAAGGTCGTGCTGGTCACCGCGAACAAGTGCATCGGCTGCAAGGCCTGCATCTCCGCATGCCCCTACGACGCGCGCTTCGTCCACCCGGACGGTTACGCCGACAAGTGCACGTTCTGCCATCACCGCACGAAGGAAGGCAAGGATCCTGCCTGCGTGTCGGTGTGTCCCACGCACTGCATGAGCTTCGGCGATCTCGACGACCCGAGGAGCCGCGTCAGCGAGCTGCTGCGCACCCGCCGGCACCACACGCTGCTGCCCGAGGCCGGGACCGGCCCGCGGATCTTCTACCTGACGTAAGGGACGACGGCCATGCTCGAACTCACCACCACGCGCCACAATCCGCTCGTCGATCCCGTGCTCGCCGTATGGAGCTGGGAGATTCCCGTCTATCTCTTCGCCGGCGGCCTCGTCGCCGGCATGATGGTGCTGGCGGGCCTCGCGATGCTGCGCGTCGCCCGCGGCGACGACCCGAAGACGTTCTTCTCGCTGCAGGCCCCGCTGCTGGCCTTCGTGCTGGTCAACCTCGGCATGGGGGCGCTGTTCCTCGACCTCGCGCACAAGCTCTACGTCTGGCGCGTGTTCACGACGTTCGAGCCCACATCGCCCATGTCGTGGGGCTCGTGGGTGTTGATCGTCGTCTACGGCGTGCTGCTCGCGTCGGCGATGATCCGCCTGCCGCAGGCGTGGCCATGGCTCGGCCAGCGTGTTCCCCTGCTGCAGCGCTTGTCCGACTGGCTCCTCGCCAGCGCCGGGCGCGTCAAGGCGCTCGGCTGGGCCAACATCGCGCTGGGCACCGGTCTCGGAATCTATACCGGCATACTGCTCAACACGATGGTTGCGCGCCCGCTGTGGAACAGCGCGATCCTCGGGCCGCTGTTTCTGGTCTCCGGACTCTCTGCCGGCGCCGCGGCCATGCACGTCGTCAGCTATGTCCTGCCGCGTCGCCCCGTGCCGACGGGAATGATCGACGGAGCAATCTCCGCGTTGTGCCAGCAACTGGGCGACGCGCCGCCTGAACGCCGCACCGTCGACGCGCTGATCCGCGCGGACCTCGTATTCCTGGCCGTCGAGCTCGTGCTGCTCGGCCTGCTCGTCGTCAATCTGCAGACATCCAGCGCGTCGCACGTCGCGGCTGCCGCGCTGATCGTCAGCGGGCCGTACGCGTGGGCGTTCTGGGGCGTGATCATTGCGCTCGGGATCCTCGTGCCGCTGGCGCTGCAGGGCCTCGAGCTCGGGCATCGGATTCCCCACACGGTCGTGCCCGCCCTGCTGGTGCTGGTCGGCGGCTTTGCGCTGCGCTGGGTGATGGTGAGTGCCGGACAGTTGAGCCACGTCGTGCAGGCCGCACGGCTCTAACAGAATTCTTCTCGCAACGGAGGGAGATTCAAGCCATGAAATCCATCGTCAGCATCGCCATTGCCGTCGCATTCGCGGCGGGAGCGAGCGCAGCCTTCGCGCAAGCGCCCGCGCCTGCCCCGAAGCCCACCATCCCGCAGGTCTGCACGAACTGCCACAAGGCACAGCCGAACGCCGTGCAGGGCATTTTCGAGAACGTCGCGTTCAAGAGCCAGTCGATCCAGCTCAAGATAGATGCGCATACTGAAATAGTGCGGTTCGACCCGAAGACGATCAGGGTCGTGGACGGCGGCGTGGCCAAGCCCTCCGAGGCGCTCCGCGACATTTCCCCGAACCGCGAGGCGCGCATCGACTACGTCGAAAAGGACGGCACGAAGGTCGCGACGCAGATCTCGTTCAAGGGCCCGATCAAGATCGCGCCCGGGAAGCTCGTGAAGTACGCCGACGTGGAGGAAATGGTTGCGCTCGGCCCGGAGAAGGGCAACTACACGCTGATCGACTCCCGGCCGCTGCCGCGCGTGCAGGAGGGGACGATCCCGACCTCGATCAACCTGCCCTATCCCGCGTGGGACAAGTTCGTCGACCGGCTGCCCGGGGACAAGAGCCGCCGCATCGTGTTCTTCTGCGCCGGTGTCACCTGCATGATGAGCCCGAATTCGCTGCTGAAGGCCGAGGCGCTGGGCTACACGAACGCGAAAGTCTACCGCGAGGGCTACCCCGAATGGCTCGACAGGAACATCGGCGTCATCGCGGCGCCGGCGCTGAAGGAAGCGTGGCTCGACAAGCAGATTCCGCATGTGCTGGTCGACGCGCGTCCGGCATCGACGGCTGCAGAAGGCGCGATCCCCGGGGCGGTTTCCGTGCCCCCCTCCGCCGTGCGCGCCGCGTTGGCGGGTTTCCCCGCGCCGCAGCTGAAAGCCCCGATCATCGTCTACGACAGTGACGGCGGGACGTCGGCGCTGCAGGTTGCGCGCGTGATCAAGGCGTCGGGCCAGCCCAACGTCACGGTGATCGGCGGCGGATTCGACGCCTGGAAAGGCGCGCAGAACCCCGTGTCGACCGGAGCGCTGCCGACCCGGATCGCCTACGCGCCGAAGCCACGCGCCGGGTCGATCGCCAACGAGGAGTTCGTCCGACTTGCCAAGGCGACGCCAGCCGACGTGCTGATCCTCGACGTGCGCAACGCCGACGAGGCGAACGCCGGCATGATCAAGGGCGCGGTGCTGATCCCGGACGAGGATCTGCTGGCTCGCATGGGCGAGGTGCCGAAGGACAAGCGGATCATCACCCACTGCTCGACCGGCGTCCGCGCCGAAATGGCCTACCACAAGCTGAAACAGGCGGGCTACAACGTCGCCTTCGTGTACGCCGAGGTCGACGTCAGGAAGAACGGCGACTTCAAGGTCACGCCGAACTGAATCGGTCGCACGCACTCCAGGCGCCCCGTCGCGCAGGCGGTGGCGGGCGCAGCAATGACAAGGGGAGGCCGCGGCCTCCCCTTCTGGCATTTCTCGCGGGCACGGCCGCGACCGGGCGACGAGCCCGCCCTCAGCAGCCGCCCTTCTTCTTCTTCGGCTCCGCGGCGGCCTTCGACTTGTCGACGGCCTTCTGCTTCTCCGCGTCGGTCATCTTGGCCCACGCCTCGGCGGTGACGTCCGCCGGCTTCTCCAGCTTGGCCGGCGCGGTCTTGGCGGTTGCGGTCGCATCCTTGGGGGGGTCGGCCGCGATCGCCTGGGAGGACGCGGCCGCGACGACGGCGGCGACGAGGATCGAAAGGAGCTTGTTCATCGGATGATTCCTGGTGATGTCGGTCGGAAGGAACACGATCGGCAAGCGCGCCGGATCGCAACGGCCGCAATGGTAACCGCAGGCGCGCAGCGCCGTCCACCCCGCGCCGCCGGGCCGGGCTTCCTGCGCGGGCGCGCCGGATGACGGGTCTCGAGGCAGCGCACCCGACCCGTCACCGTGCGGCGTCTCGCGAGCGGCAGCGCCGCCGCGCGCCCCCGAAACGCAACGCGACCGCCCGGCCCCTTGCCGCACGGTAGAATCCGGCTTGCCCCTTCCGATTCCCTTCTTCGAACATGCCCGACGTCCTTGCACCGTCCGTCGCGCGCGACCTCTCGCCGCTCGCGGCACGCGTCGCCGCCTCGTTCCCGACGCTCGCCGAGGCGTCGCCATCCGTGCTCGAGCGCATCGCCAGGGCGTCGGTCTACCGGAAGGTGCAGGCGGGCACCGTGATGTTCAGCGAGCACTCGCCCTGCGGCGGCTTTCCGCTGGTGCTCTCGGGATCCATCCGGGTGCTGCAGCGCTATCCGAACGGGCGCGAGATGCAGCTCTATCGGGTGAAGCCCGGCGAGTCGTGCCTGCTGTCGGGAAGCTGCCTGCTCGGCAGCACCGACTACGACGCGTCGGGCATCGCCGAATCGGACGTCGAGCTGCTCGTTCTTCCGCCGGCCGAATTCAATGCGCTGATCGCCGAGGACGAGACCTTCCGGCGCCACGTGTTCGCATTGTTCGGCGAGCGGCTCGCCGCAGTGCTGCAGATCGTCGAGGCGATCGCGTACCAGAAGCTCGATCAGCGGCTCGCCGCGCTGCTTGTCGGCAAGAGCGCCTCCGGGGAAATCAACGCGACGCACCAGGCGCTCGCCGACGAGCTCGGCAGCGTGCGTGAAATCGTCTCCCGTTTGCTGCGCACGTTCGAGGATCGCGGCTGGGTCGATCTCGGCCGCGAGCGCATCCGCATCGTCGACGGCAAGGCGCTGGGCGCGCTGGCGCGCGGATCCTAGTCACGCGGACCGAAAGGAATCGGCATGGACCCGAGATCGCACTGGGACCGGGTATACCGTACCAGGAAGGCTGACGAGGTCAGCTGGTTCCGACGGCACCTCGACATTTCGCTGGACAGCATCCGGCGCGCGGCGCCCGGCCATGATGCCGCAATCATCGATGTGGGCGGCGGCGAATCGACGCTGGTGGACGATCTCGTCGCCGACGGGTATCGCAACGTCGATGTTCTCGACATTTCGCCGGTCGCGCTCGAGGTCGCACGGCAACGCCTGGGTGCCGCCGCAGACAAGGTCAACTGGATCTGCGGTGACGTGACGACGCACGCGTTTGCGCCCGGGCGCTACGACGTCTGGCACGATCGCGCCGTCTTTCATTTCCTCACCGATCCGGCGGCGCGTGCGGCATACGTGCGTCAGGTCGCGAATGCCGTCAGGGTGGGCGGACATGTCATCGTCGCCACCTTCGGTCCCGAGGGACCGCTGCGCTGCAGCGGACTCGAAGTCGTACGTTACGATCCCGATGCGCTTCACGCGGAATTCGGCCCGGCATTCCGGCTGGTCGACCACGTCACCGAGCTGCATCGCACGCCGTCTGGCGCGATTCAGCAATTCGTCTACTGCCACTGCAGCGTAGAGAGCACACGGCAATGACGCGCGCGTGAGCGGCACGGCGGCGGCGGCGCAGTACGTCCCGCCCGACCCTGTTCGATGACGCGCCGTGCGGCCCGCTCGTCGATGGCCTGCCGGGCTCAGGCGGCCGTCGCGGCCGCGCCCTGACCCGCCGGCTGCGCGGGACCGAACGGAGGATTGCGCAGCAGCGCCTCAGCCTTTTCCAGAACGAAGTAGCGAAACGCCTCGGCTGCAGGCGAGAGAAGCTTTGCGCGCATGTTGACGATGTGCCAGCGGCGCATCAGCGGCAGCCCCTCGACGTCCAGCACCTTGATGACTCCCGCGCTCAGCTCCAGCCCCATCGTGTGCATCGACAGGAAGCTGATCCCCATTCCGGCCATCACCGCCTGCTTGATCGTCTCGTTGCTTGGCATCTCCACCAGCATTGCCGGATGGATGCGCCGCTCCTTGAGAAATATTTCCATCGAGGCGCGGGTGCCGGAGCCCGGCTCGCGGACAAGAAACACCTCGTTGCCCAGGAGCCCCGGCGTTATCTCGGTACACGCGAGCAGCGGGTGCATCGGCGCCGCGACCATGGCGAGAGGATTGGCCGCGAACGGCTCAGCGCGAGTGTCGAGCTCGCGTGGCGGCGTGCCCATGATCGCGAGATCGACCTCGTTGTTCTGCAGCTGACCAACAAGCTCCTGCCGGTTGCCGACTTCGAGGTGCAGCTCGACCGCCGGGTGCTCGCGGCGGAATTCGGCCAGCAGCCTGGGGACGAAATATTTCGCGGTGCTGACGATGCCGACCGTCAACCGGCCGGCCTCCACGCCCTTCATGCGCGCCATGGTGTCGTCGGCGTCCTTCAGCGCGGCCAGCATCCGGCGCGCGTGCACGAGGAAATATTCACCCGGGGTCGTCAGCGTGATGCGGCGGCCGCCGCGGTCGAACAGGGGCAGACCCACGGCACCTTCGAGTTCCTTGACCTGCATCGATACGGCCGGCTGCGTCAGGTGCAATTCTTCAGCTGCGCGGGCGAAGCTGAGGTGCCTCGCCGCGCTGGCAAAGACCTGGAGCTGGCGGAAAGTGACGCCACGCATAAGCTTTTACTTATCTTCAATGTAATTATTACTGACTTTACCTGATCAATCCGTCTCCGTACAGTCGTTCCGTGGCAACCCCTCACCTGGAGACCCGCCGTGAACGCCCCCAATGACCGCATTGCCGATCCCAAGCGCCGCTACTCGGCGGGAGTGCTGAAATACAAGCAGATGGGCTATTGGCGGCCCGATTACGAGCCGACCGACACCGACGTCATCTGCCTCTTCCGGATCACGCCTCAGGAAGGCGTGGACGCCGACGAGGCGGCCGCCGCGGTCGCCGGCGAATCGTCGACCGCAACGTGGACCGTCGTGTGGACCGACCTCCTCACCGCCTGCGACAGCTATCGCGCGAAGGCCTACCGCGTCGACCCGGTGCCCAACACCGGACCGGGAACGAACACCGAGCAGCAGTACTTCGCCTGGGTCGCCTATGACCTCGTGCTGTTCGAGGAAGGCTCGATCGCCAACATGACGGCATCGCTGATCGGCAACGTGTTCAGCTTCAAGCCGCTCAAGGCCGCCCGGCTCGAGGACATCCGCATCCCGGTCGCCTACGTGAAGACGTTCAAGGGTCCGCCGACGGGCATCATCGTCGAGCGCGAGCGACTCGACAAATTCGGGCGCCCGCTGCTCGGCGCGACGATGAAGCCGAAGCTCGGCCTGTCCGGGCGCAACTACGGGCGCGTCGTCTACGAGGGGCTCACCGGCGGGCTCGACTTCACCAAGGACGACGAGAACATCAATTCGCAGCCGTTCATGCACTGGCGCGACCGCTTCCTCTTCTGCATGGAAGCCGTGAACCGCGCGCAGGTCAACAGCGGCGAGGTCAAGGGGCATTACCTCAACGTCACCGCGGCGACCATGGAGGACATGTACGAGCGGGCCGAGTTCGCGAAGGAGCTCGGATCGAACATCGTGATGATCGACCTCGTGATCGGCTGGACGGCCGTCCAGTCGATGGCCAACTGGTCGCGCCGGAACGACATGATCCTGCACATGCACCGCGCCGGACACGGCACGTACACGCGCCAGAAGAATCACGGCGTTTCGTTCCGGGTGATCGCCAAATGGCTGCGCCTCGCCGGCGTCGACCATCTGCACGCCGGCACCGCCGTCGGCAAGCTCGAAGGCGACCCGATGACCGTGCAGGGGTTCTACAACGTGTGCCGCGACGCCTTCACGAAGCAGGACCTGCAGCGCGGCCTCTTCTTCGATCAGGACTGGGCCGACCTGCGCAAGGTGATGCCGGTCGCGTCGGGAGGCATTCACGCCGGGCAGATGCATCAGCTGCTGACGCTCTTCGGGGACGACGTCGTCATGCAGTTCGGCGGCGGAACGATCGGCCACCCGGCGGGCATCCAGGCAGGCGCGATAGCCAATCGCGTCGCGCTCGAGACGATGGTGAAGGCGCGCAACGAAGGGCGCGACATTGCCGCGGAGGGTCCGCAGATCCTCGCCGATGCCGCGAAGTGGTGCCTGCCGCTGCGGCAGGCGCTCGATACGTGGAAGGACGTCACGTACAACTACGCGTCGACCGACACGCCCGATTTCGTGCCGACCGCTACCGCGTCGGCCTGAAGGAGCCACCGACATGCGCATCACACAAGGCTGTTTCTCCTTCCTTCCCGATCTCACCGATGCCGAGATCCGGGCGCAGATCCAGTACGCGATCGACCAGGGATGGGCGTGCGCGGTCGAGCACACCGACGACCCGCACCCGCGCAACACCTATTGGGACATGCACGGCCTGCCCATGTTCAACCTCAAGGACGCCGCCGGCGTGATGCTGGAAGTGACCGAGTGCCGCAAGACGTTCCCGAGCCGGTACATCAAGGTCGTCGCGTTCGATTCGACCCGCGGCATCGAGTCGGTGCGTCTCGCGTTCATCGTCAACCGGCCGAAGGACGAGCCGGGATTCCGGCTGACGCGGCAGGAGGTCGAAGGCCGGCACGTCCGCTACACGACCACGAGCTATGCCGCCGACCGGCCCGCCGGGAAGCGGTACTGAACGCAACGGGCCGACTCGCCCGGGCAGACCGACGGAGCGCTGGAGTGACCGCGACGACACCCGCGCCGGACCAGGCGATCGACCTGCATTCGCTGCACGCGGAAGCCGGCATCGACCGCCTGCTCGACGACCTCGACCGCGAGCTCATCGGGCTCGTGCCGGTGAAGACGCGGATCCGCGAGATCGCGGCGCTCCTCACCGTCCAGCGCGCGCGCGAGTCGCTGGGGCTCGACACCGAGCCGCCGTCGCTGCACATGTGCTTCACCGGCAATCCCGGAACCGGCAAGACGACCGTCGCGCTGAAGATGGCGGAGATCCTGCACCGGCTCTCCTACGTGCGGAAGGGCCATCTCGTCTCGGTGACGCGCGACGATCTCGTCGGCCAGTACATCGGGCACACGGCGCCGAAGACGAAGGAAGTGCTGAAGCGCGCGATGGGCGGCGTGCTGTTCATCGACGAAGCCTATTACCTCTACCGGCCCGAGAACGAGCGCGACTACGGACAGGAGGCGATCGAGATCCTGCTGCAGGTGATGGAGAACCAGCGCGACGACCTGGTCGTGATCCTGGCCGGCTACAAGGACCGGATGGACACCTTCTTCCGCAGCAACCCGGGAATCGCATCGCGGATCGCGCACCACATCGACTTTCCGGATTACTCGAGCGACGAGCTCTACGACATCGCGGCCCTGATGATCGGCAGGCTCGACTACCGTCTTGACGCGGACGCCACGGCCGCCTTGCGAGAGTACATTGAGTTGCGCCGGGCGCAGCCGAATTTCGCCAATGCGCGGTCCATCCGCAACGCCCTCGACCGCGCGCGGCTGCGCCAGGCCAACCGCCTGTTCACCGCCGCCACGCCGGTGACGCGCGAGGCATTGCAAACGATCACGGCCGCCGACATCCGGGCGAGCCGCATGTTCCAGGGGAGCTGACGATGCTGTACGGCCGCACGACGCTGTCGAAGTTCATCATCGAGGAGCAGCGCAGGCTCGAAGGCGGCGCCGAGCTCATCGCGCTGGTCAACGACATCCAGACGGCGTGCAAGTACATCTCCAGCGCCGTCGCGCGCGGCGCGCTGGCCGGTGCGCGCGGGCGGACGGGAACGGTGAACGTGCAGGGCGAGGAACAGAAGCACCTCGACGTCATCGCCAACGACATCATGATCGCGTGCTGCGAATGGGGCGGTTACCTCGCCGGCATGGTGTCCGAGGAGATGGAAGCCCCGTACCCGATCCCGGCGCAATACACGCGCGGGCGCTACCTGCTGGTGTTCGATCCGCTCGACGGCTCGTCGAACCTCGACGTCAACGTCACGGTCGGAACGATCTTCTCCGTGTTGCGCGCGCCGGCCGGCGTCGTCGATCCGCGCCCCGAGGACTTCCTGCAGCCCGGAACGCAGCAGGTCTGCGCCGGCTATGCGCTCTACGGACCGACGGCAATGATCGTCATCACGCTGGGGACCGGCGTGCACGGGTTCACGCTCGATCCGGAGATCGGCGCGTACATCCTCACCCATCCCGACCTCAGGATCGCCGAGGACACGCAGGAATTCGCGGTCAACGCGTCGAACCAGCGCTTCTGGGAGCCGCCGGTCAGGCGTTACGTCGAGGAGTGCGTCGCCGGCCGGAGCGGCGCGCGCGGCAAGGATTTCAACATGCGCTGGATCGCTTCGCTCGTAGCGGAGGTGCACCGGATCCTGATGCGCGGCGGCCTCTTCATGTACCCGAAGGACACCAGGGATCCGGGGAAACCGGGTCGGCTCCGCCTGCTCTACGAGGCGAACCCGATGGCATTGCTGATCGAGCAGGCCGGCGGCCTCGCGTCGACCGGACGCGGCCGCATCCTCGACGTCGCGCCAACGGCGCTGCATCAGCGCGTGCCGGTGATCCTCGGCTCGAAGAACGAGGTCGCCCGGCTCGAGCGCTACCACGCGGAATTCGACCGCGGCGAGACCGCGTTCACCTCGCCGCTGTTCAACGAGCGCTCGCTGTTCGGTGCCGTGACCCTCCCCAACTGAAGACTCTCGATCAAGGTCCTTCCATGTCGAAGCGGCACCCTGTGGTGGCGATCACCGGTTCGTCCGGCGCCGGGACAACGACCGTCACCCGGACGTTCGAGCACATTTTCCGGCGCGAAGGCTTCATGGCCGCCATCATCGAGGGCGACTCGTTCCACCGCTTCGACCGCAAGGAGATGAAGGCGAAGATGGCCGAGGCGCAGACGGCGGGAAACTCCCATTTCAGCCACTTCGGCCCGGAGGCCAATCTCCTCGAAGAGCTGGAAACGCTGTTCCGCACGTACGGCGAAAGTGGTTCGGGCCGATTCCGAAGGTACCTTCACGACGCGCGCGAGGCGGCACCGTACAAGCAGGAGCCGGGAACGTTCACGCCCTGGACCGACATCCCCGCCGGGACCGACCTGCTGTTCTACGAGGGATTGCACGGCGCCGCCGTCACCGGGAAGGTCAACGTCGGCGCGCACGCGGACCTCCTCATCGGGGTGGTGCCGATCATCAACCTCGAGTGGATCCAGAAGCTGCACCGCGACCAGAACCTGCGCGGCTATTCGCAGGGCGCCGTGGTCGACACGATCCTGCGCCGGATGCCCGACTACGTGAACTACATCTGCCCGCAGTTTTCGCAGACGCACATCAATTTCCAGCGGGTGCCGATGGTCGACACGTCGAACCCGTTCATCGCGAAGGACATCCCGACGGTCGACGAAAGCATGGTCGTCATCCGCTTCGCGAAGCCGGCGGGCATCGACTTCCTCTACCTGCTGTCGATGCTGCACGATTCGTACATGTCGCGCCCGAACATCATCGTCGTCCCGGGCGGAAAGATGAGCCTCGCCATGCAGCTCATCCTGACTCCGATGATCCTGCAGCTGATGGATCGGAAGCGACGCGCAGCCTGAGTCGGGCACGTCGAACCCCCCTTTTCGTCATTCACAATCAGTGCTGGCAGGCGATCCCGGCCCGCCACCCCAGGAATTGCCCATGCCTCCCTCGAGCGACGTCGTGCAGGACCGTGATTCAGCGAAAGGCGACATCGGACGCGCATCGGATGCCGTCTCCGACAGGACGCTGGCCAATGCCTTGCGGGCGCTGGCGATGGATGCGGTGGAGGCCGCGAAGAGCGGGCACCCGGGAATGCCGATGGGGATGGCTGCG
>Ga0209048_10000980_pt1 | contig 29997 bp, 50 predicted proteins | sample FrelakmetCRP12CR_FD_187146 | JGI IMG/M metagenome (GOLD analysis project Ga0209048, IMG submission 187146) | Freshwater lake sediment microbial communities from the University of Notre Dame, USA, for methane emissions studies - CRP12 CR (SPAdes)... | ecosystem: Environmental > Aquatic >... | reverse complement strand
CGTAGCCGTTGCCGTTGCCGTAGCCGTAGCCGTCGCCGTAGCCGTAGCCGTTGCCGTAGCCGTAGCCGTTGCCGTTGCCGTTGCCGTGAGTATTCTGAGAATCCTCAAAATTGGCTGCAATTCTTACAGAGTCCATTTGGTTGAATTTACAGAGATAGTGTGAATAACGGTTAACCAATCAAATTCAACAACTCCCTCACATTTGTCGAGCTTGGTATCTCTTGTTGCGCCGTTAACAAGTTCGGGAAGTCCTTTTGTAGTACCCCATGAACGGATGTTATAGGCATTATGGAGCTTGCAGTCATTACCTGTTCTTTCAAACCTACCGATGTAAACCCATCCCCTCTGAAGGATTACAATCTTAATATCGCCAGTAGCTTCTTTTACTTCACTGCCCTTTGGAACATAGGTTGTTCCGTCAATTACAATTTCATTAATTTTTGGATTCATTTTTTTAGATTTTAATTGTTTATATTAGTTAGTTCTCTCTGAGCGAATGTAAACCTTGATGAATGTTTCCATAGTTCAATTATTTTACCGTTGTTTTTCCTTTTCTTATACTTACTTCAAATATCTTATCAGCATAACTTGTCAATACCTGTTCATGTGTAACAATAATGAATTGGATATTGAGTTTTTCTGATATCTCTTTCAACATAGTTGAAGCTCGTTCTTGATAATTCTCACTTAAGAAACGAAATGGTTCATCCAGTATAATTGTATTTCTTGAATGAGGACTTGCCATACTCCAACTGGCAATTCTTAAAGCAAATGCTGCCACATCCACTGCCCCCACACCACTTGCTGTTAATGGATCAATCTTGTTTTCATCTCTAACAAAATACAAATCACATTCAGTCTTGTTTCTCCTTTGAACAAACTCAACTTTGAGTTCATAAGGATTTGGAAATACTGCTTCCAAGGCAAGGGATGTTATATCGGAGATGTGAAATTGAAGTTGTTTTTGTGTTTCCAATCCTACAAGGCGAACAATCTCACGAGCTTTCTCATGCCGTATCAGGGAACGTCTTTTGATAGTAAGTTGTTCTTTAACTTCAGTTAAGGACTTCTGTATTTGAAAAGCCTGTCCCTTTTGCTGTTCCAGCCTATTCCTCAGTTCCTTGATCATTGTATTTCTCTTCAAGTTCCTTTACACCTCTTTCAATCTTCTTCTCAAGTATGGAAATATTCTTATCCATAGTTGCAAGTTTAGCCTCAGCTTCTTCAATGGTTTTACAATCCCAATCAGTTTTGAGTTGTTTCATTAAGGCTGTCTTTTGTCCTGTGAGTTCAGAGACGGTGGTTTTTGCCTCATCAACCTTTTCTTTTAAATCAAGCAATTCTTGTTCTGTCATCGTCCAAATATTTGTAAGGTTTCAATTGCATCTTTATACTCTTGAATTTTAGGTTCAAGATTTTCCCTATGTGTTTCATGCTCGGCAAGGGTTATTTCATTCCTTTCATATGAAGTATATGACTTGCTCAATGCTTTTTTCCATTTAAGCAATTCTTCACGAAGTAAATCAAGTGGTGTCATCTTATGAGTTTTACAAATTCTTTTGCTTGCTCTGGTGTAATTAACCCAGCATCTCTTAACTGGTATGCATAATCCGATCGGTATGTTGGATTGGCATTTCTTAATAAAGTTATGCAATCCATCGTACTAACAACCTCTCTGAGGCAGGTGTTCCAAGCAATTACATATTGTTCCAATTCACGTCTAATTGGATGTTTCTTGGGAAAATTGGTTCTTCTTAATTCTGTTTCCATTATTCTAAGGATTGGTAAATAATTTGTTTGATAGGTTCTTTTGTATTGTTTGTCTTAAAAAATTCATCTAGGTTCTCTTCAAACGACATAGAGGTTTTCCAGTCTCCATCCAACTTACTCACGAATGCAGAGATTCTTAAGTCTCGCTGCTTCGCTTGCTCTATATGGGCACGGGTAATTACATTGGGCACTATAGGTATAAAGACTTGCTGTATTGAATTATCCTCTGCGTACCATAAATATACGCAAGGTTTAAAGTTTATTTGATCTGCATCCATCCTCATTAAAGATCCTGGATTAACTAAATATCTTCCTTTATATTCTTCCACAAAGGATTGATGATTGTCTCCAGTCACTATTAAATCATATTGAGGATACTTTCTTAATACACCTGATGCCATTCCACCTGAGGCTCCCGGAAATGGTTTCTGTTGATAAGTTAAATGATGCCAAATAAGAATTTCTCTATTTTTCCATATGAGACCTTTCCCTCCTGCTGGTTCCCATCCCCAATACCCTTGCTGTAAAATAGAAAGTTTTCCATTTGTCATTAAATTCCACATACCACATTTATTTGCCAAATCTATATTATGTTGAGGGAGATCATGTTGACCATACACTGCAAGAATATCATTTGGTAAATGTTCTGAAGCCTTTGTTAATAACCAGGGACTTGGTTTCCAATGATCAAATAAATCACCGGCAAAAAAAATTGGACAATGATGCTTCTTTTGAAGATTGGAAATAAAATCTACAGAATTCCATTGCTCCTTTTGATAGTCTCCAGTATAACAAACAGGAGTGGATTCCCGTAAATGGAAATCAGAGCATAATATGGCTGTTGGTATTTTAATGTTTGTGCGTTGCATCCTTATTGATTTTATTACCACAGAAAGGACATACCTTCACTTGATTTAACTTGCCTTGTAATGCGTCGAAAGCAGCCGTTGCTGTTCTGAGACGACTATTTATATTATTTAGATTTGCCAAAGCCTTGCTTAAGAGATTTCTATTGGATTTTGCCGTGTTTACCTCTTTATACAAGACCAGTAAATTTGTAACGTTTGTCTCTATTGAAAGTAAGTCTTGCTGATCTTCAATATCCTCTTCTGTCATTTCAATATTACTTATGACAAGATGTAAAGCTAAACGATCATGCTTTAAATCCCCATATTGCTCTTTCAGTTCAAATATCTTATTTAAAGGTTCTTCATATTGAAGTAATTCGGATTCAACATCAATGGCCATATCTGTTTCTTGATATGAGCAACACCAATCCATCAACTTCTCTCTGATTTTCCTTTGACTGCTTAATCTACTTTCCATTCCTTCTAATACCTCAATCTCCACTTCCATCTTTTCCAGATGATCAAAATCACCCAGGTTTTCAGTTAAAGTTAATTCTTGCCCTTCAGCATATTTGATATCAGCAGTTAATTCCCTTATCCCACTATTGATGTTTTGTAATGAAGTGTCAATCTTATCAAGTTTAGCAACTTTATTGAAATGCTTAGCAACATCCCCTGGTGATAAACTTAAAAGAAATGGAGAATCTAATTGCTTTTGCAGATTTGTTTCATTGATATTAAGCAGCTGAGTGATTTCTTCCGGCACTGAAGTACCAAAAGCCTTGAAATCCAAATCTTTTCGTCCTCCAATAGTCAACCCATACGAATCACCTTTATCTTTAATCCTAAGAACTGTACCTTCTTCGGTGACAAGCTCAACAGATGTCTTACCTCCCCAATGAGAACGGATGGAATCTCCACTTGGTCTGTTCCAAATAACCCATTGCAAAGCTCGTATAATTGCCGTTTTTCCGGAGTCCGATGGGCCAATGATGATATTAACCCCTGGATTGAAGGTAAGGTGAGTTTCTTCATGTGATTGAAAGTTTGTGATATGTAATTCAGTAATCATAATTCAGCTTTGGCTTGTTTAATTTCCTCTTCAGTTGCTGGTTTACATTGAATAAGACTATATCCTCTTCTTCTGTCAAACATAAGGTATTCACCATCTATGTCAATACAGAAGAATGTCTTTGTAAACTCACCATTATGGTAAGTGTACCATTTAAACTTTTTAAATGTTTCGTGTGTCATCGTTTCATGTATTTTAAGATTGGGCTATCAAGACTTGCTACATAATGTATGGCTAATGAATCAGCGACTGCCTCATCAATATATTTTACATTCTTTCTCCATTTATTACCATACAGTTTACAAATAGCATTTACCATTTCCCCTTTGGTAGCGGACTGTTTATGAAGAACAGCCTTCTTACTGTCACCCTCAGAGTACCATTCAATTGCTATTCCTAAGGCATCTGATATGGTTTGTCCAATACCAGTTGTAATACCAATCATAACTGCAGCTGAAGCATTTTGACTACCGTGAGGTAATTCAGATAAAATGTAATTGACTTTCCATTTTTTAATCAGTCCTAAGAGTCGTTGATTTACTTCACTTACCCTACGACAAGTATCATCTGATTTACGAATACGACGTTTCTTTTGTTCTGGAGAAGTCTTAATACAACCTGAATCAAGTATGTCACCTCTACCATTAAGTACAGCAAATCCCCAGGCAGTAATACTTGGATCGTTGGTGAGGATAATGAGTTCCCTCTGTTGATGAATAGTTCGTTCCATATTATCCTCTCTTAGGTTTACGATGACTGTCAAACTGTAATTCAATTTTATCCCACAATAAAATTACTTCTTGACGAAGTTCTTCTTCACGTCCATCCTCCTCAATTTTGGCTATTGAGGCATCCATTTCTTTATCCAGTTTTTCTTCACCTATAGAATAGAATGCATTCTTGGAAAAGTTTTTAACAAATTGAAGGTTCTGTCGTATATCATCCACACCATAATCAAATATAATGGTAAGAGGAGCAACACGAAACGGTTTCCAAATAGAGTTTTTGAAAACAGTAATATCAATCTCTACTCCAATAATACGACTAATGGCTTTCCCGTGATATGTTTTTTCTTTCTTAATCTTCTTGGTAATAGATGTTTGAAGTCTTAAACTGGAATAGAAACCAACTGCTTCCCCACCAGGTGTTGAATATTTAGGAGCCCATTGTCCAGCGTCAACATTCACTCTTACTTGGTTACTACAAACCATTAGGAAATTATTTTGAGCAAGGATACGACAAGTTTTTCTTAATTCCTCACTGAATTCCTTAGCACGTCTCATACCCATTTTATCACCTTCATCTTTCCCCATTTCCATATCAGTAGAAAGGGCAGCAAGGGAATCAGCCATTATACCATGTACTGTATCTTTCTTTCCTTCAGGTTCCCAATTTCTTACTTCTTTAAAAACCTCTGGAACGGTATCAGGTCTATGGTAATCCCCTTCTTTTAACTCAAGCCCAAACATCTTAGCAAACTGTTGGTTTAGTCTTGCTTCAGGATCATGAAACTTAACTTCCCCACCTTTAGCTTGAATATTTCCCGCAATTTCAGATAAGAGTACGGTTTTCCCACTTCCACTTGGTCCGAATATCTCAACGAGGATTCCACTTGGCAAACCTCCTCCCCTGACTCGTCCACCACTAATCGCCAGGTCAAGGAGCGTGCTACCTGTTGAAATATTGTTCCCTCCAAAGTGTCCTTCAAATTCTGTATATTTTTCTTTTCCACTTGTTGCTACCTTTCGTTGCATTTGTGAACTTAATGACTCTGGTTTCTTAGTTCTTTCCATCTTGTATCTGTGTTAAGATTGTATCAACTTGCTTCTGAGGCAATCCCTTATCAAGGAGTTCTGTTTCCAATTTTGTTTTAAACTCATTATGACTTGCCCTTGGATGTGCTTTCTTCTTCTCTTTCCACTCCCGGTTAGCACGAATAACAATTTCTTGGATGAGATTGCTTTCTTTTCCATTGACATTTACATTTCTCATCCAATCTTCAATCAATAGTATAAGTAATTTAGATTTTGTCATTCCTTTTGCCAATGTGAAAAGAGTAAGATAACGAAATACTCGTGGAGGCAAATATACCCCCACGAGTCGGTTATCCATCTTCTTTTTGTCAACACTTAATATTGGCATAATTACTTCTCTTTCTCTTCAAGACACAGGTCCCAAAGTTTACAATCATCACATTCTGGATATTCCTCATGGTCTACTCCAAACTTGTGACCGTGTGGACATTTGTCCTTACCAGAGGTTTTAGCAGGTGTGGAATGTTTACGAGTAGGCTTTTCATCCTCTTCCTCTTCATCTTCTTCAACCGGTGCAGGTTTTTTCTTCTTTACTGGTTTCTCATCTTCCTCTTCATCCTCCTCTTCAACTGGTACAGGACGTTTCTTTTTACGAACGGGTTCATCATCTTCCTCTTCTTCCTCCGGCTCTTCACGAACCTTATGTTTCCTTACAGGCTTTTCATCCTCATCCTCTTCCTCTTCTTCAACCTCTTTTACCTTACCACCCTCTTCTTCTCCTTCAGTCTCAAAGAATTTAGCTGCAAGTTCATCATACGAAAGTATGTGTAATATCTCATCAAGGTTTGGTACCTTATCAAGCATTGCTTCATCATACCCTTCCTCACGTTCCAGGAAGTCAATACGACTTGCTTCAGCAAATGGTTTACTCTTACCAACTGTAGCAGCTTCAAATCTTACCTTTACTGTTAATCCTTCTTCAAGATCTGGGAATATTTCCTTGGTGTCATCCTCTTTTAACTCTTCAGTCAAAAGTTTTTGGAAGTTCCAATCGCTCATGTCAAAGATGTGAATCTTCTCTTCATGCTTTTTAGAATCAAGTGGAATAACAATGTAAAGGTTCCTGAGTGAAGAATTCATTGACTGTAATTCTTCTTTATCAGCACCCTCTTTGACACGTTTAGCCCTGTATTCACATATAGGACATTTCTTACCAATTGTAGCCAAACAAACTTCAGCATCATCAGAGGAACCAACATTCCTATGAAGCCTGTAGGGTTTCTTCCACCAAACTTCCCCAACCATAGCAACACCAAGTTCCTTATCCCTGTCCATATGTTTTGGATCAGTAACGACATAAGGCAAAAAATCCAACTTATACCTTCCATCAGGATCGGGTGCAAATACACCCACACCTTTTGGAAGTCTTAAGTGACCGTAGGAGGCACCAGTTTGTGCTTTCTTTTGTGCATTGGCTCCTACCTTTCCAGCGAAATTACTTTTCTTCTTTGTTGTCATTTTCTTTCTTTTTAGTATTAATAAAATCAACAAACTTTTTACCCAAATGAATATCAAGTTCTTTTAACCAGGCTCTCATTTGTAACCTACTTCCCAGGTAAATTATGGCAAGTGATACAATTACAAAACATATTAGGTCAAGTATCATACGATTTTAGGTTTACGTGATAACTTTGATGATACACCAGCATTCACTTTCTTATCAAATGCTTTCCGTTCCCATTCAATATCCCTGGGAACCTTTGGACCAGCAAAATACTGCTGTCCGTGCAGTCTTACCAGGTTCTCTAAGGCAGATTTCCTGGTAAAGCCAATCTCGTTCTTAGCTATCTCAGCCATGTCAAGTTCATACTGTGCTGTTACCCACTCCTCTTTCGCGTCTTTGTGACGTTTAGCATTTCGATAATATGCTTCGATATCAGCCGCGTTAGGTTTGTCCTTTTTACAGCACTTAACAGGGTTAGCATTTGCCTCTGCTATAAGCTCAGCCCTGACAACCTTTACTTTCTCTTCCGCTTCTATAAACCGTCGACGTGCTAAGGCATAATACTTACCATATTTCATAGCAAGTGATGCCTGTTCCAACCACTCTACGTCAAGAGCAGTCTCATCAATCCTTATGTCCTCTTGGTAGTTCATATTATATTTGTTTATTAAGTCCGATTGCAATATCTTCCCAGGCTTTAATGAGTTCCTCTTCCAACCATTTTACATAATCGTGTTCTGAATTTATAGAAGGATAGGTTTCATTTCCTGTTTCCTTATTATACTTCATTCTTACATCTGTTGGTGTCATATCATTTGGTTTTAATTATAGAATAACATGCATACACTAATTGTGGAAATCCTGAGTCATAAAATGGAGTAATAAATTCCTCAAGAATTAATCCAGCCCTATACACATCACCTTTGAGTAATACTGCCTGGCAATAGCCAAGTACAACTCTACGAATACTTTCAGCGTCCTGATCTCTCAATCCATTTAATATGGTATTTACCTCTTTCCAAGTTCCCCCTTTCAACAATATCCTACACAATTCAATTGATTGGGATTGTTCAGCTGCTGCCTGTTGAGCAATTTCTACTCTACGTTCAGGTGATGCTCTCAATACCTGTTCCAATGTTTGTAAAGCATTCCTGGGAAGTCCAAGACTGTCACGAATTATTATATCATATACTTCTCTGGTAAGTTGTTCACCCTCTTTGGTTGCCACCTTACGTAGCAAATGATACATATCCTGCTCACCTAATGGTTTAACTTGAAATATACTACATCTGCCTTTTATAGTAGCAATGAGTTTCTGAGGTTCAGTAGTACATAAAACAAAGTAGACATGCTTTGGTGTATCTTCAAGTATTTTAAGCAAAGCATTTTGAGCATCATTAGTCATCTTATGACACTCATCAATAATCCATACACGACAATTACCTTCTAGTGCCATGTAATTACTTTGACTCCTTATTTCCCTTGCTGTGTCTATCCCACGAAACTGAGCAGAATCCACTTCTTGTAAATCAGTACCATTACAACCTAACCTGTTTGCTATGATCCTTGCTATGGTTGTTTTACCACATCCTGTAGGACCATGAAGTAAGAAGGTATGTGGACAATCATCAGGATCTTCCAACATCCCTTCCAATGTGGTAACGATGTCAGCATTCCCTTTAAGGTGTTCTAATTCAGCAGGACGATATTTAAGATATAGACTCATACTGTTATTTTATATATTATACGAATTTCATTTAAAACTGTATTTTTCCTTTTCTGCCCATGAACCATCTACTGGAGCTATTTCCATATCTACATCTAATGGTACAATTATCCACTTCCAAGTCTCAGGTAATTCAAAGCAAGTTATTTTGTGAGCCATCTCTTGAATGTACTCTAACTCATCGGGTGCTACATCAAGTAAAATGGAGTCATGTATTTGCCCAACCAATCGACTATCAAGTTTTTCACTTCTTATAAGTTCATCTAACCTAATAAAACTCCACAATAAACAATGGAATGCTGCACCCTGTACAGGATAATTTATACAGTCATTCCTACCCATGATTCCCTGACAGCGAAATCCTGTTAATAAATCAATATAACCGTTTTTCCTGTAGGCATTATACCAACGATCCTTCCAAGCGGCATATTCAGAGAATCTATTTTCCCAGAAGTCAATCTCAATCTTTTTAACATGCTCAGAAAATTTATCTAATGAATTAATCCCTTTACTTATAAAATGATCTGACAAAGTAAACTCTTTTGTATCTATTTCAATCCCTTCCCCTCTCCCCCACTTCCCTTGTGACAATTTCCCCCAGGAACATGCCATGTTTATTGCACATTTTTTATAATAGTCACCATAGAATTCTGGAAACACAAATCCATTTTTAGCAGCCTGTCGCAATGTATAATGAGAAGGAATGTTTTTATCAAATTTATCTATGATAAAGATTTGTTTAGCCATATCCGCATGCATGTCACTCTTAGGATTGTTTATATAGTCTAACATTGTACTGTCCTTATGATAACAGGCAGCAATACGGACTTCAAGTCCCGAATAGTCTATCTCGAGTAATTGATGACCTGGACGTGGAAATAATGCTTTACGACAAATCTGCATAGATTCCTCATCACGTTTGGGAATATTCTGGAAATTGGGATGGTCAGAACTGGAGCGGTATGTCGTTACCAAATGTAGGTTAAAGAAAGGATGAAGATACCCGTTTACCTGTTCCCTTTGAAAAGCACTTAAATAAGTATCACGAACCCTTTTCAGTTTACGGATTTTTAACAGGTTGTCCAGTTCTGGTATATTCATTTGCCTCAGAGCTTCATCATCCACTGCCCCCTGTCCAGATATAGTTTCCTTTTCAACTTTTATTTTCTTTACTCTATAAAGGAATATCCCTAATTGAGTTCCCGAATGAATATTTATTGTACCTCTTGTTGAGTGCTGCCAATGTTTAAAAAAGGTTGTCTGTTTAAATTCAGTTTCCAACTTTTCAATTTTATGAGCAAGCACTCTCATTTTCTGATCAATATACTCTGTATCAACACGGAGTCCTTGCTGTTCAGCATTGGCTAAAGCAAGTATTCCATTATGGAGTAACTGGTATGCCTCTTCAAATTTTGGGATATATCTCATAATTAAAATGGTAAAGTATCAACGTACTGTTTCTTTGCTAAACGAAATTCATAAACACTATCTAACGCACAGTATTTAAGCAATTTCTTTTTCCCCTCAGATTTACTGACTAATTCAAGAACTCTGTTCAATCCATTACCATCCTTATTATCTTTGGATTCCAGGTAAGGAGCAATATCACTTGAATAATCAACGATCCCGAATTGTACATAGGCTTGGAACTTTAATCCAGTCACACCTGCTCTGTTATCAAACACATGAGTAGCCAACATAGTATCCCACTGCCACTTTTGTACCTCGACATGAAGACGTACTTTACTCCATGTATGCTCAAATTTCATGTTCTGAGCAATTTTACCTATATGAGGATTGAGTAATAAATCAATAAACGGTTGTCTTTCTTTCCTTGTCTCGGGCATCATAAATACATAAGCATGATTCTCATTATCAGCTATTGAACAGCAAACGATACGATGACCTGGGGCGTGTGGTTTTAATCCCGTTGTCTCATAATCAAAAGCAATCTCAGGACTTTTAATCTTTTTCAATATAGACAGGTCTTCAATTACATCTATACCAGGTTCTAAATACTCTGGAAATTTACGTTCCAATAAATCTAATGCTTGTTTCAAATCCTGTTTCCAAATAACCTCTTCAACTGAACGCCCTTTAGGATCTAAACTTCTTTCAATAAAGCTGGGATGAAATGTGGGGCAAAGATAACATTTGAAATCCTGGTCAGGGATTGTGTACCCTCTCCACTTTGTAATGCCACCTAAATCCTTTTTCCAGCGATGCCCTACAAGGCTAAATAAGGCTGAATTCCCGAGAAGGAGTATTAGGTGGGGCTTGTACTCGTCTATCGTACGCAATACGGTCTTTCGGCAGCATTCCACCTCAATATTAGAAGGTGGTCGGTTCTCTCCTTGTTTGTCTGTAGGTCGGCACAAACAGGCATTGATATTTAAACAGTCTTCAAACAAATCAATACCCAGACTTTCCATTGTCCTTTGTAACAGTTTGCCAACTTTCCCCTGCCAAGGTTTCCCTTTCATATCCTCTACCTCACCTGGTGCCTCTCCAACTATAAGAATTTTTTTCTTAAAGTTACCAAAAGGTTTCATCCTAGGACTTTTGACATCTCGATACAATCCACATGCTTGACAAGATAATTTTTTCCCCTCAGGACGGGAAATAGATTCCATTTCTTTCTTAGTAAAGAAGCTTTCCATTATTTCTTTTCTTTAGGATCTTTTAATGCACTGATATAAACCCAACCTTGCCCTTCAAACTTAATCTTGTTATGAACAAGTTCACAGCCTCTTGTTTCTGACAGAATTCCTTTTAACAGGTATGGAGTAATTACAAAACGGATTGGATCACCTGTAAAATCTTTCATATCTACTTCCTCTTCAAACCATCCTGAGTCAGCCTTAGCCTTCATTAACAAGATGCCTTTCTTAATGGAAATGACAATTTCCTCTTCCAATATGTGATCCCTTTTAGAGAAGACCATTGCCCGTGCTAATACCTCATCCAGCTTATCTGGTAATAAAAGTTTTGTTCCCTTTATTTCAAGGAAGGGTGTCATGTTTTTATATTTGTCCTCACCAAACAAACGACAGGATATAATTGTACCAGCTGGATTACGGAAATGAATCCAACCTTTTCCTTCAGCTATCCTTGTTGGAGGAGGTTTTAATTTTGATACTTCAACAACTGAAGTTGCTGGGATGAGGAAAGTACCTGTTGGCATTTCGGTTGCTAATTCATGTCTTGCTAACCTGTATCCGTCTGAGGCTTCAGTATAACCATTCTTATTTACATGAACACAGGTTAAAAGTGGTTGACTCATATTAGAACCTGCTGCTGTCATTACGAAAGAAATATCTCTTATGAAATCATCTGGAAGTTTTTGCCACTTCCCTTTTTCATTTAACTCCTCATCCAAAGGAAGTTTTATTTCACTTTGTAAAGTTAATCCTGCCTTGGCTTTACCTGAGGTAAGAATAATTTCATTATCCTCAACGGATAATTCAATCTCATCCTTTTTTATTTTACTGAGGAATTTATACAGGTTCTCAGCAAGGACCGCACCTTCGAGTTCAAGACCCTCTACTGGATGAGAAATACTAATTTCATCATTGTAGGTAACTACCTTACCGTTCATAAAGGCAAACGAAGTGGACTGTTCAATTAACTCCTTACCAGCGAGTCCAGGCTTTACAATTTCCAAAGCCTCTTGAAGTTGTTTTTTATTTATTTGCATATCAATAGTTTTTTGTATAGATTAAAAGATCTTTGAAATGTGGTAATATCCTTTTTTGTGCCTCTTCATATGATAACCATCCTGCCCAGTCAACTTCATCATTCGGTTTAAACCCAAGACTTACTGGTTTAGTTAAAGGAGCAAGGAACACCAATACACTCTTTTGACTATTGGGATAGTGAACCTGTCCAACACAACCTATGGTATCACTCTTTTCCAATCTTAATCCAGTTTCCTCTTTGGTTTCCCTTAAAGCAGCATCCCAAGGTGATTCCCCAGGTTCAACTATCCCTTTAGGTATTGAATACGTTCCCCACCATGAGGCATTCTTTGGATGAACCAAAAGTATTTTATGTCTACAAATGACAATACACCCCGCTGATAGGTAACTTTTCATTTTAAATACTTTTTAATCATTAAAGAAATAGGATCATTCAAGTAGGCATAACTTATAAGTATGTCAAGTTTTGGTGTAACTTTACCAAAGATCTCAAGGTGTGTGGTTGTTGATACTCCCATATACATGATTGTCTTCGGTCCCTTGATAATGGGTTCTTCAGTTGGAAATGGTTCATCAAACTTCCTTGGAAACACTGGTGTCCTTTCCTGTAACTTTGTCCACATAGTTAGATTCCACCTCATCCTTTCCTCCCAATGATTGGCTAAAGTCCTTTCATCAGGATTCTCTGGTTCCTCAGCCATTGAAAATAAGGGTTCTGGTTTTAAATCAACCTCATTCTTTTTACCACGTCTCGGACGAATTACTTGATTACGGATTTCACCAAGTTTAAACCCATTCTTTTCAAATAATTCTGTATATCTCTTCTTTAGAATGGTAGGAAGATTTGGAAAACTGCTTGTAATACCTTTGGTATGGACAGCCTGGTCGGATATTCTGTAAATTGACATTTCCAAATAACGGAATTCATTATCTCTTATAAGTGGTAACAATACACTTCCCCAGACAGCTGATATAACTGGAGTAAAGGAATCTACTGAGTACCAAGGGTAACGAAACATAATTGGAATAGCAGTTAATCCCAATCCATGAACTTTAACTCTTGGCATACCTTTAGGATCAAGGAAATACCTAATCCATAAATCGTGAAAGGCATCACGTCTCTGTTTGGTTGCCAGGTTAGCAATAGCACCCAGCGCAATATAATCTGTATGTGCTAAATACTTTCGTAAGAACTTTTCTGGTGTAGCTGCATGGTAAACAGGGATAAGATCAATTCCCTGACTTCTAAACCATTTCCAGTTTTCATAACTTTTCTCACCATCTCCAATTACGTCAAGGTTTATACAACCAGTAAAATTATCTGAATTAGCTTTTAAATACTCAGCATATTTTTCTCTGTCAATAACCTTTCCTTTCCTGGAAGCGGTGTAGGCTCCTGAATCTAAAAGAACTCTTGGTTTATTCATGATTTAAAATGTATGATAAGTCTGGGAAAAATAACCTGGCGGGCTCATTTGTTAATAACTTTGGAAAAGTCATTGAGTGCTTTAAGGCTCCCTCCACTTTAAAAGCACATTCTTCCTTTGTACTATACAAACACCAATCAGGTAGTAATTCAGGATAACTGTATGCCCTTGGTGCTATTGGGATACAACCATTTAAAATTGCATCAACTACCTGGTAACCATATGTCTCTTCCTTTGAAGTAATTAACAATACCTTTGATTTTGCTAAGAACTCATAATATAAATCCCAAATATGAAACTCACCTGGGTAAAGGATATTTATACCAGTCCTCTTTTGAACAAATTTTTCTACCCTGCGAGTTCTCTTTTGAATCCCTGGACGAGAGACATTCACTATTTGATATATCTTGTCCCTATGAACAGGTTTAAATGGTGGGTTTGGTAAGGCATGGACCACAATATTATCCCAGCCAAGTTTATTAGCATGATATTGGGACCCTACAAAGATTTTGTCAAACAGTTTAGCCGTTGCCTTTTCAACAGGATATTTATTTTCCCTGTCCTTGGCAAAGTAATCATAAGCATTCTTACTTGTGGCATGACATATGGCATAACATTTCTTAGGACGTTTATGGAATAGAACATTGGCAAATAACCCTGGATAACTTAAATCACAAAGTAACAGGACATCATCCTTTTCCAATTGAAGTTCCATATACTCTTTGATTTGCTGTGCTTCAAATTGTATGGCAGCAGTCGTAGGGGCAAACTCAAAACCTATACCCCTCCTACCATCTTGAACAGACTGCCCCAGGACAATAACCTTTTCCATAAAGCATTTGAACCACTTTGGAAACTCTGTCCACCACCACTCCTGATATCTCAGTTTGGTAGGGTATTGTGGTACAAGGATTAATCTCGCCATTGCATCATCCATTGAGTGTACCCTTCAAAGAGGAAATACTTATGGTCATACTCCCACAGGCTTCGTTTGTTCGGATACAGTTTATCCAGGCATTTAGCCTTAAGCATTGCCTGTGACACCTCATGCAAGTAAGGAGCTAACATATTAGTCGTGTAAAAAATAACAGGCTCTCCTCGGCGCAAATACTCTTCCCCGAGATTCCCTAAATATCGGTGTAATGGATGAGTTTCAGTCGTAGGATCAGGGAAAAGATAAATCATATTACTTACTATTGGAAAGTCATGTTCTTCAACCAAACCAATACTAAATTCAAAATGTTCACTTGAAGGAATAGCCTCTTCACAATCCTTACTGGTAAAGAATAAAACCTTTTCCACTAATCCTTTGGCTAACAATTCATAACATCCTATTATTTCATCGTCGGCATGCGGGGCTATGATTATATATTTTTTCATACTCCTGTACTCATATTAAGTAATCCGTAGAACTCAATACGGCATGACTCATGATTCATAAAGTCCCCGAATAGAGAAGATATGAAACATTTGTCAACATAGAAAACGACAGCAACACCTTCAGTTTTTGGATACACTGTATTCAAATGATCACAGAAGGCTCCTGCAAAGTTACGCAGTAGTTGAATATTGTTAGCCCAATTTGCTATATTTGCTTTTACAAACTCAGTACAGATGTCATCCAAGTTTGTAAGATCATCATCGGTAATTAAACCAACATAGATTGGAAATCCCCAATGGGTAAATTTCCTGATTACAAGTGGACTATATTGCTTGTCCACTAATTTTGTGAAAGTTTTGTCATTGTCCATAGCCGCTGAATACTTTATCGTTATTAATACCAAAATGTTTTGCCATTTCTTTGATTGTGTTTTTCTGCATTCCCAGCAGAGGTGCTTCCACTTGAACCTTCATACTGCCATTTATTTCCAACAGTTTGTTCAACGAGTAAACCCACTCCTGGTAACAGTCTGGGAATAAATGTTCCCTGTCTTCATAGTTTGCCCCGTACCATACGGTAGGAATTCCAAGACTCTCAGCAATACTCACTGCGAGTGAAATAAATATTAAGTTCCTGGAAGGCACATGCCATTCAGAAACACCTGGGTATAACTTCTTACCATCTGTAAGTTTGGAGGAAACAAGGAAGTTTTCAATCCTTATAGATTGATGTTTTACATCCTTTTCCAAACAGAGTTGAGTAGCAAAATCCAACTCCGCAATATGCTTCTGTCCGTAATCAATTAACAGACAATAAGGCTCCGCTTTCTGTGCCAATGCTATTTCAAGTAACAAGGCACTATCCAGTCCTCCACTAAGGAGTAAAACCAAATCATACTTTATTTCTTTCATATAATTTATTTTAAATACCAATCTCTTTCAACCAAATAGTTTTTAATCTCACCAGTACTCTGTGGCATTCTCATCCTGGCTGGATTAAAATCCTCAGTCTTCTTGAAAAGGAAACCAACTCTGTTATGATACTCCGGACCAAACCCAGCCCTATCATATAAAGTAAATCCAAACATACTCATATACCTTACAAAGCAATCTGGATTAACTGTTTGTGCTAAAGGCATAGTGGTATAGGCAACGGTATCAACAATGAGGAATCCACCAGTCTTTAAGACACGGTTAAATTGTACCAATGTTTCTGGTAGGCTTCTTACAAAGCATAAGACACCCCAGCAAAGAATTAGATTGAATGCTCGTACCTCTGCTGGTATGTTCTCACACCAACCTTCTATAGCATTATCAGTCTTCCTTGTAAGACAAGGTTCCATATCATACAAATCCTCTACCGCTGAATCTTCAAATATCCTTTCTGTGGTTCCCTGTCCAGCACCAATATTCAGTATTGTAAATGGTTCCCTTAGAACATTTCCAGCCTTTAAAATGAGGTCATTCATAATCCTTTCCCCACTCATAAGGCCACCATAGGCTTCCTTGTTTTGTTGTTCATCATTAAACTCATCATTTAATATGGTAGAGTTTAATAATTCAATTGTTTTTTCGTCGTAGCTTTTCATTTGTCAATTATTCGTTTAGACCATTTGTTCTTTTCAATATGATTGCCAGCATGTTTGACAAATACCTCACGTCCCATTGCATTATCATTCTCTTCCCAATAATGAACCATCATTGGATAGGCCCAATTACAACCTGGACAATCCCAGGCATCATTATAAACTGCCTCTTTCCATTCATCAAGTTTCTCAGGTAAGTCAAATATAGATATCTTTGGTGTACGAGTTCCCCGTCTGTATCCACATACTCTTAATGAACCATCGGAATCAATTGAAGGTCCCCCGTAAGGGTTTCCCATACAATGCCAATTCATTAAAAGTAATTCAGGTTTGTTTGCTATCATTTGAACAATCTCGGGATTTTGTAACAACCCTGGATTTTGTAATATTCTTGCTAAGGTTTTAACTACCTCTGGAAAATCCTCACGACTGAAAAGTAAATCAGCTATCTCTTCTTTACCAGGAAAGAAATCAAAGTTACCGTCGGAATTCCAGTGTATGAAGTTCATCCCTACAAACACACCCATCTGAGACAGCTGGGCTACAAGCAATGGAACATAAGACAGGTTTTTCTTGTGAACAGTAATGTTTCCTTGTGTATCAACCTCTGGATATTTTTCTTTAATCCATTTAAAAGCCTCCAAAGCACTCTTAGATTTATGGTAGGAATCATCCTCAACATATAACCCTTCAATGATTGGATAGTCCATCCCGCAGGATAGGTTGTCCAATACACCGCTTTCAAAAAACTTGTCACGGTAGTTTGTCCAAAGAGGTTCAGGGGCTGTGGTGTATAGAGCAAATGGAACCTTGTTCTCTTTGAGTATGGTTATCAAATCCTCACCAAGTAACCATGTTTCATTACCAAGGATAAGATTAAATTCCACACCAATCTCTTTCAAGATTTTAAATGCCTCTATCCATTGTTCCGGGGATAGTTCAGGACCGAGCCCTTTGGCATCACGTAAAGCACAATATCCACATCTACGTGGACACCTCCGAGTTAAATAGGTTAATGAATTCATCATAATGACACACCTCCATCCACAATTATATTTGAACCTGTTATATATTTATTGTCAATAATCATTTTTACAACAGGATATAAATTGACTGGGTTATCAGCATACCCCATTGGTATAGTATTAATCAATTCGTGTGGTATCTCTCCCAAAACCAAATTCGTTTTATAAAAACCTGGGCTAATACAGTTCACTCGAAAATGAGGAGCAAAGAATTTAGCATAACTTTTGGTAAGAGATATGACTGCAGCTTTTGATGCAGCATAGATTGGAAGATCAGGATCTGGTTTTATTCCAGAGACAGATGCAATGTTTATTATGCAACAATCCTTCATAAATTCAGAACGTAAATTCCAAATCATTTTATAAGTGCCCCAGAAGTTTACATTGAATATATCTTCCCCTTCTGATTCATCTAAAGGCATAATACCAGCACAATTGATTAAACAACTGACATCTTTTACAAAAGGATGGGCAGGAAATTCACCTCTGATATCAAATTTAATATCAGGACCTCTTCGACTTATTCCAATTACTTCCTTTTTGGAGAAGTGTCTTCCATTACTACATCTCCATGCTGTATCTTCATAGAAGGATTCATAAAGAGCCTTTCCTATGCCAGAGCTGGCACCAGTTATAACAATGTTTGACATAACTTAGAGTTTTATTAGTTCAAGTAATTCTGCACGGGCACCAATGTCCTGCAGGAAGACACCACGAAGTGATGACGTAACCATAGTTGATTGCTGTTTATTTACACCACGCATACGCATACATAAATGACTGGCTTCAATAATACAAGCTGCACCTTTGGGTTTTAAATTGTCCATTATAGCATCGGTAACTTGTTCTCCAATCCTCTCTTGTATTTGTAGGCGACGAGAGAACACATCAACGATCCGAGCGAGTTTAGATAGCCCTACTACTTTTTTGTCTGGCAAATAGGCTACATGAGCCTTACCGAAAAACGGTAACATATGATGTTCACAGGTAGAATACATTTCAATATCTTTACAAATAACAATTTGGTTGTAGCCATGAACATCAACGAAAGTAGTGAATATGCTGGGTACATCTACTCCGTACCCAGCATATAATTCCTTCCAACTTTTTACGACTCGACAGGGGGTTTCTTTGAGGCCTTCCCTCTCAGAATCTTCCCCTATCTGTCGTAAGAGTGATTGGATTAAATCCTCACTCAACCCCATTTTCTTTCATTTTGAGTTTGCCAAGAAACTTAGGATCTTTGCTCACGCGGAATTTAACATGGGCTTTGATAACACTTGAAGTGAACTTGGTTGTAACACCTCTTGATTCACCTTCCTCTTTACAGGCGGCTGCCATTTCGTCCCAGGTTCCCCCAGCCTTAACGGTGTCGTCCATAAACTGTGCCATTGAACCTTCTTTCTTGAAGTTGGGTTTCACACCCTTCGGAGGAGTCTTGCCGGATTTCTTTGCTTTCGGTTTTTCATCTTCTTCCTCTTCCTCTTCAACGTCCTCTTTTGAGTTCACCTTTTTGTTGGCGATGTTTTTCTTGTGAATCTTTTCAGCAACTTCTTCTTCCTCTTCTTCCTCTTCTTCCTCTTCTTCAACTACAGGAGCCGGTTTGCCTTTTTTCTTAGGAGCGGGGACTTCTTCCTCTTCTTCTTCTTCTTCTTCAACTTCCTCTGCATCACCACCATTGAGTTCATCAATTACTTCCTGGGTTTCATCTGAGAATTCATCCTGGGCGGGATCAATAAGTGGAAGAGCATCGGTGATAATCTTGGTGAGATCATCCTCATCCATGTCTTTGGTGATAACAATGTCTTTTTTCTTCTTGTCAACAAGACCAAGTACGCTAACCAATTCTTTTGCGGCGGACCGCAGTTCTTTCAATTCTGCCATAAAATTTGATTTTTAAATTAGTAATAGAAATAATTAAATAAAATTGATATTCACTTTTTAATTTGATTCACTTTATGAATATGGGTTTCTTTTTATTTTTGATTCACTTGGACTACCTGGGTTTCTTTACTCTATTGATTTATCCTAACAAACATATTATACGAAAAATATTTGGAACATGCTTGACTAAACCCCAATTTTTTTATTCCACAGGACAATATGCTCCCTGGTGCTATACCTAACTCCGTGCTGTACAGCCAATTCTACGGTTAATTCTCTGTTTCGTTCCAATTCTTCTCTTGTAGCACCTTCGGGCATCAAGATTATCTGACGTATTCCTATTAACCCTGGCATAAGAAATCCAGTTTCAATCTCATCCCAATCCTCTTCCTTGGAAATAACAAATTTAAACCAGGATCTTGGATTATTAGCAGTAACCTGAATGACATCTGGTTTATACCTATCCTCAAATTTAACACCAGAGCTTTCAAGTTTTGGAGAATTGTTCCAACAGGCTATAAGATTGGCAAAATATGTTTTTGGTAAAATTGTACATTCATTTTCTATTTCAATGAAGGGGAGAAACCCAAAGTAGGATTCAAAAGCCTTTATGAAATTGTATAACCTTTCCTGCTGTTGCAAAGGACTTCCACCTGTAATCACCAAGTGATGTCCATTCAACAGTTTTGTATTTAATCCAGCTGCATCAATTAGACGAATTAATTCATCAAAAGTCCAAGGAGTACCATATCTCCACACCTCCGTAGTGTCACAATAGGAACAACCTAACGGGCAACCTTGTAGACGTAGAAAGGCTGCTGGCACCCCTATATGAATCCCTTCCCCCTGAATTGTATCAAAGTAAAATTCTGATACATGGAGAAAATTATCACCATCCTTTTGAAACTCTTTTCGAGTAAGATGGTGATCAGCTGGAATAATTTGTTTAACCATCATAGCGTGCTTTTGTTTTGGGGGTTTCACTCACTTCTACTGCACAGAGTTGTTTGAACATCGGTTTAAATTTCCAATAGATTGTCTTTGCTATTAATTCAGCAGAGGGTTGACCAGGAAGGACTTCATTCAAATGTCTGTGATCAAGTGTTTCATCAATATACTTCTTGATAGGTTCCAATGCCCGGTAGTCACAAACAAATCCAGCATCGTTGAGTTTCTTGTCTTTTAATTCAACAGTCACGATGTAATTATGACCGTGAACCCTTGAACAGGGATGGTCTTCAGGTAAGTTAGCCAATACATGACTGGCACTAAACGCAAACTCTTTTCTAATTGTAAACATAATTTTGAATTTAATTATTTAAGTCAATTCCTGTTTTCTTCCAATGTGTCTCTGTCTTATTAAGATCTTGTGTATATTGTAATGCAAACTTTTTAAAGCTGTATCCTGAAGCTCTTTGTTTATCCTTATCTAAAACAAACCAGGCTTTCCCTTCTTCAATAACTTTTCCTTCATGATTGGTAAGTTTAAATATATTATGTGCCATAGCACCCATAGCAGAGGCACCCCTTAACCCCTTCTTGCCGTCCTTACCGGCATGGTGTAATAATATACATGCTACACTGAGGGCTCTTAGATCGCGAAGAAAAGGACTTATCTTGTTATTCCATTCTGAGTTACTATTCTCTTCTAATAAACCAAATAAAGTACTGGCACTATCAAGTATTACCAATTTATAGGTTGGATGATCCTTAAGCCATTGAATTATCTTTCTTTGATTTTCCCTATCTGATAAATAGAATGAATCCTCAGTTGCCAACTGATACTCTGGAACAGATAGGATTCGAAGCTTATATTCAGGAGGTTGCTTTCCAAGCCATTCAAATTGTTTTATCCTTTCCTCCATTTCCTGTTCACCTAACTCTCCATCAATATATAGACACCCGGTTGGATGCTTTACCTGCCATTCTACTATATCACATTTCTTATCTTCATAGTTTCGTACACCAAGTACATAGGCAACTGAAATTGCCAACAAGGATTTACCTGAACCAAATGTTCCATAAATAATAGTAGTCTGCCCTTCTTTAAGCCAAGGTTTCATAAGAACTGTTGAATGCTCTTTTCCTTTGTTCCTTATCTGGTTAGCAGTTAAAATAAATTCATCTAATTTCCCAGTAGAAGTTCCAAGAGGCTTGAATTCCTTTGCCATTTTCTCAGCCTCTTCAACTTGTCCTGCAGCAAGTAAAGATTCAATATTCTCTTTATGTATGGTTAGATGTCTCTCGTTGAAATACTTCTCTGTCTCAGACAGCAGGTATTCCAAGTTGAAGGAATTATTTTCATATTCTTTGCTTAATCCTGGTAAAATCTCCTGTTCTATTTCCTCTGCTACATCCGCTGCAAGTTTACCACCTTTGATTTTTGAATAATAGATGGTTTCAATTTCCTTGCCTGGAGCCTTACCATACTTGGCATAATATTCCCATATCCAACTTGCCAAACGTTTGGCGGTGGTGGACTCAATTAATTGGAGATCCCAGATGTCTTTAATCTTTTGACAAAACTCTGTAGACGTGATTAGTCCAATTAGGATTTTACGCTCAATCATAATTAATCAGTATATTTTTCTCCAGAACGAACATGATATAAAGCACCATCATTTCCTTCTACATATTTACCACGATCTGGATCAACTATAAATTTCTTGGTTTTCTTTCTACCTACTGCATCTTCCAACCTTAAAAATTTAGTACGCAATGAATATCCAGATTCAACTACTGGTATATATTCCCCACCAATATTTTTTTCATACCAATCTAATAAGTTTTTAATTCGGGCATATTCTATTCCATTTTGTTCTACCAATTTTCTTATTTCATCAGCCCATTGTTTAATTTGTGGTTGGGTGTGTTTTACATTTTTCTTGATTTGAATAATTTTGGATAATTGTTTGGCTAATGGATAATATTGTATATTCCTATCTTCTTTGCTTGGCTTACTTTTCTGGGGTGCCAACAAAGTATTCTTTCTTTCTTCTTTATATAACTGTCGGAGGGTATTTTCATTTATCATGATTCTTACGATGATTGCGCCGGCTTTCATGAAGGCCTTTCCTGTAATATTAATTGTCTTGGTTACTTGGTTAAATTTAGTCCTTTCCATCATTACAAAGATATAAATTTTTTCAATAGATCTTAAGATAAAAAATCAGAAGGTTTCAGTGAGGCGGCACTTACTCCCTTCTGACATGTTAACCAAAAAATCCAATTATGAAAATCACGAAAACTTAAAAAAATGAAGCTATGCTTTTTCATACCGCCTTATAAATTATACTTACTAATTGATTTACAAATATATGTAATTTCATTGTAACCTACAAACATATTATACGAAAAATTTTTGATACACCTATTAAGGTATGGTACTCTTTAAAATAGCTTGTACCCTTTTCAAATATTTATAGGATTTGTGCCCCGAACCGTTCCACTTCCTTATTATTTTGTCTGGGTCATCCAGTAGGTTGGCATAGTACATGAATACCTGTCTATTCTTGATAGGATCATACATGTCTTTCATTTTATAATTATGTCCAGTCCTACCATTGTAGTCTTTTAATCTTACCCATCGAATTTGAGAGATACCAACAGCTGGCCATCCATCTTCTTCCATATGGTATGCAAGAGGATCATTGTTAGATTCTACCTGGCAGATTACTTTCCAAATATAATCATACTTGGAAATCTTTTCCGCTCGTTCAATATACAAGGTCCTGTATTCAGGAGCCTTACATATTGCAAATGTTAGAAGTAACAAGAGTAGAAGTTTCATTCGTTTCATCATTTTAAATTTGGTGAATACTCTTTTCAACTTGTTTGGGCAAAGTTAAACAATATAAAACTTTGCTCAAAATTTGTCATTTTCATGTAGTACGGAGAACCTCCTTCTAAACTCTGCCTCCAATACAGAAAGGTGCTCTTTATTAATGTCTGAACGCAACCGGAGTTCTTTGATTTGCCTGAAAAGATAGAGTTCACTATGTTCGTCAAGAATACAATATTCTATCTTCCATTTTAAATCAAAGAGAAGATCGTTTGGAGTTGGTTTTCTTCCATCTCTCCATCCCCAATATATAACTCTGACAACACATAAAAATCCAATGAAAATGAATCCTATTATGATCCATTCCCATGTTCCTAAAACAGGTAATGTAGTTTTCATAATTTTAAGTATTAGGTAATTTAGTATTTGGTAATATACATCCAGGTGCTCTATAACCTAAATGCTTTGCTGGAGCACCATTAATCCAGAAAGCAAAGTATGAGTACATCTGCTGATCCTGTTCCCATTTACGAATGGTTCCACAAATTACACATTGATCAGTCTTGAACTTTCCTTCAACAGGAATCCAGTGATGTCTGATTAATGGTCGTTTAGGCGGTGTATGCCAATTAGGCCAAGTGTTTTCTGCCTGTGTCATAATTTAAAAGATTGCAATAATTATAATTATGACAATTATGATAAGAAGGCCAGTTGCAACTATACCACAACATCCTCCTACCATTCCGTCTGCTATTTCATTACTGTTTTTTGACATGGTTTTAAAGTATTAAATTTTTATGCAACTTTTTTTATTGAATATTGTAACCAACTTTGTCGTCCATATTTCATATGGAGGAACCATACTATGTCCTGATCACTAAAGGACATTGGAATAAGAAGTTTCTTTACCTCACCTGTTTCCAGAGTAACGGTAAGCCTGTGTCGTTTTGGTTTACTCATATTAATTGTTTTAGTAAATAATCAGCATCCTCTTGTTTCATACTTCCAGGGTCACCTACAATGTCAATCCGTTTAGCATCTACTCCTCTAAACTTTAATTCACTAACGAGTTTTGAAGCCTGCACCACAGCCTGTGGATCATCATCATATACAACCATGATTCGTTTGAAAAAATTCCGCATCTCTCTGACTTGTTGGGTAGTGAATTGAATTCCGAAGGTAGCAATTGCTTGGGTTCCGAAACGCCATGCATCGGTAATGCCTTCAACACAGATTGCTGTGTCTCTCCATTCATCTTGCTTTCCATATAAAATATGTTTATGAAGTATTAATTCCCTATCTTTTGGGCAAGTTATATATCGGTAAGAACTTTTACCTGTGATGTCACGCGAAATAAAAGAGACTGCTTGAGAATCCCATATAACTGGGGCTATTATACGTAACTTGTAATTTAACCCGTCTAACAGGCTGACTGGCCCTGTGCCTACAAGGTTCCAAGTACGTTCTAACAGGTCTGAATCAAAGCCCCTGGATTCCAAATACAGTTTATGGTTTTTCATTAAAGGACCTGTACCGGATGGCATACGATGTTCAACAACTTTGGTGACCTGGGTATCTGATTTGGTTACCCTTGGTACAAGTATGCCATACCGTTTGAGGATTTTCTCAACCTCTTTATAATTAATTGATAGAAGTTTTGCTATGGTGGGTTCTATAGGATGCCATCCACACCTATAACAATAATAATAATTATTTTGCAGGTTATATCCAAGATGATAACCAGGGTTCCCTGTACAATGAGGACAAGGGGTGTTCACCCACCCTGGATGACAATGCTTATGTCCTTCAGTCTTATAGTCTACTGAATAATCAGAATATAATTGAATTAAATCCATCCTAATTCCTTTCTTTGTTCCAAAGTTTTCCCTAAATACAATCCTGTTTTCTTACCTTTATTCCAAGGAACTCTTCCATTTTTGTATTGTGCTTTCATTATCTTGCTGAATGATAAATAACTCGTTGTCTTCCTTCTCCTACATTAATATACTGGATGAGTCTTCCTCTCGTATTCTTACGATTGTTATGCTGAGGGACCATCCGCTGGGCATACTTAACCGGTTCCGCAATAGAAGGTAGATACGTCCTGGTTACAGGAGCAGGTTTCTTTTCTTTCCAATACGGGTTAAATTTTCTGTAAAGTTTGACAAACCATAGACCAATGGCTACGAAGAAAGCAATAATTGTTTTCATAGTTTTATAATTTATTGATTTTTAATGGTACATCTCCAAGTCCTGATAATAGTGTCACCTTTGTTGTATGACATTGACTCTTGAAAGTATTTCATAAATTCAATAGTATGATTACATTCATCAAAAGGTCCTTGTACTTTTGCAGTGTCATTTGTCTGATCGTATTGATAACATTCCCAACAATAATACATGGGCTCTTTTTCACAATGAGTAAAACTCAAAGGGATTATAAAAATAATCAATAAAAGTTTCAGTAAAGTTTTCATAGTTTTATTTGTTAATATTATACGAATAAATTTTGGATTAACTACATGCCATTTTTAATTCAGTTATCCCGTTCTCGATACGGTGTGAGTCCCAACCTTTCCTTTCCAACAAATGGGCTATCCTATCTTCTGCCATCTCAGTTGGTAAAGTGACAAATTTCTTTGATGAAGAAAGGACAATATTTGCTATCTCTTCTGCATCCTTTGTCAATGATTCCAAGAAGGTTGTAGAGGGAGCCTGTTGAAACATTGCTTCCTCTATTGGGCATAACCCGTTTGTGGCATTCCTTTCATCTGACAAATAACAATTCAATCGGTACACAACCACTCGCCATATATAGGTAGAGGGTTTACCTTTTTCACTGTTATATTTATCACGGGCTTCAAGGTAGGCTAATGCTGCCTCTTGAAATAAGTCATCCCAATCTAATCCTGTTGACTTATGGAATGACCAAGCAAGTTTACGAAGTAGGTTGATGTTTTCCATTTATCTCAACCTTTTGTATTTGGTAATTACTTCTTCAGTTAGGTATTCCCTGCATATATCGGCAGATTTTTTTAACGATGTTTTTCTGGCATCATCAGCAGCATTTAATTGTTCTCTCGTAATCTTCCCATTTACATAATCAAAACAAGCCTGAAGAGCATCTTTACTTCTTTGATCTTTCATTAGATGTTCAACCTGTTTTGCACACATTGCCTTTGCCATTGTTAGTTTCTTATCATCAACTCCAAGTTTCTTGGCAAGCCAAAGCATCCAGTCTCCTCTTTCACAATTCTGCCAAGCTGCGGTTACAGTCTTTTGAGTATTTACATACACTCTTGTGTCATAGCAAGCATTAAGTTTTTCAAGTTTTGTTGTTTTCATTTTTAAATTTTTGGTTACACATATTCTTTTAATAATTCACTTAATAATGATCCAGGATCAGTTGCTTTACCATCCAATACAGCATCCAATATCTTACGTTTGCTGTCTAACAGTTTAGCAATCTTTTCCTCAATGGTATCAACTGCTAACAGGTAATGAATATTGACTCCATCCTTTTGTCCAATACGGTGAACTCTATCCTCAGCTTGAGTAAGGTCTCCAGGAGTCCAGGGCAGTTCAAGAAAAGCAACATTTGATGAGGCAGTCAATGTAATACCTACACCAGCGGCTTTTATATTACCAACAAACAAACGACAATCAGGGTTCTTCTGGAAGGTGTCTACCGCTTTCTGTCTTTCAGTTTGAGAAACACTACCATCAATACGAACGACTCTGTCAATGATTTTTCTTGTCTTGTCAATATAACTGAAGTGTTGCATTAGTTCTTCAATAACAAACCTATGATTAGCAAACACAACCAGTTTCAATCCGGACTCTAAAAAGTTTTCAATCCATTCTATTGACTGTTTTAATTTGCCTTTCACTGCCAATTGTTTCAATACTTCTATTTGAGCCAACACCTCGGCGTTTGACATCCTGTCGGCTATCTCCTGTCCTCTTGTCTCTTTGATATACCCTATAAAATCTCGCTCTGCTGCCTCATATTCCCTTGGGTTATGTAATTGTAAGGGGACAAACGAAAACGTCTTAGAGGGCAGCTCAGGCAATACGTCCTTTTTGAGTCTGCGTATCATTATGGTACTGGTGAGGAGCTCATGTAATTCTTGAGTATGAGTGGCACCATTAAAGTCCCATCCAAATCCATTATGTTTAGCACCACAATACCTACGAACAAAAAACCAATAGTCTGGGAATAGATTTGGGTCAATAATCTTTAGTGCATTGAAAGCCTCAATAGGACGATTTACTATTGGAGTCCCTGACAAAGCTATCACATGGTGAATTCCTTTAGCCAACCTTTTGACTGCCTTGGTACGTTTAGCACCATTACTTTTATAATAGTGACATTCGTCAGTAATAAGCACCTTAGGTTCAACTAATCTTAGTCTGTCAATCCAATTGTGGAGGATATCATAGTTTATTATGATTATCTCTCCTGTAGGTGTCCAAGACTTTTCCCCAGACAATATTTCTACCTCAGGATTATTCATCCATATTTGAGCTTCCCTTGCCCAATTTAATTTGAGTGAAGCAGGGACTACAATCACGACAGGACGAAGGTCAGAGTGCATTTGTAACCAAGCCAATGCTTGTACGGTTTTACCTAAACCCATTTCATCAGCAACCAATACTCGTCCTTTGTTAGATTCAATAAAGGCTACACCTTTCTTTTGGAAAGGATACAATTCCCCTTTCAATCCTTTGACACCTATATCAGCTATTTTGTCTTGGTGTTTGTCAGTCTTTTGAATAAAACTTTCCAGTTTCTCATTGAAGACAAACCCCCACAATCTTAGTGATTTAATTGTCTCAGGAAAGATAGGAGCCGTCCATACTTTGTCCTCGGCATGCCATTTACGTCCTGGTAAAGAACGAATATTGAATAGCATGTCGAGGTCATAAGGAAATTTAATCAATACAACCTTTTCGCCGTACTGATTCTTTGCTAATGATGCTGTTTTTATATCTGACATATTTAGTTTTTAAGACGCCCGAACAAATCACCGGCATCCTCCATATTACTGAGTGCCTCCTGGGAAACATCATAACGTTCACTCCCTTCAAGATTCTCAGGGATATTATCAAAGTATTCCTGTTCTTCATCACGAAGTCCTTCAAGTTTGTCTTTGAGTGTGGATAACTCGCTGGCAACCTTTTCCAGTTCATTTTTTTCTTGCTCTGTTCATTTCATTTGGTTTTTTTAAATTAACAATATAAGGCCTGTAAGTTACAAAATTCCTTTGTTATCACAAAATTTATTTGTATGTTACTCTACGTCAAAGTATTTCATCATTGTTTGTAATAGATGATCATAATCCCCTGACATGGCTTCAGTTTTAATTTTATCCCAATCCATATTATTAGCACAAGCCACTCTGTATGCATTACCAAGAATGGCAAAAGCATTCCCATCATTACCAACCAATTTTAGTTTTGGTTTTTTCTCTTTTGAATAGTCTACATATTCAATTCCTGTGTTTGGATTAATTTTAATCATTTCTTATGTCCTTTCATTAGTTTTTTAGTACGTTTCAGATCCGTCCCGGTAAAGTCCTCCGGGAGTATGAGAGGAACCTTTTTAGGTTCAGGAAACTTTGTCCGATAGGCTTTATCAGGGATAATCCTTTCCCGGATTTCATGAATGAGCCTCTCCTTTTGGAGTTTCTCTTTCATTTCTTTAGGCATTGGTTTTACCATAGCATTTCACTTATTAAGTTTAACATTTAAAGTTCATTTCATTCCGGTCATAAAAAAAGTGGGAACGACTTACATATTAAGCCGAACCCACTACATTTCATTAATAAACCCAGGCAATTGCATTCTGTTCATTGTACAGACCCAGACTGTTAATCCAATCTGTTACCATTTCATTGTCCCGCTCTGACATTAAATGCATTACCTTTTTTAACTGTACCTGGCGATTGTCATCAGCCCATTTGGCATGGAGTATGGTATTTACCTCACCAGCCATGCCTCTAAAAGAAAACTCATAAACCATGAGTTTCCTACCGTTTTTCAAAATTAGCTCTTCCATTTTTTTAAGTATTAAATAAGTTTACAATGTTAGTCATAAAAAAAGACGGACTATATATTAATAGCCCGTCCTACAGTGCCTTCATCCTTAGTTAAGGTTGATTTTTAGTGTGATTACATCGTCATTCCTGAGGAACATTTGAATATAAAAGTAATATACCTTTTTACTCAGGATTCCGCCTTCAACCATCCCTGGTTTGTAAATCAGCTCCAGTGTTTCCATTTTAGCCTTTTTTAGTTTGAAATGGGGAAACAACAATTCCAATGATACATATAGCAACAAATACCATAGGTATCAAATACAAATAATGTGTCATAGTATTTATTTTAAGTTTACGTTTCAAATTGTTTGTACCGACAGGCAGAATCGGACTGTCCTCCAGTATTATTTTTGGAGTGCCATTTTTTGTCGGCATAATAAAGGGGGATGACATGGACAAAGTTGCTATAACTTTATCGCTACATGCCACCCCGATTATGTA
>Ga0209048_10000979_pt1 | contig 30012 bp, 31 predicted proteins | sample FrelakmetCRP12CR_FD_187146 | JGI IMG/M metagenome (GOLD analysis project Ga0209048, IMG submission 187146) | Freshwater lake sediment microbial communities from the University of Notre Dame, USA, for methane emissions studies - CRP12 CR (SPAdes)... | ecosystem: Environmental > Aquatic >... | reverse complement strand
CCGCTGGTCCGACGGCCTGCACCAGGCGGTCGAGGCGAAGGAAGGCGTGCCGATCCAGCGCGAGAACCAGACGCTCGCGTCGATCACGTTCCAGAACTACTTCCGGATGTACGGCAAGCTCGCCGGCATGACCGGCACCGCGGATACCGAGGCATTCGAGTTTCAGCAGATCTACCACCTCGAGACCGTGGTGATCCCGACGCACATGCCGATGGTGCGCAAGGACGAGAACGACCAGGTGTTCCGGACGTTGCAGGAGAAAGTCGACGCGATCATCGCCGACATCAAGGATTGCCACGAACGGGGGCAGCCGGTGCTGGTCGGAACGACGTCGATCGAGAATTCGGAAATGCTGTCCGGCCATCTGGCCAAGGAAAAGCTTCCGCACGAGGTGCTGAACGCGAAGCAGCACGCGCGCGAGGCGGAAATCGTCGCGCAGGCCGGGCGCCCGAAGGCGATAACGATCGCAACGAACATGGCCGGCCGCGGCACGGACATCGTGCTGGGCGGGGCGATCGAGCCGCAGATCCTGAAGCTGCGCGAGGACGAAACCCTGCCCCCGGCAGACAAGGAAGCCCGGATCGGCAGTATGCGTGCCGAGTGGCAGGTCCGCCACGACGCCGTGATCTCTGCGGGCGGCCTTCACATCGTCGGTACCGAGCGCCATGAATCGCGGCGCATCGACAACCAGCTCCGCGGCCGCGCCGGCCGGCAGGGCGATCCGGGCTCGTCGCGGTTCTACCTCTCGCTCGAGGATCCGCTGCTGCGCATCTTCGGCGGCGAGCGCCTCGGGTCGATCATGCAGCGACTGAAGATGCCGGAGGGCGAGCCGATCGAGCACCCGATCGTCAACCGTTCCATCGCCAAGGCGCAGAATCGCGTCGAGTCGCGCAATTTCGACATCCGCAAGCAGCTCCTCGAGTATGACGACGTGGCAAACGATCAGCGCCGCGTGATCTATCAGCAGCGCAACGAATTGCTCGAATCGGTGGATGTCGCGGAGACGATCCGCAACATGATCGTCGGGCTCATCGACGAAACCGTGAAGCGCTACATCCCCGCGGAATCGGTCGAGGAACAGTGGGACGTCCCGGGGCTCGAGACCGCGCTCGCGTCGGAGTTCCAGATTCAGGCGCCGGTGGGCGAGTGGCTGAAGAGCGATCCCGAGACCACCGACGTCGCGTTGCGCGACCGGCTGAACGAGGTCGCGGTGGCCCAATATGCGAGCAAGGAGGCGCAGGTCGGACCGGAACTCATGCGCCAGTTCGAGCGCAGCCTGATGCTGCAGACCGTCGATCAGCATTGGCGCGACCACCTCGCCAACCTCGACCACCTGCGCCAGGGCATTCACTTGCGCGGTTACGCGCAGAAGAATCCGAAGCAGGAGTACAAGCGCGAGTCGTTCGAGCTCTTCTCCGACATGCTGGACCGGATCAAGCAGGACGTCGTGAAGATCGTCCTGACGGTGCAGGTGCGCACGCCGGAGGACGTCCAGGCGGTCGAGGAACCGCCGGCGGTCAGCAATGTCAGGTACCAGCACGCCGATTACGACGAGGCGCTCGCCGCGGCTGCGGCCGATCCGCCTCCGGCCGCCGCTCCGTTCGTGCGTGCGGGCGAAAAGGTGGGTCGCAACGATCCGTGCCCCTGCGGCAGCGGCAAGAAATACAAGCAGTGCCACGGACGCATTGCGTAGCGCCGCTGCGGGACCGTTCATTCTCCAGGGCCCCGAAAGTCGCGCCATGCCCGTCCGTTACACACCACCCCGCCCCGAGGACTTGTTGCCGGTCCCTGGCGTCGCGCTCGGCACCGCCGCGGCGAAGATCAAGAATTGGCAGCGCGACGACGTGCTCCTCGTCGTGTTCGAACGGGGCACGACGGCGGCCGGCGTGTTCACGCAGAACCGATTCTGTGCGGCGCCGGTGATCGTCTGTCGCCGGCACCTCGAGCGTGCGGGCGGCATCCGGGCGCTGATCGTCAACGCCGGCAACGCCAACGCGGGCACCGGTGCCTCGGGAATCGCCGCGGCCGAGTCGACCTGCGCGGCGGTCGCGTCGATGCTGGGTTGCGGGCTGCAGCAGGTGCTGCCGTTCTCGACCGGTGTGATCATGGAACCGCTGCCGGTCGCCAAGATCGTGGCCGCGCTGCCCACGGCGCATGCGGCGCGCGCGCCGGACCATTGGTTCGCCGCCGTGTCGGCGATCATGACCACCGACACGGTGCCGAAGGGTGCCTCCCGCCGCGTTGCCGTCGACGGCACGACGGTCACCGTCACCGGCATCGCGAAGGGCTCCGGGATGATTCACCCGGACATGGCGACGATGCTCTCCTTCATCGCGACCGACGCACCGATCGCGACCGCGACAATCGCCGGCCTGACGCGCGAGATCGCCGATCTTTCGTTCAACTGCGCGACCGTCGATGGCGATACGTCGACGAATGACAGCTTCGTCATCGCCGCGACCGGCATGGCGCCGATGCCGCGGATCGAGCGCGCCGACGACCCGCGGCTGGTACCGGTCCACGATGCGATCGCCGCGGTGGCCATCGAGCTTGCGCAGGCCATCGTCCGCGACGGCGAAGGCGCGACGAAGTTCATGACGATCCGCGTCGACGGCGGGCGCGACAGGGCCGAATGCCGGAGGGTCGCGCTGGGCATTGCGCATTCGCCACTGGTGAAGACCGCATTCTTCGCCTCGGATCCGAACCTGGGTCGCATCGTCTGCGCGATCGGCAACTCGGCGGCTCGCGATCTCGATCCGTCGCACGTGTCGTTCTGGCTCGACGACGTGCTGGTCGTCGAGAACGGCGCCCGGGCATCTTCGTATGGGGAGGCGGACGGCCAGCGCGTGATGAAGAACGACGAGATCACCATCCGCGTCGCGCTTGGCCGCGGCGGCGCGTCGGTGACGGTCTGGACCTGCGATTTCTCGCACGACTACGTCAGCATCAACGCCGATTATCGAAGCTGACGTGCCATCCGTGAGCGAACTCGCCGCGCTTCTCCATCGCCTCGAAGGCATCCTCGAGCGCGTCGAAGGGATGCTGCCGCTGCCGCCGCCTCCCCCCGACTGGAACGCCACCGCGTTTCGCTGGCGCAAACGCGGGGGCCGCGGGCACCTGCAGGCCGTGCTCCATCCCCATTCGATCCACCTCGACGATCTCGTTGCGATCGACGAGCAGAAGCGCGCGATCGACGCCAACACGCGCCAATTCGTCGCCGGATTGCCGGCGAACAACGTGCTGCTCACCGGATCGCGCGGTACCGGCAAGTCGTCGCTCGTCAAGGCAATGCTGGTCAAGTACGCGGCGAAGGGCCTGCGGCTCATCGAGGTCGACAAGGCGGATCTCGTCGATCTTCCCGACATCGCCGAAGTTGTCGCCGCGCGGCACGAGCGCTTCATCGTGTTCTGCGACGACCTGACGTTCGACGCGGGCGAGCCCGGCTACAAGGCGCTCAAGGTGATGCTCGACGGCACGATCGCCGCGGCGTCGGCCAACATGCTGATCTACGCCACGTCGAACCGACGGCACCTCCTTCCCGAGTACTTCAGCGAAAACCTCGAAACGAAGCATCTCGGCGACGAAGTGCATCCGGGCGAATCGGTCGAGGAAAAGATCTCGCTCTCTGAGCGTTTCGGATTGTGGATCTCGTTCTATCCTTTCGGCCAGGATGACTATCTGGCAGCGGTCGCGTCGTGGCTCGTCGTGTTCGACGTTGCGCCGCCGAAGTCCGAGCGGGAGATCGCGGCGCGCGAGCGGGAGGCGCTGCAGTTCGCGCTCCAGCGCGGTTCGCGCAGCGGTCGCATCGCGTGGCAGTTCGCCAGGGGCTACGCCGGCGCCGCCGCGCTGCGCAGAAAATCCCGAGCGTGAGCGAGGGGGGCGAAGCCCAGGCCCGAAGGGCGCGTCCCCTCGCGATCGCGTGCGCCCGACGCCGCGGGTTGCATACGGCGGTCGTGGCCAAGGAGGGCGCGTGAGCGAGGGGGGCGAAGCCCAGGCCCGAAGGGCGCGTCCCGTCGCGACCACGTGCGCCCGACGCCGCGGGTTGCATACGGCGGTCGTGGCCAAGGAGGGCGCGTGAGCGAGGGCATCGTCCGCGTTGCCGCTGCCGTTATCCTGCGGCCGGACGGGCAGGTACTGCTCGCGCAGCGCCCGCCCGGCAAGGCTTATGCGGGCTACTGGGAATTCCCGGGGGGCAAGCTCGAGCCGGGCGAAACGCCGCGACATGCGCTCGACCGCGAACTCGCCGAGGAGCTCGGACTCGGGGTCCGTCGGGCCGCACCATGGCTGGTTCAGCGTTACCAATACCCGCATGCCCACGTCGAGCTGCATTTTTTCCGTGTCTTCGCATGGGACGGCGAGCCGGTCGGTCACGACGGACAGGCGTTCGCCTGGCAGCGGCCGGGGAAGTTCGACGTTGCGCCGCTGCTGCCGGCGAATACGTTAGTGCTGCGGGCGCTGATGCTGCCGGCGGTCTACGGGATCACCATGGCAAGCGACCTCGGGGAGAAAGCGTTCCTCGCGCGCGCGAAGCTGGCGTTCGACGGCGGACTGCAGCTCGTCCAGTTGCGCGAGAAGGGCTGGCCCGAAGCCCGCCAACGCGCGCTCGCGGAGGCACTCGTGGCCCTTGCCCGCCCGAGCGGCGCGAAGCTGCTGCTCAACGGCGACGCGCAGAGTGCGCGCGCGTGGGGTTGCGCAGGCGTGCACTGGACTTCGGACGCGCTTGCCGGTGCGACAGCGCGACCCGACGGCATGCTTTGCGCGGCGTCCTGCCACACGCGCGCCGACATCGAACATGCCGGTCGCCTGCAGCTGGACTTCGCCGTACTGGGCCCCGTGATGCCGACGCCATCGCATCGCGGCGCCCCGACGCTTGGCTGGGAAGGATTCGCCGCAATTGCGGCTGAAGCCCCCCTGCCCGTTTTTGCCTTGGGGGGGCTAGCGCTCGGCGATCTCGACGTGGCGGTTTCGCACGGCGCGCACGGTATTGCGGTGCGCGGCGCCGCATGGCCCGAAGGCTAGGCTCGCCGCCGAGTTTCGGGACGCGTCGATTACCCCCGCATGGTGCGGCGCCGAGGCAAATGGGCTTCGTGAGCCACAAGCGTCAAACCCGGCGCGGTGTCGCGGCAAGGCCAACGGGCTTCGTGGTCCGCGAGTGGCCCTCCTGCGGGTACCCCGTGCGGCCGGCGTTGGGTCGCCGGCCCGTGGCCGCGCCGGGTACCCGCAGGCAGACATGGTTCGCGGCACCGAAGCCCGCGGCCAACCTGCCCGCCCCGCCATTCGATCGGCAGATGAACGCGATTCGCTCCACGCGGAATGCGACGACGGACCGGAATCAGGACGTCGTATTGCGATCCCGCGCGCTGTCCTCCTGCTCGGCGTCGACATCCTCGGGTTCCGGCGCCTCCGCGACCGCTACGCGGTAGGCCTCGCTGGCCCAGGCACCGAGATCGATTATCTTGCAGCGCTCGGAACAGAAGGGTCGCCAGCGCGCTGCCGGTATCCACTCCACCGTCGCACCGCAGGTGGGACAAGCGACCACGCGTGGCTTGCTCACAGATTACAGAACGCCAGCTCGAACTCCACGTCGTGCTCGAAGACCGTGCCCCGGTCCATGCCCGAGACACCGATGAACCGGATGTTGAGCGCGTACTTGTTGGCGCTGATTTCCGGCACGCACGGCAGGTCATGCCCGACGGTGAGCCGCAAGAGCTGCGCGACCTTGGATGTCGTCAGCATCAACTGGAAGACGCCGCGAGGCGCGATCTGCCGGCTTGCCCGGCCGTTGTCGCGCAGCAGTCGCAGGATGATCGCCAGCCCGTCGTAGATCGGCAGGAACGGCTCGATCCAGCCGCGAAGATCGTTCTGGCGCGCGGCCGGGTCGCCGTGCAGCCAGTAGTGGTACGCAGGCAGATCGAACTCGCACACGCCGCCGGGAATCGCCGTGCGCTGCTTGATCGTCATCAACCACTCATTGTCGCGGAGGTGCACGCCCACCTTGCCTGTCTGGGCGAGGAGGGCGGCATTCGCCCGTTCGATGTCCGCCAGCAGCGGCTCGAGCACGCGCGGTTCGATCGCCGGATTCGAACGTAGTGGCGCGAGCAGCTGCTTCTGCCGCTCGAGCTCCTGCAACAGATCCGTCTTCAGGTCGGCACGCGCCGCGACGTCGGTGATCTCGAACAGGATCGCCAGCGCGGCGTGATGGTCGGGCGCCTCGGTCTGCGCGGCGAAGAACTGCGCGCGACGGTATAGGTCTTCGAGCCGCATCAACGTGCGAATGCGCTCGTTCAGCGGATGCTCGTAGCGGATCACGGAGAAAGGGTGGCGCGTGGAGCGTTGCGTCAATCCGGCATTCTGCCCGAAGTCGCGCCGCTGATTAAGCCGCGGCGCCCCTATTTTTCGCGGCTGCGCCGGCCAGCTCGCGGTAACGGCGGTCGAGTTCGGCCACCCGCGGCATGATCGCGGAAGGCGGCCCGGCGTTGTCGAGCACGTCGTCGGCGCGGGCAAGCCTTGCTGCGCGGGGCAGCTGTGTGGACATGATCGCGCGCACGTCGGCTGCCACGAGGCCGCTGCGCGCCATGACGCGGCGTACCTGTTCGTCCTCCGGGCAGTCGACGACCAGGACGCGATCGACGCCGGACAGGTTGCCGCGCTCGAAGAGCAGTGGAACCACGAGAAGGCCGTAGGGGCTCGTCCAGGCCGACATCTCCCGCCGCGCCGCGTCGCGGATCAGCGGGTGCAAGATCGCCTCGAGCGCCGCGCGCGCTGCCGCATCACCGAAGACGTGCCCACGCAGGCGCGCCCGGTCGAGCGTCCCGTCGGGGCATGCGAACGCCGGACCGAAGGTTGCGAGCACCGCCGAATGGCCCGGCTGCCCCGGAGCGGTGAGGGCATGGGCGATGCGGTCGGTGTCGGTGACATCGATGCCAAGCCTGGCGAAGGCGTCGGCCACGACGGATTTGCCGCTGCCGATCCCCCCGGTGAGGCCGACGACATAGTTCACGGGAAGACCAGTCGGACGAGGACCGGGCCGAAAAAGAGCGCGAGCGCGCCCGCGATCGCAAGAAACGGTCCGAATGCGAGCGGCACGTTGTGGTCCCGACCCTTGAACACGATCAGCGCGACGCCGATGAACGCGCCGACGACAGACGACAGCAACACGATCACCGGCAACACCTGCCAGCCCAGCCATGCGCCCAGTGCGGCGAGCAACTTGAAGTCGCCGTAACCCATTCCCTCCTTGCCGCGAATGAGCTTGAACAGCCAGTAGATTGTCCACAGCGACAGGTAACCCGCGATCGCGCCGATCACCGCATTCGGCAGCGGTGTGAACACGCCCCAGAGATTCACGATCAGCCCCGCCCACAGCAACGGCAACGTGATGCCGTCGGGAAGGAGCTGCGTGTCGAAATCGATCATCGTCAGCGCGAGCAGCGACCACAGCAGCACGCAAGCGGCGATACCGTGGGGCGTCGCGCCGAAGCGCCAGATCGCGCAGGCCGCGAGAAGTCCGCCCAGGGCCTCCACCGCGGGGTAGCGCGGCGAGATCGGCGCACTGCACTTCGCGCATCGGCCGCGCAACGCGATCCAGGAGACGATCGGGATGTTCTGCAGCGCCGTGATCCGTTGCCCGCATGCCGGACACGCCGAACGTGGGACTACGAGGTTGTACGTCGGCTCCGCGGAGGGCACTTCGCCGCGCAGTTCGGCGCATTGCGCCTGCCAGCCGCGCTCGAGCATTTTCGGCAGCCGGTAGATCACGACATTGAGGAAGCTGCCGATGCACAGCCCGACGACAAGGGCTGTCAGCGTGGCAAAGACCGGGTCCGCCATGGTGTCGAAAGGAGGAAGCGTCCAGGCCGGTCCGCAGCCGCGGGCGGGCGCACCGGCCGCCGCTGGGACTGCGGCCGCCGCACGGGACCGGGAATCATCGCGACCCGGCCGGAGCGCTCAAACCACGGACCCGAGCTTGAAGATCGGCAGGTACATCGCAATGACGAGGCCGCCGATGACGACACCGAGGAAGACGATGATGATCGGCTCGAGCAGGCTGGACAGCGCGGCGACGGCGTCGTCGACCTCGCGCTCGTAGAATTCGGCGATCTTCGTCAGCATGCTGTCGAGCGATCCCGATTCCTCGCCGATCTGTGCCATCTGCAGCACCATCGACGGAAACAGCTTGGTGTTCGCCATCGAATTGGTCAGGCTCGCGCCGGTGCTGACTTCGGTCTGGATGCGCTTCGTCGCCGCCGCATAGACAGCGTTGCCGGACGCGCCGGCGACGGCGTCGAGCGATTCCACCAGCGGCACGCCGGCCGCGAACATCGTCGAGAGTGTCCGCGTCCAGCGCGCGATCGTCGCCTTTTCCAGGATCTGGCCGATCACCGGGATCTTGAGCGACAGCCGGTCGACCGTGTATCGGAATGCCGCCGACCGGCGCAGGAGGACGAAGAACGAGAAGATGGCGCCGCCGACGATCAACGCCATCAGCCACCACCACGTGACGAAGATGTCCGAGATCGCCATGACCATCAGCGTCGGCGCCGGAAGGTCCGCGCCAAAGCTCGTGAACACCTGCTTGAACGCCGGGATCACCCAGACCATGATGACCCAGACCACGACGATGGCGACCACGATGACCGACATCGGGTAGAACAGCGCCGACTTGATCTTGCTCTTGATCGCGAGAATCTTTTCCTTGTAGGTCGCGAGCCGGTCGAGGATCGCATCGAGCGTCCCGGACGTCTCGCCCGCGCCAACCAGGTTGCAGTAGAGGGAGTCGAACTGGACCGGGTGCTCGCGAAACGCCTGCGACAGGCTCGAACCGGATTCGATGCGCCCCTTGATGTCGATCATCAGCCGCGAGAAACGCGCGTTGCTGTGGCCCCGGGCGACGATGTCGAAAGCCTGCAGGAGCGGCACGCCGGCTCGCAGCATCGTAGCGAGCTGGCGCGTGAAGAAAGCCACGTCGCGCTCGCTGACCTTGCGTCCGCCGCGAAACGTCTGTCGCTTGATCTTCGTGACGCGGACGCCCTGGCGTCGCAGGTTCGTCGTGACCACCGTCTCGGACGCGGCCCGGGTTTCGCCGCGCACCTGCCGGTTGTTGCGGTCGAACCCCTCCCAGACAAACGTGTATTCCTTGACGTCCCTGCGCTGCGCCGTGGCGGTGGCCATGAGTTACCCTCTATGCGTCGTCACTCGTTGGTAACGGCTTCAATTTCCTCGAGCGAGGTAAGGCCCTGCTTGACCTTGATGAGACCCGAGTGGCGGAGGTCGCGGACACCCTCCTTCTTCGCCTGCTCGGCAATGTCGAACGCCGTTCCGTTGCGCATGATGAGCTGGCGCATTTCATCGCTGATCGGCATGACCTGGTAGATGCCGACGCGGCCCTTGTAACCGGTTCCCTTGCACTGGTCGCATCCGATGGGTCCGAAGGGCTGCCACGAGCCGTCGAGCTCCTCCGGCGCGAATCCCGCCTGCACCAATGCCTCGGGCGGGATGTCCTCGGGCTTCTTGCATTGTGCGCACAGGCGCCGGCCGAGCCGTTGCGCCGTGATCAGGATGACCGACGACGCGACGTTGAATGGCGCGACGCCCATGTTGAGCAGGCGCAGCAGCGTCGTCGGTGCGTCGTTCGTGTGCAGCGTCGAAAGGACGAGGTGACCGGTCTGTGCCGCCTTGATCGCGATGTCGGCCGTCTCGAGGTCGCGAATTTCGCCGACCATGATGATGTCCGGGTCCTGCCGGAGGAAGGCGCGCAGGGCGGTCGCGAACGTGAGCCCCGCCTTCTCGTTGACGTTGACCTGATTGACGCCGGCGAGCTGGATTTCCGCCGGGTCTTCGGCGGTGGAGATGTTGATGCCCGGCTGGTTCAGGATGTTGAGGCACGTGTACAGCGATACCGTCTTCCCGCTGCCGGTCGGTCCGGTGACCAGGATCATCCCGTAGGGCCGCCCGATTGCCGTCAGCAGCAACTCCTGCTGGTCCGGCTCGTAGCCGAGCGCCTCGATGCCGAGCTTGATTCCCGACGCGTCGAGGATACGCATCACGATCTTCTCGCCGAAGAGCGTCGGCAGCGTGCTCACGCGGAAATCGATCGCCCGGCTCTTCGACAGGACGATCTTCATTCGACCGTCCTGCGGCACGCGCCGCTCGGAGATATCGAGCTTGGAGATCACCTTGATCCGCGACGCGAGCTTGTCCTTGATCACGAGCGGCGGCTGCGCGACCTCCATCAGGATGCCGTCGAGCCGGTAGCGGACCCGGTAGAACTTCTCGTACGGCTCGAAGTGGATGTCGGAAACGCCGGCGTGAATCGCATCGAGCAGAATCTTCTGCAGGTACTTGACGACCGGTGCGTCCTCGACCTCCGAGCTCTCCTCGTCGCCGGCGGGCAGAGTGTCGGCTTCCTGGAGGTCGACCTCGAGGTCCTCCATCGTGCCCATGTCCTTCAACAGGGCGCCCGATGCCTCGACCAGCTTGTGGATCACGACAGCGAGCTTGTCGCTCTCGACGACCACGGGCTCGATCACGAGATTGGTCTTGAAGCGGATTTCCTCCAGCCCCTGCAGATTCGCGGGGTCGGACGTTGCGACATAGAGGCGGTTTCCGCGCCGGTGCAACGGCAGGACCTGCCGCGCCTGGGCGATCTTGAGGTCGACCAGGTCCTTCTGGATCTGGTCGACGTCGAAAGACCCGAGATCGAGCAGCGGGACGCCGAAGGCGCGCGATGCGAAGACGGCGAGCTGGGATGGCGAAATCCGCTTGCCGGCGAGGACGTGGTCGACAAATGTCGTACCGGCCTGCTGCGCCTGCGTCTGCAGCGTTTCGGCCTCGTATTCCGTCATCAGGCCGTGCTGCGCGAGCGCGCGCGCGAGGCCGCTGATGTTGCGCGTCGATGCCGCGTGGGTGGCCATGGGCTAGATCATTCGGAATGGGCGGGTTTGACGGGTTTCGGGGTCATCTCCCGGCCAAAGCAATTCTTGTGCCGTGTCGGCTACAACCTGCGAATGTACCCGTTATTCCAACCGCATAAAACTTACTCGGCGGATGATGCCTGCCCGTCCGCGCTTTGTAAAGGCGCGCCGGGCGCACCCCCGACGGGCGCGAGAAGGCGGACCACCTTGACCCCCCGGTCCTGTGTCTGCAGGATTTCGACCTCCTGGCCGGCGACGCTCACCCGGACGCCGGCGTTCGGGATCTCGCCGAGATGGGCCACAATGAGCCCGTTCAGCGTTTTCGGGCCATCGACGGGGAAATGCGTGCCGAGCCGGCGATTCAGCGTCCGCAGTGGCGCCAGCCCGTCGACGACGACCGACCCATCGGGGCCCCGCTGGTACGTGTCCGCGCCGTCGGGCGCCTGGGTGGTGAAGTCGCCGATGATCTCCTCGATGATGTCCTCGATCGTGACGAGACCCACCAGTTCGCCGTACTCGTCGACGACGAGGCCGAGCCGCTCGCGATCGTTCTGGAACTGCTGCAACTGGACGAGCAGCGGCGTCCCCGCGGGCACGAAATAGGCGGGGCGCAGGATCGAGCGCAGCTCGTCCGGCGCGATGGCGCCGCTTCGCTGCAGATGCACGACCTGCTTCAGGTGGACGACGCCGACGATGTTGTCGAGCTCGTCCTCGTAGGCCGGTAGCCGGGTGTGGTACGACGTCGCGAGCTGCTGCGCGACCAGCGATGGCTTGGCGGAGAGGTCGAGCGCATGAATCTGGTTGCGTGGGGTCATCACGTCGTCGACGGTCACCGCCTCGAGGTCGAGCAGGTTCGCGAGCATCGCGCGGTGCTTGCCCCGGAAATACTGGCCCTCGAGCACGAGCGAGCGCAATTCCTCCTGGGTGAGCGTCGCGCCGGTTTCGCTCGCCGGCCTCACGCGCATCAGCTTCAGCAGGCCCTGCACGAACAGGTTGACGAACCACACGATCGGAGTCGCTGCCTTCAACATGGGCGCGAGCAGGTAGCTCACGAGCGGCGCGATGCGGTCGGCGTGCATTGCCCCCACGACTTTCGGCGTGATCTCGGAGAAGACGAGGAGCGCGAAGGAGATCGCGATCGTGCCGAGTGCCAGCGCGAGCTCGCCTTCGCCGAAGAGGCGCTTTGTGATCACCGCCGTCAGCGTCGCGGCGCCGGCGGCGACCAGCGTGTTTCCGAGCAGGATCACGCCGAGCAGCGTGTCGGTCTTGCCGAGCAACTGCAGCGTGAGCTTCGCCCCGCGTTCGCCTTGACGCGCGCGGTGCTTCAAACGGTAGCGGTTGACCGCCATCATGGCGGTTTCGGCGATCGAGAAGAACCCGGAAGTCGCAAGCAGCACCGCGAGGGCGAGCCCGAGCGTGCTCAGCGGAATGTCGTCCATCAGCGCCCGAGCAGGACCTCGAGAACGAATTTGCTGCCGAGGTAGGCGAGGAAGACGAAGACAGTCCCGGCGATGATCCAGCGCAGCGCGACGCGCCCGCGCCAGCCGTAGCGCCAGCGGCCCCACAGCAGCGCGCCGAACGTGAGCCAGCCGAGCAGCGCGAACACCGGCTTGTGGGTGAACGTCACGGGCCTGCCGAAGATCTGCTCCGAGAAGAGCATCCCGCTCGCGAGCGTGAGGGTCAGCAACACGAATCCGGCCGCGACCAGACGGAACAGGAAACGCTCGAGCGTGAGCAAAGGTGGCAAGCCGGCGGCACCGGGATCAGGCAACCGGCGGTGCAGGCGCTTCTCGAGGCCCATCAGCACCAGTGCCTGCAGTGCCGCGACGAGGAACAGTGCATAGGAGACCAGGGCAACCGCGACATGCGCCGCGGCCATCGACTCGCCCGCATAGGCGAATCGGTGCGGGCCCGCGAAGATCGTCGGAAAGATCGCCGGCAGGATCGCGGGCAACACCGCGGCGACGGCGGCGACGGGCAGCACGACGGTGCCGATGGCGGGCAGGGTACGGAGCAGACCCGACGCCCATGCCACCGCGGCGGTGAGGCAGCCGACGACCGAGAGGGCATTGAGGAGCGACAGGTCGAGACCCTCGGCGGTCGCGACGTCCTGCAACGCGAGCCACGCGTGCAACAGGATCGCGGCCGGGAGGAGCCACGCCGCCGCTGCGGCAGGTGGGCGCCCGGGGGCGCTGCCCGCGCCGTCGCCCGAAGCCGGGAGCGGCCAAAGGGCCCATGCGGTGAGCGCGTACAGAGTCGCTACGGCGACGTGGAGTAAAATCATCCGTTTCGGGGCTGTGGCCTGAACAGGGTTCCGGCGCTTGCAGTTTACCTTAGAGCCCCTCGGCCCTGCTTTCGTGCCGGCAAGTCCGACCGGCTCCGCACCCGCACCCCAGCAAACTGCGCACGGCCCCCTACTTCTCATGTTCGACAATCTTTCCCAGCGGTTATCCCGTGTCGTCAAGCAGCTCCGCGGTGAGGCACGGCTCACCGACGCCAACATCCAGGATGCGCTGCGCGAGGTCCGGCTGGCGTTGCTCGAGGCCGACGTCGCATTGCCGGTCGTCAAGGACTTCATCGCGAGGATCCGGGACAAGGCGGTCGGCGAGGAAGTCGTCGGCTCGTTGACGCCGGGCCAGGCGTTCGTCGGCATCGTCCACCGCGAGCTCGCCGGGCTGATGGGCGGGGCGGCGGCGCCGCTCGATTTTGCCGTGCAGCCGCCCGCCGTCATTCTGCTCGCCGGTCTGCAGGGCGCGGGGAAGACGACGACCGCGGCGAAGCTCGCGCGCCTGCTGCGCGGCCAGAAGAAGAACGTACTGCTCGTCTCCACCGACGTCTACCGGCCGGCGGCGATCGAGCAGCTCGCGATGCTCGCGAAGCAGGTCGGCGTGGACATCTTCCCGTCGGCGGTTGGCGAGCAGCCGGTGGCCATCGCGGAAGCCGCACTCGACTGGGCGAAGAAGCACTACCACGACGTGCTGATCGTCGACACCGCGGGCCGCCTCGCGATCGACGAGGCGATGATGCGCGAAATCGCGCAGTTGCACGCGGCGGTGAAGCCGGTCGAAACACTGTTCATCGTCGATTCGATGCAGGGGCAGGACGCGGTCAACACCGCACGGGCATTCCGCGAGGCGCTGCCGCTGACCGGCGTGATCCTGACGAAGCTCGATGGCGATGCGCGCGGTGGCGCGGCCTTGTCCGTGCGTCACGTCACGGGTGCGCCGATCAAGTTCGCGGGCGTTTCGGAGAAGATCGACGGGCTCGAGGTGTTCCATCCGGAGCGGATGGCGTCGCGCATCCTGGGCATGGGCGATGTCCTGTCGCTGATCGAGGAGGCGCACAAGACCATCGACGCGGAGGAAGCGCACAAGTTCGCGAAGAAGGTGAAGTCCGGCAAGGGGTTCGACCTCGAGGATTACAAGGCGCAAATGGCGCAGATGCGCAAGATGGGCGGGCTGTCGGCGATGCTGGACAAGCTCCCGGCGGAGCTTGCGCGCGCGGCACAGGGCTCGACGATGAACGAAAAGAAGATCGCGCGCATCGAGGGCATCATCAACTCGATGACGCCGACCGAGCGGGCGAAGCCCGAGCTCCTCAAGGCGTCGCGCAAACGAAGGATCGCCAGCGGCGCCGGGGTGAGCGTGCAGGAAGTGAACCAGCTGCTGAACCAGTTCGAGCAGGCCCAGAAGATGATGAAAATGGTCGCGAAGGGCGGCATGCAGAAGATGCTTCGCGGGATGAAGGGCCTGCTGCCGGGAATGCGCTGACCCGGGCGCCGGGCCCGCCCGTCCGGCTTGCCGGATCGGCCAATTTCGTTGTAAAATCCAAGACTTTCGTTCGCCAACCAGGATTAGAGAACTCACCATGGTGGTCATCAGATTAGCCCGCGGCGGCGCCAAGAAGCGGCCGTTCTTCAACGTCGTCGTCGCGGATTCGCGCAATCGCCGCGACGGCCGCTTCATCGAGCGCGTCGGTTTTTACAATCCCATCGCCGCGGCAGGCGAGGAAAGTCTGCGCCTTGCCGTCGACCGCATCAGCTTCTGGCAGGACCGCGGCGCGAAGTTGTCCGACACGGTAGCTGGCCTCGTCAAGCGATCGGCGACCCCCGTGGCGCCGGTTGCCGCCGCCTGATCCCGGACACGGCGGTCTCCCGTTCGCCGGGGGTTTTCCCGTCGATGGCTCCCGGACGCGGCGCCATCGTCGTGCTGGGTGAGGTCCTCGGACCCTACGGCGTGCGTGGCTGGCTCAAGGTTCGGTCGTTCACGGAGGCGCCGGACACCCTGCTCGGGCATGCGACGTGGTGGCTGAAACCCGCCCGCGGCACGAAATGGCGTGAGTACACCCGCCTGGCCGGGCGGATGCATTCGGGAACGCTTATCGCCGAACTCGGCGCGATCGACACGCGCGAGGCGGCGTTGGCGGTGAAAGGCTTCGAGATCGGGGTGCCGAGGGCCGCGTTGCCCGCAGCCGACGAAGGCGAGTTCTACTGGGACGACCTGACGGGCCTTGCCGTCGTGAACCGCGCAGGGGTTCTGCTCGGGGAGGTTTGCGGGATGACCGAGCACGGCGCGCATCCGCTGCTGCGGGTGGCGCGCCCGCCGGGATCGCCCGGCCCGGAGCGGCTCATTCCCTTCGTCACGGCGATCGTCAGCCGGGTCGATGTGGAGGCGGGCCGAATCGACGTGGACTGGGAAGAGGACTATTAGCGAGCGCGGATGCGGCGCTCCGGGGGAGCACGATGCGGATTGACGTCGTCACGCTTTTCCCGGAAATGATCGGCCACGCGGCGCGATTCGGCGTGACGGGACGCGCGCTGGAGCGCGGGTTGTGGCGCCTCGGCGTGTGGAATCCGCGCGATTTTGTGGTGGACAGGTACCGGACGATCGACGACCGTCCGTATGGCGGCGGGCCGGGGATGGTGATGCTGGCGCAACCGCTGGCGAAGGCGCTCGGCGCGGCGCGCTCGGCGCAGGAGGCGGACGGCTGCGGCACGACGCGCACGTTGCACCTGTCGCCGGCGGGCGCGCCGCTCGTGCACAAGCGGATCGTCGAACTTGCGGCGACCGCCGAGGAAACGGGTCTCGTCCTGTTGGCGGGGCGGTACGAGGGGATAGACGAACGGTTGTTGGAGCGCGAAGTCGACGAAGAGGTCGCGATCGGCGACTTCGTCGTTTCGGGCGGCGAGCTGCCGGCACTGATGCTGATCGATGCAATCGTGCGGCAACGGCCCGGCGTGCTGAACGATGCGGAATCGGCGGCGCAGGACTCCTTCGCCGCCGGATTGCTCGACTGCCCGCACTACACGCGGCCGGAAGAGTACGACGGCCGCCGGGTGCCGGAGGTCCTGCTCTCGGGCAACCACGCGGCGATACGCACGTGGCGCCTGAAGCAGGCGTTGGGCCGGACGTGGGAACGGCGGCCCGATCTTCTGCGGGACCGGGTGCTGTCGAAGGAAGAGCAGGAGCTGCTGTCCGAGTATCGGCGCGAGCGGACGACAGCGACAGGCAACCCGTGACGGCGAGAAGGCGACGCGCAACTGGCATACTGCAACAGGCGGCAGAACGCAGGCAACAGGCAACAGGTAAAAGGCAACATCCAACAAGTCGCGTGCATCAGGGGGCGCCCTGCGCTGCACGCAAGGTCAACGACCACGAGCATCAGCAACGGAGAACGCATCATGGATACCATCGCAATGCTGGAGAAGGAAGAAATGGCCAGGCTGGGGAAGACGGTCCCCGCGTTCGCGCCTGGCGACACCATCATCGTCAACGTCAGCGTCGTCGAAGGCGAGCGCAAGCGGGTGCAGGCCTACGAGGGCGTGGTCATTGCCAAGCGCAATCGCGGACTCAATTCGTCGTTCGTCGTGCGGAAGATATCGAGCGGCGAAGGCGTCGAGCGGACGTTTCAGACGTACTCGCCGCTCATCGCGAGCATCGAAGTCAAGCGCAAGGGCGACGTGCGCCGCGCGAAGCTCTATTACCTTCGCGATCGCTCGGGCAAGTCGGCGCGGATCCGCGAGAAGCTCGCGCACACGCACCGGGAAACGAAGAGCGAGTAGCCGGCTTCGTTCCGCGGAACGGGGGCAGCCGCTCGGCTGCCCTTTTTTCCGGCCGGACCGAAGAAGGTGTGCGACGCTCCCGGAGCACCGCGAGCCCGTCGTGGCCGACGAGGCCGCACTGACGTCTTGGCCCGCATCTTGCTGCGCGTGACTTGCCTCGGGAACGGATTTCCACCAAGATTCCCGCATCAAACCGGGTAATCTCCCGCCTGCCGGATTCGATGAGAGCCTCGCTTTACGAAGCGCTGGGAATCGCGCCGACCGCCTCGGACGAGGAGGTGCGCGCAGCACTGCGACGGCTGATCCGGAAATATTACGCGAAGACGCGTGATGGCCAGGGCAACGTCGAAGAGGCCCTGCGCTTCATCAATCATGCCAGCCGCATACTGAGCGATCCGGAGCGGCGCGCCCGCTACGACAACGATCTCGCGCTTTCCACCGGCACCGCGGAGCAGCCGGTGGCGCACGTCGCCATCAATGCCATGGCCTCCGCCGGCGAACAGACCGACGTCGGCCTGCCCGCCGGCGACTCCGCGGCCGGGCGAATCGCTCTCGAAGCCAATGCCGAGGATGCCCGCGAGGCACGCAGCGTCCACCATCCGGGGCTGACGGAAGCGGTGGCGTCTTTCGGCCGCCCGACCGTCGTCACCATTGCCCTGTGCGCGCTGTTCGGCGCGTTCATCGCCGCCGCGATTGTCCTCGTCATGCCGGTCGACACGGTGCAAGTCGCGAAGCAGGTCCTGGTTTGGCTCACGCTGACACTGCTCTCGCTGACGGCCGTCTACGGCGTCGTGCACGGGATCGCCTGGGCACGGCGAAGAGGCGCGGCGCCCACACTCGGACTCGTGCCGCAGACCGACCTGGCGATCCTCAACTGGCGTCGCGAGAAGAGCGTGTTTCTCGGCACCAATCAGCCGCAGGAAGACGCGAGCTGGATCTTCCAGTTGCGGATGGCGGAGCTCGAGCGCGCGAAGACGGGTCGCACGAGCGAGCCGAGGCCATGGAATCGGCTCGCAGCGCGCCTTTTCGACTACGCGATCTGGGGAATCGTCCTTGCGCTGCTGCTGTCCGAGCTGCGGAGCGCGCACATCGTCCCCGACCGCGCCGGCTTCTGGCTGGGCCATCCGCTCGTGGCGCCGATCCTGATCACCGGCACCTGGATCGCGGTCGAAACGCTGCTGATGGCCTCGATCGGAACGACGCCCGGCAAGTGGCTCTTCGGCTGTTATCTGCAGTTCTCGATCTCCGATGCCTACGCCCGGCGCGAAGTGCGGGCCCAGCTCGTGCGCGGGTTCAAGCGGGCATTCCGTGTGTGGTGGGAAGGCGTCGGCTGCGGTTTTCCGCTGCTCGCTCCGATCCTGATCGCCGTGGCCTACGAGAGAGTCGCACAGAATCAGGAGACCGACTGGGATTTTGCGCAGGACTGTCTCGTGACCTATGCTCCGCCCGGCATGCTGAACGCGGTTACCGGCGTGTGCGGATTGGCGGCCATGCTCTGGCTCTATGGCGTCGCGTGGCACCGCCCGCTCGCGGACACGATCGCGGTGGCGGGTACGACAGTCGCCCACTGGCTGCCGTCACCGCGTTCGCTGCTGCCGCAGAGCATTGTCGGCGGAGGTGCGGTCACCGGCATCGCCGGTGGAATCACGCGGCCGGCAGGCGATCCGGCGGTGCCGCCGCCCGTGCCGGCGGCGGCGCAAACACGCGGAGGCGCGTCCAACGCGCCCGTCGATCCCGATGTGGCGACGCTGTTCGCGGAGCGGCGCGCCAGGGTCGCGGTGCTGAAGGTCGAGGGGCCGCGGATGCTGGGTTCCGGGAATTTCCGGCGTGCAGCCGAGCTGTGCCGGGCGTGGGCGGATCTCGAGCTCGGGAATGCCGATGCCTGGCGCTGTCTCGGCGAGGCCGAGCAGGCGCAGGGCAATCATCAGGAAGCGTTGAATGCGTTCCGCAAGGCGAAGCAATACGATCCGAACGACCGCTCGCTCGACGTCGCGATCGAGCGCAGTCAAAAAGGCATCGTCGCCGATTTTCTCAACCGTTACCGGCGCTAGGCTTCAAGGCAGCGGCGAATGCTCGCCGCCGTACGGCCGGCTACGCCCCGGGCGCGGTTCCCGCCGTGCTGTTGGCCGCTTCGCGCTCGATCTCGCGGCGCACCTCGTCCATGTCGAGCGCTCGCGCGGCCGCCACGACCTGCTCGAGCGCGGTGGCCGGGAGCGCGCCCGCCTGCGCGAAGACGACGACGTTCTCGCGGAACACCATCAGCGTCGGAATCGACCGGATGCCGAAGCTGCCGGCGACCGCCGGCTCGGCCTCGGTGTCGACCTTCGCGAACAGGATAACCGGATGCCGGGCCGCGGCAGCCTCGAACACCGGCGCGAACGAGCGGCACGGCGCGCACCACGGCGCCCAGAAGTCGATGATGGCGAACGGATGGCCCGGGATTGTCGCTGCGAACCGCGTGGCGTCGAGCGCGACGACCGCGCCGGGTGCATCGGGATTGTTGGGTGGGGTCTGCGAACCGGATGAGGTCATGGCGTGTCCTTTGCGGGGCTTTCTCAGCGACGGATCCTGTCGACCAGCGCGGTCGTCGAATGCGCGGATGCGAACGGAATCGCAACGAATTTTCCGCCGGAAGCGATGACTTCGGCGGCGCCCGCGGTGGTTGCCGCCGTGTAGTCGCCGCCCTTCACCAGCACATCGGGCAGGCATGCGACGATCAGGTCCCGCGGAGTGTCCGTGTCGAATGGAACGACGAGGTCGACCGATGCCAGTGCCGCGAGCACGGACATCCGATCCTCGAGCGGATTGAGCGGCCGATCGCGACCCTTGCCCAGGCGCCGCACCGATTCGTCGGAATTGACGGCGACGACGAGCGACGCGCCGAGCGAACGCGCCTGGTCGAGATAGGTCACGTGGCCGCGGTGCAATACGTCGAACACGCCGTTGGTGAACACGAGCGGACGCGGCAGGCTCCGGGCGCGCGCGCGCGCGTCGCCGTAAGTCGCGATCTTGCCGGGATAGCGCGGCGCGGGAATCGCGTCCGGTGCGCTGGGCGGGGCGCCTTCGGCGCTGCGCGCCCTCGCTCCAGGCGGGAGCAATTCGCGCTCGGGACGGTCCTTCGCACTCATCGCGCCGTCAGTTCGTGTATTCGAACAGCTTGACGACGCGGGCGACTCCTTCGGTGGTCGCCGCGACCTTCGCTGCGGATTCGCCTTCCTCCCGGGAAACGATGCCCATCAGGTAGACGACGCTGCGTTCCGTGACGACCTTGATGTAAAGCGCCTTGACCATGTCGTTCTCTAGGAGGCGCGACTTGACCTTCGACGTGATGTAGGTGTCATTCGAGCGCGCACCGAGGTCGGTGACGGGTGCGACGACCATCTCGTCATAGACGTTGCGCACGCGATCGGTGGACTTCGCGAGCTTGACGACCTCGCCCCGGATCTCGGGAGTGGGCGCCTCGCCGGAGAGCAGCACGTTGCCGTTGTAGCTCGTGACGTTCAGGTGCACGTCGCCGCCCCATCGGTCGCCGGCGGCGGTGGTGATCTTGAACTCGATGGTCGAGTCGTCGAGCTGCGCACCGGTCGAGCGGCGGTCATTGGCGACTACCGCGACCTGCGCGACTCCAACGGCCGCGAGCGGCAGGCAACCGGTGACGCACGAGGCTGCCGCGACGATGAGGGCCGTGGCGACGAGTGCCGCGGGCAATGGGGGTGTGCGCATATTCGTCATTCCTCTCCGAGCAGCGTGTTGTCGATGGCGTCGCACAGGCAGTGGATCATCAGCAAATGGACCTCCTGGATGCGCGCGGTCCTGTCGTGCGGCACGCAGAGATGCACGTCGGCGGGCGCGAGCATGGCGCCGATTCGGCCGCCGCCCTTTCCGGTCAGCGCGACGACTCGCATCTCGCGGTCGTGCGCGGCATCGACCGCCGCGATGATGTTGGCCGAGTTCCCGGACGTCGAGATCGCGAGCAGCACGTCTCCGGCGGCGCCCAGCGCGCGCACCTGCTTCGCGAATATCTGCTCGTACGAGTAGTCGTTCGCGACGGCCGTAAGGATCGACGTGTCGGTGGCGAGCGAGATCGCCGGGAGCTCCGGACGCTCGCGTTCGAAGCGGCCGATCATCTCGGCGGCGAAGTGCTGCGCGTCGGCGGCCGATCCGCCGTTGCCGCAGGCGAGGATCTTGCCGTCGCCCAGCAGGCATTGAGCAAAGAGCTCGGCAGCGCGGGCGACCGCCGGCGCGAGTGTCTCGGCGGCGGCGAGCTTCAGTTGCGCGCTGTCGGTGAAATGCGCGCGGATGCGCGTGACATGATCCATGGATGGCCGCGCTATGGGGAGTTCGATTGTAGCAAGGTTTGCATGGCCGGCCCGCGCGTCCGGCGCTCGCCGTTCGTCCCGTCACGCGATCCACGGCATGGCGCAGCGCTCCGGGGCCTTGAGGCGAAAGGGCCGGCACTCAAACGGTCATCACGTCTTTCAGCCACTCGATGCGTGCGGGATCGAGGGCATCGAGCAGCACCGCATCGAATCGGCAGGCCGGTGTGTGCCCAAGCCGCGCGAGGTAGAGGCCGGCGGCGGCGGCCATCCGCGCGCGCTTCGCAGTCGTGATGCTGGCCGCAGCGCCGCCGAAGTCACGGCGCGTCCTGAGCCGCACCTCGACAAACACCAGCGTGTCGCCGTCGCGTGCGATCAGATCGAGCTCGCCGCAGCGGCGGCGGAAGTTGCGCTCGATGATCGCGACGCCGTGCGCCGCGAGGAAATCCGCAGCGAGCGCCTCCGCCCGCGCGCCGGCGACGCGCCGTGAATCCGCCATCGTCAGCGGCTGTCGACCGGGACGATCTCCCCGGACCGGAATACCATCAATCGCCCCTCGCGCACGAACTGATGATTGGCGTCGAGCGAGAGGCGCCCGGTGGCCCCGTCGAGGTCGAGCCTCTCGCGCGGACCGTCGGCGAACTCCTGCGCGATGCGGAAGGCGTCGATGCCGAGAGCGTAGAGTCGCTCCAGGGCGGCGCTCGTGTAGTCGGGCCGCTTCAGGCCGGAGAAAGACGCCGCGTCGGGATCGACGAGCCACGGGATGTCGACGAACCGAAGCTCGTCGAGGTCGCGCCGTGCCTCGCGCGGCTGGCGATCGTTGACGAGGCTGCTGGCATAGGTCGGGATCGACTTCACGTAGGACTTCGCCAGCCCGGCATCCGCCCCGTCGATCGCGAGCAGCGCCGCGTCGAACTGCGTCTTGATCAGGTCACGGCGCAGCTGCGCCAGCACCTCGGGCGTCCGATCGAACCGGAACATCACGGGCGCACCGCCGCCGGCGAGTATCCACTCGGCGTTGAACGCCGCGACAAAGCGCTGCTGCAACGGCGTGTCGCTCGCGATGACGGCGACCGACATTGCTCCGTCGTCCCGTGCGCGCCGTGCCAGTTGCCGCGCGTCGCTGTCGAGCGTGAGCGAAAGCGCGTACATCGTTCCCGGCAGCGGCGCTCCGTCGTCGAGCTGGTTCAAGGCGAGGGTGGGAGGGAGTTCGAGGTCGGCGGCGGCGACGGTTTTCAGGTCGTCCCGGACGAGCGGCCCGACGATGACGCGCGCGCCGGCCTTCTTCGCCTTGGCGAATGCCGCGAGGACCCCGTCGTCGCCGTGCGCGATCACGACGTACTTCGCTTTCGCATCGGCGGCCGCGGCGACGAATCCCGCCCGCACTGCTTCCGCCGCACGGCCGAACGTCGCGGACTCGAGCGGGAGCACGAGGACGATGGGCGCGGCCTCGCCCGTCGCTCCAGCAGCCGACTTCGCGGTGGCGGGGACCACGACGACCGGAGCGTCGACGACCGGGGTATCGACGACAGGGTTTGTCGTCGTGTCGCTTGCCGGGGATGATTGCGCGGCGGACAATGCGGGCAGCCCGAGCGAAAGTAGGATCGCCAACACGGCGTGACGCGAGCGCGCGCCGGTGCGCAGGTTCCGCAGCAATCGGAACGGGGTGATCATAGGGCCGGAATCGGGATTCGCATGGGCGACGGAGGTAACGCGGAAGGTGTGGAAGTCACGAAACCGCCGCGCTTTCGGGCATCACCGGGGACATTATATGTGGTCGCCACACCGCTCGGAAACCTGCGCGACCTGACGCTGCGGGCGGTCGACGTGCTCGGCAGTGTCGATCTCATTGCGGCCGAGGACACGCGCGTGACCGGCGTGCTGCTGCGGCATTGCGGCATCGCGACGCGCCCCATTTCGCTGCACGAGCACAACGAGGCGCGCCGCGCTGCGGAGGTCGTCGCGCTGCTGCACGCCGGCAAGAGCGTGGCGCTCGCGAGCGATGCGGGCACGCCGGCCATCAGCGATCCTGGCGCACGGCTCGTGCGCGCGGTACGCGATGCGGGTCTCCCTGTGGTGCCTATTCCCGGCGCGAACGCGGCGATCGCCGCCCTGTCCGCAGCCGGGCTGGCCGCCGAGCGATTCCTTTTCGTGGGATTCCTCCCCGTGGCGACGAAGGCACGGCGCGCGCTGCTCGCGTCAGTCGCGCGCCTGCCGGTCGCGCTGGTGATCTACGAGGCGCCCCATCGCGTGCGGGATACGGTGGCGCACCTCGGCGAGGCCCTCGGCGGCGAGCGGACACTCGTCGTCGCGCGCGAGATCACGAAGAAATTCGAGTCGATCACGCAAACGACATTGGCCGAGGCGCCGGACTGGTTTGCCTCCGATCCGAACCGCGAGCGCGGCGAATTCGTGCTGCTCGTCGATGCCCCGCCAGCGGTCGTAGCCCCAACCGGCGCCGCCGCCCTGGACGTGCGCCGACTGCTGGCCGCGCTCATCGTCGAGTTGCCGCCGGCACGCGCCGCCCGCGTTGCGGCGGCGGCGACCGGACTCCCGCGCGACGTGCTTTATGCACAGGCACTTGAATTGAAAGCGGAGCCGGGCTGATCGGCCTCGACGCGCTACACTGGAACGATGACTGCCATCGCGCTCGTCCATGACCACGTTCCGGCGAGCGCAGCGCCGGCCGGATGGGTGGCGCGCCTCGAGCTGGGTTTCGAACGCGAGGCGTCGCGCACGGTGTTGGCGGCACGCCGGCACGTCGGCCCGCTGCGCGTGCAGAAGCCGCTCTATCCCGAAGGCGCGGACGTCTGTCAGGTGATCGTCGTGCACCCGCCGGGGGGAATTGTCGCCGGCGATTCGCTGCGGATCGAAGTGGACGCCGGCGAACGGGCGCACGCGCAGCTCACGACGCCGGGCGCGGCGAAATGGTACCGATCCGCCGGACCGATCGCGCGCTCCGACACCGTGCTCCGCGCGGGCGAAGGCGCGCTCGTCGAGTGGCTCCCCCAGGAAACCCTGTTGTTCGACGGCGCGCGCGCGACAATTCGTTTGCGCATCGAGCTCGCCGGCGACGCACGCTTCATCGGCTGGGACGTGACGACGCTCGGGCGTACCGCGTCGGGGGAGCGCTTCGAGTCGGGATGCATGCGCCAGACGATCGAGCTTCTCCGCAGCGGAACGATCCATTGGTGCGAACGCATGGTCCTCGATGGCGGTTCGGGCGCGCTCCAATCCGGTGCAATCTTGAGTGGCGCGCCCGTATTTGGCACATTGCTCGCGGCCGGCGGCGACGTCGACGGCGGCGTGCTCGCAGCGTGCCGGGGCGCTTCGCCGGTGTCCGGAGAAGGCGCGGTCACGCGCCTGCCTGGCGTGCTGATCGCCCGTTACCGCGGCGATTCCGCGCACGCAGCGCGCACGTATTTTGCTACGCTGTGGCGCGTGCTGCGCCCGGCGTTCGCGGGCCGCGAAGCGGTTATGCCGCGGATCTGGAGCACCTGAGCGACACTGTGACGAATCGACCATCGTGGAACTCACCCCGAGAGAGAAGGACAAGCTGCTGATCTTCACCGCCGCGCTGCTGGCGGAGCGCCGGCTCGCGCGCGGCGTGAAGCTCAACTACCCCGAGGCCGTCGCGTACATCTCCGCGGCGATCATGGAAGGCGCGCGCGACGGCCGAACGGTGGCCGACCTGATGAGCGATGGCGCGACATTGCTTCGGCGCGAGCAGGTGATGGACGGTGTGCCGGAGATGATTCCCGAAATCCAGGTCGAGGCGACGTTTCCCGACGGAACGAAGCTCGTGACCGTCCATCACCCCATCCCATGATCCCCGGCGAACTGATTCCGAAGGACGGCGATCTGGAGCTGAACGCCGGACGGGCGGTCATCACGCTCACGGTGGCCAACACGGGCGACCGTCCGATCCAGGTCGGCTCGCACTATCACTTCGCCGAAACCAACGCGGCGCTCGCCTTCGACCGTGCGGCGGCGCGCGGATTCCGGCTCAACATCGCCGCCGGTACGGCCGTGCGTTTCGAGCCGGGGCAGAAGCGCGTCGTGGAGCTCGTGGCCCTGTCGGGCGCGCGCATCGTCTACGGCTTCACCGGTGGCGTGATGGGGCCGCTCGACAGCGGGGCGCGGGCCGGCGTTGCGCGCCGCTCGCCGGCGAAGAAGAGGGCGGCGGTCGGCACCGGAAAGGCCAAGAGCAGGCGATGAAGATCAGCAGGCGCGCTTATGCCGAGATGTTCGGGCCGACGGTCGGGGACCGGGTCCGGCTCGCGGATACGGACCTTGTCGTCGAAGTGGAACGCGACCTCACGATCTACGGCGAGGAGGTGAAGTTCGGCGGCGGCAAGGTGATTCGCGACGGCATGGGACAGAGCCAGCGTGTCGCGAAAGACTGCGCCGACACCGTGATCACCAACGCGCTCGTGATCGACTGGTGGGGCATCGTCAAATGCGACATCGCGATCAAGGACGGAAGGATCGCGAGGCTCGGCAAGGCCGGCAATCCGGACATCCAGCCAGGCGTGGACATCGTGATCGGTGCGGGAACCGAGATCATCGCCGGCGAGGGTTCGATCGTCACTGCGGGCGGCGTCGATTCGCACATTCACTTCATCTGCCCGCAGCAGATCGACGAAGCGCTGATGTCCGGCGTCACGACGATGATCGGCGGCGGCACGGGTCCGGCGACCGGAACGTTCGCGACCACCTGTACGCCGGGGCCGTGGCACATCCACCGGATGCTCGAGGCCGCGGAGGCCTTCCCGATGAACCTGGGATTCCTCGGCAAGGGCAACGCCAGCCTTCTGCCACCTCTGGTCGAGCAGGTCGAGGCCGGTGCGATCGGTCTGAAGCTGCACGAGGACTGGGGCACGACCCCGGCGGCGATCGACGCGGCGCTCAAGGTCGCGGACAGGATGGACGTGCAGGTCGCAATCCACACCGACACGCTGAACGAATCGGGCTTCGTCGAGGCGACGCTGAAGGCGATCGACGGCCGGACGATCCACACGTACCACACCGAAGGCGCGGGCGGCGGCCACGCGCCCGACATCATCCGGGCGTGCGGCGAGCCCAATGTGCTGCCGTCGTCGACGAATCCGACGCGCCCGTACACGGTCAACACGATCGACGAGCACCTCGACATGCTGATGGTGTGTCATCACCTCGACCCGGCGATCGCGGAGGACATCGCGTTCGCCGAATCGCGGATCCGGCGCGAGACGATCGCCGCCGAGGACATCCTGCACGATCTCGGCGCGTTCTCGATGCTGTCGTCGGACTCGCAGGCGATGGGTCGGGTCGGCGAAGTGATCATCCGCACGTGGCAGACCGCGCACAAGATGAAGGTCCAGCGCGGCAAGCTCGCGGATGACCCCGCTGCGCACGACAACCATCGTGTCATGCGCTACGTGGCGAAATACACGATCAACCCGGCGATTGCACACGGCATCGGCCACGTGGTCGGATCGGTCGAACCGGGGAAACTCGCGGACCTCGTGCTGTGGAAGCCGGCGTTTTTCGGCGTCAAGCCGTCGCTGATCCTGAAGGGAGGGATGATCGCGGCCGCGGCGATGGGCGACCCCAACGCGTCGATCCCGACGCCGCAGCCCGTCCATTACCGGCCGATGTTCGGCGCGTTCGGCAAGGCGCGCTCGACGTCGGTCACGTTCGTGTCGAAGTCCGCGCTCAAGAATCCCGCCGTGCGCAAGCTCGAACTGGCGAAGCCGCTCGTCGCGGTGAAGGACACGCGCAGGATCGGCAAGCGCGACATGAAGAACAACGATGCGCTGCCGCGGATCGACGTCGACCCGGAGAGCTACGAGGTGCGCGCGGACGGCGAGCTCCTGACCTGCGAGCCGGCGACGGTGCTGCCGATGGCGCAGCGGTACTTCCTGTTCTAGCGCGAACGCAACTGAGCGATGCTCATCGTGCAACGCAAGCTCGACGCGCCGGTGCCGCAGGACGCCGAGCTCGTGCTCCCGTTCGAGCTGCGGCAGAAGAGCCGGCTGCGCACGAGCGTTGCGAGCGGCGAGGAAATCGGCCTCTTCCTCCCGCGCGGCACCGTGCTGCGTGACGGCGACTGCCTGCGGGCTGACGATGGCCGCGTGGTCCGCGTCACGGCCGCATCCGAGAACCTGCTCGAGGTTCGCTGCGCGGACTCCGACGCGCTCGCCCGCGCCGCCTACCATCTCGGCAACCGGCACACACCTGTGCAGGTCGGGGCCGGCTGGCTGCGCCTGGCAGCCGACGACGTGCTTGCCGCCATGCTGCGCGGACTCGGCGCTGAGGTCACGCCAGTGCGCGCGCCCTTCGAGCCCGAGGCCGGCGCTTACGCGGCAAATCACCACGCGCACTCCGGCGACGCGAAGCACGCCGGGATCATCCACGACTTCGCAGCGCGCGGCACGCATGCCGGCTGAAACGGCAGCGGAAGCGCGTGCGGTGGGGAACGTGGGCGGGGTTTCGCTGCTACCGCTGGTGCGGCTGCTGCAGCTCGCGAGCCCGACGCTGCCGATCGGCGCGTACAGCTACTCGCAGGGATTGGAGAGGGTGGTCGAGGACGGCATCGTTCGTGATGCCGCAACAGCGCGGACATGGATCGGCGACGTCCTCGAGTGGGTGGTTCCTCGGGGTGAGGCGGCGGTCGCATGGCGGCTGCTCGCTGCCGCGCAGAGCGACGATTGGCCGCGGTTCGCGACATGGAACGCGTGGTCCCGCGCATCGCGCGAAACCGCGGAGCTTCGCGCCGAGACCGAGCAGACGGGCGGGTCGCTCGCCAACCTCGCGGATCAACTCGATCTCCTCGACGCGCCGGCGCGCGAGGCGCTGGACGTCATCGCGCCGGTCACGCTGCCGGCAGCGTTCGCGCTGGCGGCGCGCGGCTTTGCGGTGCCGATCGACGCTGCGCTCACGGCCTATGTCTGGTCGTGGCTGGAAAACCAGGTTCTGGCCGCGATGAAGCTCGTGCCGCTCGGGCAGGTCGCGGGCCAGCGGCTGCTCACCGTGCTCGGCGCGAGAATTCCGCAGGCCGTGCGGATCGCCACGACGCTCGCCGACGACGACCTGTCGACGTTCGCGCCGGGGCTGGCGCTGGCGAGCGCGCGGCACGAAACGCAGTACACGCGGCTCTTTCGTTCGTAGACGGGCCGGGAGGAATCGACGCATGAGCATCACGCAACCGCTGCGTGTGGGCATCGGCGGGCCCGTGGGTTCGGGCAAGACCGCTCTCACGCTGGCGCTGTGCCGCGCGCTGCGCGACCGATACCAGCTCGCCGTCGTCACCAACGACATCTACACGGAGGAGGACGCCCAGTTCCTCGTGCGGAACGACGCGCTCGCGCCCGACCGGATCATTGGTGTCGAGACGGGCGGCTGCCCGCATACGGCGATCCGCGAAGATGCATCGATCAACCTCGAGGCCGTGGATCGGCTCGCGCGCCGCTTCGGCAATCTCGACATCGTCTTCGTCGAAAGCGGCGGCGACAATCTCGCGGCGACGTTCTCGCCGGAATTGTCCGATCTGACGATCTACGTGATCGATGTCGCTGCCGGGGACAAGATTCCGCGCAAGGGAGGGCCGGGCATCACCCGCTCCGACCTGCTCGTCATCAACAAGATCGACCTCGCACCCATGGTCGGGGCGTCGCTCGACGTCATGGACCGCGACGCGCGAAAGATGCGCGGCGAGCGGCCGTTCGTGTTCACCAATCTCAAGACCGGACATGGTCTGGACACCGTGGTGCGCTTTGTCGTCGAGCGCGGCATGGTGGGCGCGCCCGGGGGCACGCGGCGCTGATGCCGCACCGGTGCCTACGGTCGAATTCAGTGCGTCGCATGTTGCGGCGCACTAATTTGGGACGGGGACCTGGTGCGCTCACGCTGGGTCGACGCGCCGACGCCGCCGATTCTCTCCGTATAGATCATAAAAAACAGTAAGTTGCATCGATTATCTGGTCCGTGGCATGGATCCTGCGTTGCAACATCGCAGAGCCGCAGCGTGGCGCCGTTCTCCAACTGCTTCGTGCAACGGCTCGCAATCGCTCCGCGCCGTCAACGTCAATCCATTGATACGGGGAAATCCATGCAACGCAGAACAGTTCTGAAGCGACTGGCATTGTCCGCCGCGCTTGCGCTCGCCGGCCTGACGGCGGGAACGCAGGCGCAAGCCGCCGACACCATCAAGGTCGGCGTTCTCCACTCGCTGTCGGGCACGATGGCCATCAGCGAGACCGTGCTGAAGGACGTCACGCTGATGGCGATCGACGAGATCAACGCCAAAGGCGGCGTCCTCGGCAAGAAGCTCGAGCCCGTGGTCGTCGATCCGGCCTCGAACTGGCCGCTGTTCGCCGAGAAGGCGCGCCAGCTGATTTCGCAGGACAAGGTCGCCGTCGTGTTCGGGTGCTGGACCAGCGTATCGCGCAAATCGGTCCTGCCCGTCTTCGAGGAGTTGAACGGTCTCCTGTTCTATCCGGTGCAATACGAAGGCGAGGAGCTCTCGAAGAACGTCTTCTACACGGGCGCCGCGCCGAACCAGCAGGCGATTCCCGCCGTCGAGTACCTGATGAGCAAGGAAGGCGGCGGCGCGAAGCGCTGGGTGCTGCTCGGCACCGACTACGTCTATCCGCGCACGACGAACAAGATCCTGCGCGCCTTCCTGAAGTCGAAGGGCGTCGCCGACAAGGACATCGACGAGAAGTACACGCCGTTCGGC
>Ga0209048_10000978_pt1 | contig 30032 bp, 27 predicted proteins | sample FrelakmetCRP12CR_FD_187146 | JGI IMG/M metagenome (GOLD analysis project Ga0209048, IMG submission 187146) | Freshwater lake sediment microbial communities from the University of Notre Dame, USA, for methane emissions studies - CRP12 CR (SPAdes)... | ecosystem: Environmental > Aquatic >... | reverse complement strand
CTGGTCAAGGCGCTGGTCCCGGATGAAATGACGATCACCGTCATCCAGGGCCGCGGCACCGCCCTGTATACGCCTCTTGAACAATACGGGGGGGATGGCTTGCATACCGACATCCGCAGCGACATTTACGCCTTCGGTTGCACCCTATACCATCTGCTCACAAACAACCCACCGACCGACGCCCGGGATCGTTTTTTACACCCCGCAAGCCTGCCCGCACCACGCAAACTCAACCCCTCCATTAGCCTCCATACTGAACGGGCCATCCTATGGGCAATGGAACTGCACCCCGATGATCGCCCGGCAACAGCAGAGGATCTCCGTCAATATCTGATCGGAACGCGCATATTACCTCCACGCCCACAGGGACAAGCGCATGCACAGAATTCATTTCTACAACTTATCAAAGGGAAACCTGAACAGGTGTTACTCTGGCTATCAGCTGGCCTGCTGATCCTCAGTCTGGTTGCTTCATTGATCCACTAGTCATTCGCTGCCAGGTATAAGCAGCTCCAAATCCACCCGCCATGCCCAGAATTACAACCCCCATCATTCCCGGCCATCCACTTCTTTGAAGATAAACCGCAGATCCCGGCAGACGCACAGCCAGATAGGTATAAGCTAGTAACCCGCCCGCAATAGTGCACATCGCCAACCTCACCGCCCAGCGTGTTGAGGTTAATTGTTTGCCACCTAAATAAGTTAGAGTACCCAGGCTTGCAATTATAAACATCATGCCAAACCAACCCCCTAGACCTGGATAACCCTGTGCCAATGGTGAGGAAGGTTTACCATCTGGAGTGACAACGATTTCCGCTGTGGGCGTTGAACTGTTGATAGGAGTGGGGGCAACAACTGTCACACTAAAGCCTTCACTGGAAACATCCAATTGCAAGACAAATGAAGTGAGCGCCTCATCACTTTCTGCGCGGATCTCAAGTAGTCCGGGTCGGTCAATGCTGAACGAGGCCTTTGCTAGACCTTGAACCGTGACTGCGTCGATCTGTTGCACGACCCCCCCCTCTCCGGGCAACAATATATTAAAGCGTACTCCTGTTCCATCCGGAACCGGATGACCATTATGGTCAAGGATGACGCTTGTCCGCACCGTACGAGTATCACCGACGCGGAAAGATGGGGTGGGAGTCGCTTCAGGTGTTACCGAGGTCGTTGATGCCGGTATAGGAGCCATGTCAATGGAAAGCCCGATAATTTGATTCGGGTCGGGGGAGGTTGCGGTAAAAAGGTCGTATCCGATTCCCGGCACAGAAACAGGCAACGATCCCACCGGGGAAAGTTCGCGAAATAGAAGACGTGCTGCCACTTCAACAAACGGGGCCGATTTACTGTAAAGACAATAGTAAGCTGTCACCTGTGAAATATCGGTGGCACCGAGAAAATATGGGGCATTGAAGGCAAAAACGACAATCTTTTTATCGCGCAGCAGGTCTTGCCGCTCAAAAAGAAAACGGCGCAAGAGATTAGTTTGGGTCTCTCCAGGTTCAGCATCCAGCATATTGATTATTACCCATTCCGCTTGGCGCAGGGATCCTTCCAAGGATGAGTTGCCCGCTCCACCCTCCAGGATGGCATCTAAACTTGTAAAAGAGTAGGAAATCAGGTGAGTGGCCTGCACTTGCCCACCAGCCCGGGGGCCATACAGACGTAAGATCACATTTTGCAAAGCATCTTGGGCCAGCATGGATTCCCCCCCGCAATTGCTGCACTGGCTTCCCTGGCGAGTGTCGGTCAAAAAAACAATCCGATCGCTCATCACCGGAGGCGAAGGAAGAACAGTATCCAGATCTACCAAATTCGGACTTACCAGGGTGGCAGACTCCCGGGCAACTTCAAACGTAACCGCTTGCAACTGCCCCAGATTTGCCAGCCCCTCCAACGGCGGGTTAACAATTCCCAGAGTAAAATTGCCGTATGTTCGATATTTGGTAGTCAGGATGCGGACCACCGCATCATCCACGCGCTGGGCAAAAGCCGGGTCTTCAAGATATTTTTGGTCGAAGAACTCGATTGTATTGACAATGGTTGTGTAATTATCCGGCATGTCACTTGAAACAATATTCCCCATGAAGAGAAGGTCATTCCCTGCCAAGAAGGCATCCCGCGCCACCAGTCGTGCCAAGAAGGATTGCCCCCCAGGATCATAGAAGCGGCGAACTGTCTGGCTGCCGAGGTCGTCGCTGACCATCAGTCCTCCCGCCGCGCGCCAGGTGGCGAAGGCTGGAAGAGAAAGGATCTGCGAAAGCGCTTGTGGGTCAAAACTGACCGGTCGCGTTGTCGAGCGGATATTGCCCTGAAAACCTTGATAGCGGATGTGGGAGACCAGTAACCCATCAGCAGTACTTTCGGGAGTAGAGGCATTCCCCGTCACGGAGAAAAATGGAGCCAGTTCAATTTGCTTCAATTGCTCAAGCGACTTACGAACTGTAGCCGGTTCTTCTCCAGCGGGACGGTCTGCACTGCCACGTCCTGGGAAGTGATCAGCAATAACCATCATCCGCCCATTGCTGCCAGTATGTAATCCAGTGATATAGGCACTTCCCATCGCACCTACCCAATACGGATCACCACCGAAGGCACTTGCACCCAATCCGTTCCCTAACGTGGATCCGGGTGATTCGAGTACATCCAGCGAAGGGCCAAAATAGAGGTTAAACCCGATGCTGGAGAGTTCCTGTCCAGCAACCGCACCGACCTGTTCAGCCAATGCTGGATTCCAGGTCGCACCGAGAGCCATTAAATCAGGCAGAGGAGTCAGACCGTTGAGAATTTGGTCATCGGGAAAGCCATCGCCATCCTGTGAAATACCAATGAAGAGGGGGATGTAATTTGACGGGGCGAAGGTGGGTGTAGGTGTAGGAGTGGGTGTGCTGGAATCTGTACCTGCCAGCAAGCCTTGCGAGGCTTGCCATTCAGCAGACTGCAACTGGGTAATTAATTGGTAAGCATCTGAAACTGTATCGGGAGCAGCCACAAAATTGTCATTACCTGCCAACAACGCCACACCCCCGACATGATAACTAACGATCAAATCATAAATCTGGGAGCTTTGGGCTGCGGTAGAACCATTGTAAGACACCAAAAAAAGTTGTCCCACCCGTTCCTCCGGTGTCATCTTTGCCAGCATCTGACTTGCATTTATGGCTGGATCACTGGCTTGTAAAGAATCTGACGCGCGGATAGTAGCAGTCGGGCTAAAGGATAATACCAACGAAACGAATAAAATAATGGATAGAACACGACGAAGAATCATTATTTACCAAACCAGTGACAAGGTTCTTTATCAGATAAGTGGAGCGATACGAAATGCGGCCTGATATGTATACTTCAATGAGATTATTTACTTCTTCCAAGCAGACTAAGTACCAAGGCTGGGTCATCGGTAATGATACCGTCCACACTCAGGCCTATCATGCGTTTGATGTCTACTTCAGTATTGACCGTCCAAGTGTAGACCTGTTTCCTGGTGGAGTGGACACGGTTTACCAACCCAGCATTCACGTCCTTCACGTTAGGATTCAAGGCCGCATAATTTCCATGCCAACCAAACATCCGACCCCATAAGCCCATCAGGCCGGGCAATGTCAGGAGTCCGCGAGAAACCTCAGGCAGGAGCAGCCGTGCCTTTTTCAGGTTGTGGGCAAAGAATGACGAGAAGAGAACTCTGCTTTGCATTCCGTGTTTCTTGACTAGTTCCACTACCTTCGGCACCAGCGCGTCGTTTGGAGTCGAATAGTTGGTCAATTCGACATTCATATAAATACGTTTGCCAACCGTCTCGAAGACTTCGTTGAGGCTAGGAATTTTTTCGCCGGGAAATTTGCCGGGAAACTGCACACCAGCATCCAACTCCCGCAGGGCTGCAAGGGGCAGATTGGCAGCGTTCCCAGTTCCGTTCGTGGTGCGGTCTACCGTCTGGTCATGAAGCACAATTACCTGGTCATCAGCGGTTAATTTCACATCAAACTCTACGGCATCGGCACCCTTCTCGGCAGCCTGCTTGAATGATGAGAGCGTATTTTCCGGGGCGTAGGCATTGTCGCCGCGATGGGCAACGACAACCGGGGTTGGTAGATCCTTCCACATTTTAGATATCCACGAAGTAGGCTTGCGAGGCTCGGTCGATCATTTCATTCTCCATCGTTGGTTCGGTGGAAAGATAGCGGGCGATGTCGAGAATCTGATCACACAAGTCACGCGGATGAGAGGCGCGCATTTTTCGATTGCGCTTAATGTAGTACTCCTGTAATAGGTAGGCCAATCCCTGGTCATCGTATGGAATACCCTTTTGCTGGGACACGCGTTTAAATATTTCGCGATAATCCTCAAAAGACGGGTCGGAAATTTCAATTTTATGACGCAAACGACGAAGAAAAGCTTCATCCACAAGATCGCGGGGCGGCAGGTTAGTAGAGAATACCACTAACACGTCGAATGGAATTTCGATTTTGCGGCCGGTATGCAGAGTCAGGTAATCGACGCGGTTTTCAAGCGGAACGATCCAGCGGTTGAGCAAATCTCGCGGCCTCACTTGCTGCCTGCCGAAATCGTCAATCAGGAGGATCCCCCCATTGGCTTTTACCTGGAAGGGAGCCTCGTAAAATTTATTTGTATCGTCAAAGACGAGATCAAGGCCTTCCAAGGTCAGTTCGCCTCCGACCATGATGAATGGGCGGCGGATCTTTACCCACCTTGGGTCATGCCGTCCGCTGCGAAAGCCACCAGTACCATTTGGGGTGAAATCTGAATCGGGTGCCAATTGATGGTTAACCGAGTCATAAAGTTTGACTACCTGCCCATCTAGATAAAGCGCATATGGGATGTACATCGTTTGGCTCATAACGAGATTGCCAAATGCTTTCGCCACACTGGTTTTACCATTGCCTGGAGGTCCATAGAGAAAAATGGATGTACCTGAATTTAGTGCCGGGCCAAGCCGCTGGAAAATAGTCTCGGAAAGGACTAACTGGGAAAGCAGCTGGCGCATTGTTCGGCTGGTGATTGCCACTCGCCCACGACTCTGGTGGCGAATACATTCGTTGTATACTTCAATCGGGACAGGTGCAGGGCCTGCATACTGGCTTCGCTCCAGGGCTTCTCGAGCGCGGACAATACCTGCACCAGTAATAGCATATTGATACGAACCCTCCCCTAATCCCATTTGAGAGGATTTGACTTCAAGCAGTTTCTCGCGTTTGAGTGTTTCGAGAATCTGATCAACAACCCCCGCAAAAGGCAGGGCAATCTCCTCGGCAGCCTTAAAACCGGTAAGATAGCCCTGAAAATAGAATATCTTTAACGCCAAATCCTGCAACCAGAGCAACGACAAGCCAGTATCTTCCAGCTTGATCATCGGCGCTGGAACATATGTTGAACCCTGGACTGTGGATTCATTTCTTGGTACTACAGTCATAGCGGCCTCCCGAATGAGAATACATATGAATTATAGCACGACGATTTTCATACAAGCTTGCATTTCGTTTATAATTGATATATGATGCTTTCGGTTATTATCCCTGTTTATAACGAAATTCGTACTCTCAGCACTATTTTAGAACGTGTTCTAGCGACAAAACTCGCTGACGAGATCCTTCTCGTAGATGATGGTTCTTCAGACGGAACTCGTAACCTGCTTGTAACGCTAGAAGGCCACCAAGGCATTAGGGTGATCTTCCATAAACAAAACCAGGGCAAAGGCGCTGCAGTCCGAACCGGCATTTCAGCTTCGACCGGCGATATAGTACTTATTCAGGATGCTGACCTGGAGTACGATCCGTGTGATTATCCTGCTCTGCTTAAACCTATTGAGGAGGGCAAAGCAGATGTGGTATATGGGTCGCGATTCCTGGGTGGGCCACGCCGAGTAACAATGTTCTGGCACATGCTTGCCAATAAATTACTCACTTTTACCACCAATTTACTTTATGACACCATACTGAGTGATATGGAAACCGGTTACAAAGTGTTCCGCCGGGAAGTGTTTGATAATATTAAGTTGCGTGCGAACCGGTTCGACTTCGAGCCGGAATTCACTGCCAAGATACTTAAACAGAAAGTGCGTATCTTTGAGGTTCCAATCTCCTTCAACCCGCGCGATTATGCTGAAGGCAAGAAAATCAAGTTGAAAGATGCTTTTAAAGCTGTCTGGGTCTTACTCAAATATAGATTCGTTGATTGATACCGTACAAAGCATTGGCTCCCATATAAATCTATGGGAGCCACAATTATTCGAGTTAATTCATTTAATATAACTAATTTTTCCGGCGATTGTTGGAAACACCAAACTCATTTTTTTAACACCTTACATAAATATACATGGTGATATTCGAACTACAATAGAATATTACAGCAATTCCTGAACCCATGCCGTTCAAGACAGCCCGGCAGGTTTTACATCTTTCAAATTTAGTTGCAGAGATTTCCGTCCATTAAATTCGTTCGATTCGAATGTATACAACACATCCACCCAGAGAGGCAGATCAGGGTGGAGATAACCAAGCCGGAAACCGATCGCGTCGAACGTAATCCGGTCATCAGTAAGGACAAGCTTTAAATGTTTACCTTCCGCCCCGACTGTTCGTGCATGGGTGACGCGTACATTCCGGCTGACAAATACCGCTTCCGGGTTACCATAACCTGTCGGCTGTAAATATACCAATTGTTGAAGCAACTCTGGCTTCAGGTCTGAAAGCGAAAGCTCAACATCTGCATTCAGTGTTTGTCGTAAATCTCGACCATGCAACTGTTCCTTCGCCAGAGACTTCAACCGAAATTTGAGCACTTCTAAATTTTCGTTACGGACCGTAAATCCTGCTGCTGCAGCATGTCCGCCATACCGGATCAGTAAATCCTTACACTTGTCAAGTGCTTCGGTGATATGGAACTCCGGAATGGAACGGCATGAGCAGCGTGTTGTTTCGCCTGTTCTCTGACCGACCACGGCTGGACGGTAATAGTTCTCAACCAGGCGTGAGGCAGCCAGACCAACTACACCAGCATTGAAATCGGGATGGACAGCAAAAAATAAATCTGCGTTCGGATCATCGGCCAGAGCAATCACTTCGGCTTCTGATTGAATTTTTCGGGTGATCTCTTGTCGCTGACGGTTTTGGACATTCAATTGCTGTGCTAGTTCACCAGCGGTTTTAACATTCGTGGTGGTTAGTAACTCAAAGGCCGCCAGCGCCGATTCCAGCCGTCCTGCCGCATTCAGGCGCGGCCCAAGGATGAAACCGATGCTTGTTGCATTGATGCGCGACAGGGGCAGGTCCGATACTGCCGCGAGCGAGAATAATCCTTGTCGTTTTGTCACTTGCATTTTTTCCAGTCCTTTACGGACCAGAATCCGATTCTCACCAATCAACGGGGCCAAGTCAGCAACTGTTCCCAGTGCAACCAAGTCAAGCAGATCGTCTGTTTGAAATCCTACTGCGCCTGCCCCCATCAACTCCAACAAAGCCTGCACAATTTTATAGGCAACACCCACGCCAGCCAAGTCTTTATCAGGGTATAAATCACCAGCTTGTTTTGGATTAACAACTGCAAAAGCCGGGGGCAGGTCGCCAACTGCTGGCTGATGGTGGTCGGAGATGATCAGGTCAAGGCCGATGGCCCGGGCGTGTGCAGCCTCGTCGGGCGAACGAATGCCACAGTCCACACTGATAACCAGTTTTATGCTGTCTGCCTGAAGATTGGAAAGTGCCTCATTGTTTAAACCGTACCCCTCGTCGAAACGATTGGGGATGTAACCGCGCACATTCCCTCCCAGAGCACGCAGAGCCTGAACAAGCAAGGCAGTGGCGGTAACCCCATCTACATCATAATCTCCATAAATGGCAATTGGTTCTTGATTGTCGATAGCATAACGCAAGCGTTCCACGGCAGCTGGGATGCCAGTCATCTGGAAAGGGGAAGTGTTAAAATTCGCTTCAGCCTGCAGGTAGGCATTGGCGTTCGCCTCCGTGGCATACCCTCGGTTAAACAATACCTGCCGCATGATCGGCGAAAAAGCAGCCAGGGCTACTTCCGCATTAGGCGTGATATGAGCAGATACTAGCCAGCGTTTCCCTTGGTTTGATGTCATTTATAAAGTGTGTGACCCGCCAATCCAGCGACGCAAACAACTCACTTTAATCGAATATCTTCTTGACCTGGTAGATTCCTGTCACGAGGTTATCCACTTCTTCTTTTACACTATAAATGTAAAAGCTAGCACGCGTTGTGGCATTGATCCCAAACTTCTCATGCAGAGGTTGGGCACAATGATGACCAGCTCGAACCGCCACACCATAGGTATCCAGGATCTGGGCTACATCATGGGGATGGACTCCTTCCAAAGTGAATGCGGCAACACCGCCCCTCTTTTCGGCACCCGGTCCCAGAACCCGTACACCAGGAATTTCTTCCAGCTGTTCCAATGCGTAGGCAACAATCTCCTGCTCGTGGGCAGCCACAGCCTCCATACCGACCTCAGTGAGGTATCCCACTGCTGCATTGAATCCAGTCGCCTCTGCGATGGCTGGTGTCCCTGCCTCAAATTTATGTGGGATGTCATTTGGTGTGAACGACCGAAGGTGGACAGTCTTGATCATGTCACCGCCGCCCAAGAAGGGGGGCATTGCCTCGAGCAATTTGGATTTCGCATATAATGCGCCTATCCCAGTTGGACCGAGCATTTTGTGTGCCGAAAAAGCCAGGAAATCAACGTCCAACGCCTGCACGTCCATTGGTAGATGTGGCACGGACTGAGCACCATCCACGAGAGCTAATGCCCCAGATTCGTGAGCAAGACGGATTATCTCCGCAACTGGATTAATCGTTCCCAAGACATTGGACATCCCACTAAACGCGACCAGTTTCGGGGCTCGCACAAGCAGCGAGTTAAAGGCATCCAAGTCAAGCAGACCTTCGCCTGTCACTGGGATAAATTCCAATGTTATGCCGAACTCCGCTGCCAGTTGCAGCCATGGAACAAGATTGGAGTGGTGTTCCATCTCGGTCAGGATAACCACATCTCCGGATTTCAGGTTGGTGCGCGCCCACGTATATGCTACCAGGTTGATTGATTCGGTCGTATTCCGAGTAAATATAATCTCGCTAGATGATGAGGCGTTAATAAAATCCGCCACTCGCTGGCGGGACTGTTCGTACATCGCGGTGGCTTCTTCCGCTAGGGTATGTACTCCCCGGTGGATATTGGAGTTATTGTGGCGATAGAACTCTTCCATCACCTGGAGCACGGCTTCAGGTTTTTGGGAAGTCGCGGCAGAGTCCAGATAGACGAGTGGAATACCAGGACGTAATTCGCGGCCCAAGATAGGAAAATCCTTGCGAAAGTTGTTGGTGCTTAGGGACATACTTGTCACGTAATTAGTATTCGAGAATTTCTTTGCTGCCTAGTCGTTTCTGCGTACCAGATGGGCGGATATGCTCCGAAGTAACTGGATACCATAGGATCTTGTCCGGAACCATCCAACCGTCGGTTAAGAATACATTGGAGCGGAATTGAACTGCGACCATTTTATTATCCACTTGGACAACAATGCCTTTCAGCCAGCCGCGCACGCGCTCGCTGCTCTTTTCATGATCGCAAAATACTTCCACGGTATCGCCGACTTCGAAACTATGTTCTATGCCAGGAGAACGCATAAATGCAAATTGAGCCATCGGGCCTCCCCGAGAAACTTTCTTTTGTTTCTTATTGTAGTTATGAGTACGATCGTTGGCAAGCACCTTGGCTGTCATTGAGTGGCCGTCTTTTCGTGAATCGCCTGCTGGAAGCGGGCGCGTACACCTTCAAAGGGAATGCGTTGCATAATAGGGTCAAAGAATCCTTCCACGAGAAGTCGTTCGGCTTCCTTGTTTGGTATGCCGCGCGACTTAAGATAGAACAGTGGTTCCTGTTCAAGTTTACCGACCGTCGCTCCGTGTGTACAGCGGACATCATCAGCAAGAATTTCCAGACCAGGGATGGAGTCTGCCCGTGCATTTGAGCTGAGAATGAGATTGCGATTTGCTTGGTAACCATCCGTCTTTTCCGCACCAACAGCAACATAAATCATGCCTTGCCACACGGAACGGCTGTGACCCTTCAGAGCACCTTTGAAAAGCAGATCGCTAGTGGTATGCGGGGCCAGGTGGTTTTGCTGGGTATCATGATCGAGATGCTGGTTACCATCTGTGAAATAAAAACCTGACATGCGGCCGGTTGCGCCTTCCCCGACCAGGTCCAACTCTGAGAAGTTTTTCGTAAGTCGCGAGCCGATAGCTCCAAAAATCCAATCCAGGTTGCCGTTACTTCCCACGCTGATGCGTTCATGCGAAAAATTCCAGACATGCCTCCCCCACGACTGCAATTCGACAAACCGCAACGAGGCGTTGTCGCTTACTTTAATTTCTACTATCCCTGCATGCAGTGCCGGTCCTTTTTCGTCTGGTGAGGCTGACTCATGGATATAGGTCACTGAGGCTCCCACATCCAACCATATTAGGATATGCGAAAGATACGCTAAATTCACCCCAGGACCCCATAAAAGGCTGTTTAATGGCTGCTCAACTATTATCCCTTTGGGGATGTAAAGAACCACACCATTTTGCGCAAGAGCTCCAGCCAAAGCAGCGAATTTACCTTCTTCCGGCCTGACGGTCTGCCCGATCATCCTGGCAACCAATTCCGGGTTTTCTCGTTCGGCGGTATGCAAATCTGTAAAGATGACACCTTTCTTCACCAGATCCGCGCTAAGGTACGGTTTTGCTCCTCCCGGCAAAAGGACAACCTGTCCCCCGTGTTTGTCGGCAGTCAGCGGCTTAAGCAAATCTGTTGGGACAGGAGCAAGGTTTCGGAATGCTTCATCTACAGGTAGATGGACCGACTCAACGGGTAATTCTCTTAAGTCTGTTCGCCTCCAGGCTTCATCCACCATTGTTGGCAAGGCCAACCTGTTGAACGCCTGCCAGGCTTTTTGGTGATAATCAGCCAAGACGCCAGATTTAGGAACCATCCCAGTTGTGAAGGTAAAGTTTTTTTCTGGGATATCGGTACGGCGGGATCGAGTGACGACAACTTTAGATCTCTCTTCCATCTCAACCCACCGAACCTTCCATTTGAAGCTGGATAAGCCGATTCATCTCGACGGCATATTCCATCGGCAACTCTTTCACCAATGGCTCGATAAATCCAGAGACAACCATCGTGGTTGCTTCTTCCTGGCTTAAGCCGCGGCTCATCAGGTAGAATAGTTGTTCCTCTCCCACTTTCGAAACCGAAGCCTCGTGCCCGATGCTGACATCATCCTCGTCAATTTCAATGTACGGATAAGTGTCAGAACGTGATTGCGGGTCAAGGATGAGCGCATCGCAAGTGGCATTGGACCGGACGCCCGTAGCACCTTTATAGACCTTGAGCAAACCACGGTAAGAGGAACGTCCGCCGCCCTTCGAAATGGACTTGGAAATGATCTTGCTGGTCGTATTCGGGGCAAAATGCACCATCTTCGATCCAGCATCTTGATGTTGACCCGGACCCGCAAAGGCCATCGAAAGCATCTCTCCGTGTGCGCCCGGTTCCATCAGATAACAGGATGGATATTTCATCGTGACCTTGGATCCAAGGTTGGCATCCACCCACTCGTGTGTAGCATTTCCATATACCTTGGCACGTTGAGTCACAAGGTTGTAGACATTTGTGGACCAATTCTGAATGGTGCTGTAGCGTGAGCGTGCGCCTTTCTTCACAATGATTTCAATAACTCCAGAATGGAAGGAATCTGTAGTGTATTGGGGAGCCGTACAACCTTCCACATAATGCACCTGCGCTCCTTCATCAACAATGATGAGCGAACGTTCGAATTGACCGACGTTGGCAATGTTGAGGCGGAAGTAAGCCTGTAAAGGTAAATCCACTTTAACGCCCTTCGGTACGTAAACAAATGATCCACCCGACCAGACAGCCGAGTTTAACGCTGCAAACTTATTATCTTCAATCGGGATGACCGTGCCAAAATACTCGCGGAATAGGTCCGGGTGCTGGCGCAAACCATCTTCGATGGAAAGGAAAATGACACCTTGTTTTTCAAGGTGTTCGAGGATGGAGTGATAAACCATCTCGGATTCATATTGCGCGCCTACCCCAGCCAAGAACTTACGCTCAGCTTCGGGGATTCCTAACTTGTCAAAAGTATTCTTGATGGTGTCTGGAACATCGTCCCAAGAGCTTTTCGAGCCTTCGGTCGGTTTAACGTAATAGAAAATATTATCTAGGTTAAGGCCCGAAATATCCGCACCCCAAGTCGGCATAGGTCGCGCCAAGAAATGTGCCAACCCCTTTAAGCGAAAATCGAGCATCCACTGTGGCTCGCCCTTCATCCGAGAGATATTTTCCACAACTTCCCGGCTCAAGCCTCTCTGCGACTTAAAAACGTAATTCTCCGCATCGTGGAACCCGTATTTATATTGTCCAATACCTTCCAACATTTTGGCTTCTTGACTCATAGAATCTCACTATACCTAAATACCGATAAATCAGACTGGGGTCTCTTCGTACTTTTCGCGGACCCAATCGTAACCGCGCTCTTCCAATTGCAGCGCTAGATTCGGTCCACCGGATTCAACAATCTTTCCTCCAAGCATGATGTGGACAAAATGCGGCTTGATATAGTTCAACAACCTTTGATAATGGGTGATCACCAGTACACCGAGGCCCGGTCCGGAGAGTGCATTGACACCCTCTGCGACGATACGCAGAGCGTCAATATCCAAACCCGAATCCGTCTCATCCAAAATCGCGATTTCCGGCTTGAGGGTTGCCATCTGAAGGATCTCAGCGCGTTTCTTCTCACCACCAGAGAAACCGTCATTCAGGTAACGCCCGGCAAAAGCCGAGTCCATCTTAAGCAATTCCATCTTCTCTTTGAGCATTTTGCGGAACTCTAAAATGGGCATACCCTTGTCTTCGGGATTGACAACATGACGGCGGGAATTTATCGCCGAACGCAGAAAATTTGCTACAGTTACTCCCGGGATTGCGACCGGGTATTGGAATGCCAGAAATAGTCCTAGGCGGGAACGTTCATCAGTAGCCAGTTCAAGCAGGTTATAACCCTTAAACCAGATCCCCCCATCAGTCACAGTATAGGACGGGTGTCCCATCAGTGTATACGCCAACGTGGACTTGCCCGTCCCATTTGGGCCCATGATTGCATGGATTTCGCCCTGCTTAACAATCAGGTCGACACCGGTAAGTATTTCCTTGTCATCGATGCTAACATGTAGATTTTTGATGGTTATCTCAGACATAAATGACTCCAAATACGACCTTTTATCGTGACGACGAAATTATAGCACTCAGAAGGAGTTATGTCAATATTTATATTAATTATCTATTATATTGACAAGAAGAAACAGGACTGTTATACTCTTATTCAGCGAAACGAGGTATTGATGAACAGCACACGTGAGCGTATCTTACAAACCCTTCTGCGCCAGCCGCGCGCCTCAATAAACGCGCTAGCCGAGGCAGTTGGGATTAACCCCATTTCGGTTCGTCACCACCTTACTAATTTACAGGTTGAAGGTCTGGTAAACACTGAAGAAGAACGCCATGGGGTCGGGCGGCCACGGCTAGTCTATTTCCTCACTGAGGCCGGCGTCGAGCGTTTCCCCACCCGTTACCTGCGCCTGACATCTCTCCTTCTTGATCAGTTGAAATCTACCATGCCGGAGCTGTTGGTAGGCAAGCTATTCTCGCAAATGGCAAACAATATGGCTGAAGATTATACCGACCAGATGAAGGACTTGAGCATGGAAGAACGGCTCAATTTGACAAGAATCCTGCTCGCAGAAGAGGGTTTTAATGTTGAGTGGGAAAAAAACGGCGACCAATATAAAATCCACGAGATTACCTGTCCTTATTTGCGCATTGGTCAAAATCACCCCGAAGTCTGTACCGTAGATCAGGTACTTATTTCCAAGATGCTTTCTGTACCAGCAGAAAAAGTCCAATGCATTCTGAGCGGTGACGCACATTGCACCTATGTAGTCCAGGCTGGGGCAATGGCAAAATGAGCGGAGAAGCCCCCAATAATCCCATCCATTGGGATATCCATGATACTCACCCTGACCTTGTAATTGGACTACGCACCAAACTGGCCGAGGTGGTCGACCCGGAAATAATGCTAAACGTTCTTCAACTGGGCCTTATCCGCAAAGTGAGCATCGAGAACGGTGAGGCGAAACTATACGTGTTGTTGACAACACCCTTCTGTCCGTACGGTCCAGCAATGCTTGAAATGATCAAACAAAAAGCCCAGGATGGGTTGGGAATGACCGTATCCATCGAACTTGGATATGAAGCATGGGATTTTTCCCTGATGGAAGATCCTGGAGCGCTTGATTGGGGAATGTACACTTGATTTTTTAACCCTCGAACAGACTTATGCGAAACCAGTCGTAAACAAGCTGGTATCCCACCAAAACATCACAGGAATAGTGAAAAAACATATTGTGCTATAATAGACCCTGTATGGCTGATTACACCAATGAAATAACGCACGAGGAGGAAGCTGTTTCCCGAGCTGCACTTCGCAAGCAGCGTTGGATTTTGGCAGGAATTATTATTGCAGGGATTATTATCCTAACAGGGATTGTAATTGCAATTATTGCATTGACGAAATACCCAGTTGCAGCTAGTAATATTCGTGACATTTTCATTATCTTCATGGCATTTGAATCACTAATAATCGGTGCTGCTCTCGTTGTACTAATCATCCAAATTGCCAGTCTGATTAATCTACTTCAAAATGAAGTCAAACCCATCCTACAATCTACCAGTGAGACCGTTAACACTCTGCGGGGCACGACCGAATTCTTGAGCGAGAATCTGGTTGAACCGGTGATCAAACTCAATTCTTATCTAGCCGGGCTACGGAAATTCTTCGATATGTTCGGCGGAAAAAAATAAGTTCATCCAGAAACCACTTAATTAAAAGGAGAAATAAAATGTCTGACCATGATGATTTTGGAGCGTTCCTAATAGGTTTCGTTGTAGGAGGTGTAGCAGGTGCCGTGGCCGCCCTGCTCCTTGCCCCACAATCTGGTGAAGAAACACGCGCTCTCATCAAAGATAAAAGCATCGAACTGCGCGACAAGGCCGCTGAACAAGCTGAAATGGTTGCTACAAAGGCGAACGATTTTGCCGGTCAAGCCAAGACCCGCAGCAAAGAAGCCATCGAGAACGTCAAGAAGACTGTTGCGCGCAGGCGACCCGCAGCATCCACTGGCGAGTAATCCAGCATGATCTATGGCAAGGGTTTGGCCTTACTTGGTCAAACCCTTATTTATTTGTGGGTGAAATTGCAGCTATTTAATAATACGGCGCATTCGTTTAGTGTATGCCGAGAGCCCCATATATAGGAATTTTAGCCGATTTATCCCAAATTAAGCCATATTTGTGGGGCGAGAGGGGGTCGAACCCTCACGGTGTCACCACCGGCGGATTTTAAGTCCGCAGCGTCTGCCAATTCCGCCACCGCCCCATCGGGCGTATTATACAACCTTTTTATACAGATGAGCGAACTGCAAGACAAAATGAACCCAGAATGGCGACAGGCGTCCCTGGACTTTCCCTTCCCAAATAACATTCCGCAATGCGTCCTGACCCGTGAACTTACGCAATACTAAAGTAGCTGCGCCCAAATAGAAGGGGGCATGTGCGTTCGATCCGGCCGTACCGGGTAGGCCGTGAAGATGTGCGAACGCTGTAGTCCGTTGATTGCCACCAGGGAACATGGATCGAGGGGTAAATATTTCAATTGCATCAACTCGATGGGCGATACCCAGCAAGTCTTCAAGCTTCCATCCCCCGCTTCGCCAGGCATCAAGCGGATATGAGACGTTGTGGCAGATTTATGATTCTGTGCCCACCCGGGTTGTGATACCAATCTGATAGCTCGAGTAAAACATTTCCGATAAAATAATGGGTTAAAAGAGTATATACTTACTTATTTCTGATTGTCAACCAGGGTTTTCTTCTGCATGTTGTTTTTTGAAAGCAAACTTACCAGTTTCAAGATATATTTAGAAATGAGAATTAACTATCTATTTCAAACCAAATGAACAATTCTATTTCTCTCCCCCACCTTACTTCTTCAAAGATTAATCAGGCACTACGTTCTTCATCACCCGTGGTAGCCCTTGAATCGACAGTTATCACCCACGGACTGCCGCGACCAAAGAACCTGGAAATGGCGAGAGAAATGGAAGGTATCGTCCGTAAAAACGGTGCAACGCCCGCCACGGTTGCCTTCCTGGATGGGAATGTCCATATTGGTTTGACGGAAGCAGAATTGGAGCGTTTAGCTAACGATGATCACGTCCGCAAGATCAGTCGCCGGGATTTCGCCACTGCCATCATTAATAAAGAATGCGGTGGGACGACCGTCGCTGGCACGATTTTTGCTGCCCACCAGGTCGGGATCAAGGTCTTCGCGACCGGTGGTATCGGTGGGGTTCACGAAGTTGAGACACTCGACATTTCTAATGATTTGCAAGCTCTTGCCGATACACCAATGGTTGTTGTTTGCGCTGGAGCAAAAGCTATCCTGGATATTCCAGCTACTCTTGAATACTTGGAAACAATGGCAGTCCCAGTCATCGGGTACAGGACCGATGAATTTCCCGCTTTCTACTCCCGCCAGAGTAGACTTTCTGTCAGCGCCCGATTGGATTCGGCTCAGGAAATCGTCGAGTTTGCAACAGTTCATTGGAAAATCGGGATAAAAAACACTGTGCTAGTATGCCAACCTCTTCCGCCTGAAGATGAACTTCCCCGTGAAAAAGTGGACGGCGCCATCCAACAAGCCCTTCGGGAAGCCCACGAGCAGGGGATCCACGGACAACCGCTGACCCCCTTCCTACTTGCGAGGATTGCTGAACTGACCGATGGAGAATCCCTGCGGGCAAATCTGGCACTATTGCGAAACAATGCATGCTTAGCAGCCCAAATTGCGGTAGCATTTAGCGTAGCAGAAAAACATAAAGCCATCTAGAAGTTACAAACATTATACACATAGTCTGCTAACGTTTTTCCCATGTCTTTCCGCTTTCGTGCCTCTTCGTATTACTTAAATCACTTTGTTTGGGTGGGGCTCGGCCAGCGCGTATCGGTGGGACGTGGTGTTCGTGTGGGCAATAGGGTGTGTGTCGCGCTTGGAGTCAATGTGGGAGTACATGTCAGGGAGGGTGTCGGCGAAACAGTTGTTGTTGGTGGCTCACCCATCACGCGGAATTCACCAAGAACCTTCCAGTCCGTCCCGACAAAGAAAATCAACTGGTATATCCCGGGTAACCATTGTTCAGCAGGAAGATCCAATTCATATTGACCAGATCCACCGGTTCCACTATCCCATAAGATAGTTTTATATTTTAAAAATTGACCGTTCAGGAGCCAAATTGCAGTCCACTGGGAACCATCAGTCATGGATTCATAAGTGTAGGTGACGAAAACACGGCTGAGCGGATTCTGAAAAACTGTCTGCGGATTAATCGGACTAAAATTGTTTACATTCAAAGAAAATTTCAGCGGGCTGAAAATTGCCCCTGGGTTTGGTGTAACCGCGCTCTTAAATTGTGCCTCGATGGCAATTGGCAGGAACGGCGTTATGGTAGTTGTTGGGGTGTAACTTGTCTCCGGGGTCAAAGTGATAGTTGATGTCAGCGATATCGTCGAGGTGAGGCTAATTGTGGGTGTCAGAGAAATGGTTGGGGTGGGTGAAGGCGATGGACTGGGAGGGAAGTAACGATAAGATATCGGTTCGCCAAACCTTGAAAGCAGGAAGGCAAGCCCGACTAAAACCATTGCAAAAATGATCGCCCACCAGCCTGTCGATACTTGCTTGCGGCTTATGCGATAGTAAGTCACCTTCTGTCCCGCACGAATGGCGTGGATTCCGCTCCAGACGCTGAGCAGCGCGCCCATAATCGTGACGATTATCGCCATAACAACCGCATCGTGAATATCCAAGTTCATTCGAATCGATTATACCTTCTTGACGCCCACCGCGTAACGTGCTACATTTTTAATATGCTTGTATTTCTCAAACTCGGCGGGTCGCTCATCACCGACAAAACCCGTCCTTACACCCCACGTCTCGATACCCTGGAAAAACTGGCTATCCAAATTGCCGCCGCGTGGCAGGAAAATGCGAACCTTCGCCTTATACTTGGACACGGCTCCGGTTCATTCGGACACCAGGCCGCCAGTCAATTTGGCACCCGCCGCGGTGTTTTTGGCTCTGGAGCATGGCGAGGGTTTGCTGAAGTCTGGTACCAAGCCTCGGAGTTGAATCGCCTCGTTGTTGAGGCTTTACGAAGCGTCAGTCTCCCTGCTTTAACCTTGGCTCCCGTCTCGGCAGTGACGGCCCGCGACGGGCAAGTTACCGCTTGGGATCTGGCCCCTTTGAAAGCCGCATTGGCAAACGGATTGTTGCCGATTCTCCATGGCGATGTGGTATTCGACGAAGGCCGGGGCGGGACGATTCTATCAACCGAGGACTTGTTCGCTCACCTGGCACGTCTTCTTCAACCCAAACGCATCCTACTGGCCGGACTGGAAGCCGGGGTTTGGAAAGACTTTCCAGCTCGGACGCATCTCATCACGGAGTTGACACCTAATACATTTGCACAGCAGGCACCCGAACTGAAGCGTAGTACAGGAGCTGATGTTACGGGCGGAATGCAATCCAAAGTCACTGAAATGTTAGCACTGGTTGAACAGGTTCCCGGTCTGGAAGTGCTTATATTCTCCGGCGAAGAACCGGGCAATGCCCGCCGTGCCTTGAATGGGGAAAATCCTGGCACCCGTTTACATTGTTGATCGCCCACCCATACGCGATAAAGTCGCCTTCTAACGAAAGAGAGCAGATCATGTTTTCCCGTCAAAAACTCGAAGAAATCGAAGATCACAGCCTTGCACCGTACGGAGTACGCAGCAAAGATAGCAAAGGTCGCGCCTACTTAGATACCGAACCAGATTACCGCATTGCTTTCCAGCGAGACCGTGACCGTGTGCTTCATACTACTGCTTTTCGTCGGCTGGAGTACAAAACACAGGTCTTCATCAATTTTGAAGGAGATTATTTCCGCACACGACTAACACATACGCTGGAAGTGGCCCAGGTAGGCCGTACCATCGCGCGTGCATTGGGTGCCAATGAAGATTTAGTGGAAGCTATTTGCCTGGCACACGATCTGGGTCACTCGCCATTCGGTCACGCTGGTGAATTTACTCTGAGAAAATTAATGAAAGACTTCGGCGGTTTTGACCACAACAAGCAGTCCCTTAGAATTGTCACCGAACTCGAACAACGTTACTCGGAATTTCCCGGCCTAAATCTGACCTGGGAAACGCGCGAGGGCATGGTCAAGCACGAGTCCGAATACGACCTGACAGACGCCCGAGAGTTCTGCCCCGAACTGCGTGGCAACCTGGAGACGCAAATTTGTAACGTGGCAGACGAACTGGCATACACCACCCATGACCTGGACGACGGTCTGCGCTCCGGGATGATAACACCACAGATGCTGGAGGGCATCGCCCTTTGGGAAATCTTGAGAGAGACTTTTAAGTGGAGTGGTCCGTTCCTGCAAGACCTAGAACGCCACCGCATGATACGAAACCTGGTTGGATTGCTGGTGACTGATATGATCCAAGCTGCTGACCTTCGCTTGAAAGAAAGCGAGGTAAAATCTGCCCTCGACATCCAGAAGTTAACCTACAACATTATCGGTTATAGCGAAGAAATGCAGCACCGCAACCGCGAACTTAAAGATTTCCTTTTTAGCAAACTCTACCGCCATTATCGCGTGGTGCGGATGCAGGTTAAAGCCGAACACATCGTTACAGACCTGTTTTCTGCCTACCTCGCTGAACCGCTCATCCTGCCCGACCATGTTCAGCAGTGGATTCCAGTGCGCGGCCTGGAACGCACCGTCTGTGATTACATCGCCGGGATGACCGACCGTTATGCCATTGAGGAGCACGCTCGGCTACACGACCCATACCTGAAACCATAACTGCAACGAGAGTCAAATGCCTAAAATACAAACCACTTACCTGACTGCGTCTGGTGCGGCAAAACTTGAGGCAGAACTTAAACAGTTAAAAGGTCCTCAGCGCGAGGCTCTGGCGCGCCGCTTGCGTGACGCCATCCAGATGGGTGACCTTTCAGAGAATGCCGACTACCACAAAGCCAAGGAAGACCAAGGTTTTCTCGAAGGTCGCATACAGGAACTGGAATTCGCCCTCCGCAACGCTGTAATCGTGGAAGCGACAAATACTCCAAAGGATGTGGTGGCTGTCGGTGTACGAGTGACCGTCCAGATAGACAATTCCGATCCGGAGGTTTTTCACGTGGTCGGCGTCCAGGAAGCTGACCCGCGGGCTGGAAAGATATCCCATGAATCCCCCATCGGGCGCGCCCTAATGGATCACTCCGTCAGCGAAACGGTCGAGGCAGAAACGCCTAGTGGAATAATCAAATTAAAAATCTTGAAAATAGAATAAAAAAGCGGGTGACCTGTGTGGGTCGCCCGCATAATTCTAGGTTGGGGTTACAACCTTCGGCCAAACGGCAATCTCCAACGTCAGGCGCTCATAGTAACTTTCTTCTGGCAAAGCTCCCTGACCGTATGCCATATCAGAAGCAGTTGCGACCAGTTGCAGAGCGGCTGTTTCAAGCACAACTTGCTTGCCGCGTTCCACCAAGAAAGGTTCACCTTTGGCTTGTAACCGCTGGAAAGTGGCGGCATCGTTGAAAGCGTGTGAACTCATCAGTACTTTTGTCACTGTCTGGATATCGTTTTTATCGAACAGCCAAACTTCAAACGCGGTTACTTTTTTGGGTTCACCTACGCCAATAGTTTCTGAAATGCCAATACCACACTCGCCCAGAAATTCACCGGACGGAGAGTCGATGCTGAAAGAGTCATCAAACAGGTCATCGCCTAAAACATAAGTGGTTATAAATTGGGCGATGGGTTGTTCGTCACCCAGGGCTGAATAATCGGTCAATTCAGATTGGTTGGTTACATCCCGACCCCTAATTGCTGGATTTTCAGAGGTGGTACGCTTGAAAAGCGGGATCAAGTATTTGTAAACAGCAAATCCCAGGATGGCAAACAAGATTATCGCACCACCAATGATCAAAGTACTGGTCAAGGCCCTCGGTTTTATAGATGTCTGCCCGGTGCCCGATGTTGGGGTTGCTACTGGTGCAGTGGTTTTAACAACTTCAATAAAATTCTTGACAGCATTCTGGTCTGGATAGCCAGCCCTGATTCTTTCTAGTACAGCCGGCCCATCAGGACCGAGCGCTTTATAGCGCTGGATGGCAAGTTCATTTACGGGATTATTAACAAAAGAGTCTATCGTCATACGTAAATAATCTTCCTGCAACTCGGGGCGCAAGGAGGACGGGGCGGCATTGGTCCACTGCACTGGCCACAACCCCCACCCCAGCACCACCAAGCCAATTAATAGACCCATAACAAACCCAAGTGCAGCGGCCACGAATGGTTTCTTCAAGTAGTTAAGGAATTTCATCATGGAAAGCTCCTTAGATTGCTTCGACTCATAAGGTAATTATACAGAATCTTGTCGAATAAGCCAACACCTATTTTTATGGTGTTTTTCCTGCGCTTCTTACATAGAATATGTACTATACAAGTGTCTCTGTTTTCCCCTTCTTTTCCCCATATTCGCGAAAAAAATTGTGCTCATCGTGGTGTCAAAGCAACCTATTGGGCATTAATGTCGCCTAGACCTGGGCAAGACAAACGGAATCATAGAAACCTTCCTAAACCAGATTCAAAATACAAACTCACGATGATTTAATCCTTGGTAGTCTCAGGAACAATATCATCCAACAGGAAAATTTCTTCGCAGACCAAACATTGCGCCTCACGTTTGTTAGCGATAACCAGCATCCCCTTGCACTTCGGGCAAGGTTGAGGCAGGGGCCGCTTCCAGGAGGTGAAATCGCAATTAGGATAATTAGCGCAGCCGAAGAAGATGCGACCTTTGCGTGTTTTTCGCGAAACGATTTCGCCCCCATCCTTGGGGCAAATAACGCCAATTTTCTCGAGCCAGGCTTCAGTATGGCGGCATTCCGGAAAGCCGGAGCAGGAAATAAATTTGCCATAACGCCCATAGCGGATGACCAGCTCCTTACCACAATCCGGGCAGGCTCGCCCAATTGGCTCCGGACCAGTCTTGACAACAGGCATCTCGGCCTGAGCCTTTGCCACCGTGACTGCAAAAGGCTGGTAGAAAGCATCCATAACTTTGACCCAATCCGCCTGGCCTTCGGATATTTTATCCAGGTCTTCTTCCATGCGGGCGGTGAAGGTCAAGTCAATGATCTGGGGGAAATACTGTTCCATCAGATCGTTGACCAAGATGCCGGTTTCCGTAGGAATGAGCCGCCTATCGACGCGTTCCACGTAGCCGCGCTGCTGGATTGTCGAAAGTGTGGGGGCGTAAGTGGATGGGCGTCCGATGCCGTACTCCTCCAGAATCTGCACCAGCGAAGCTTCCGAATAACGCGGCGGCGGCTGGGTAAAGTGCTGCTCCGGAATAAGTCGCACCAAATCCTGCTTCTGACCTTCAGTAATCGAGGATGGGATGCGTACATTTATCTCATCTTCTTCCTCAGATTTCTTATCCTCATCTTTCGCTTCTTCATAAACAACCAGGAATCCAGGGAACTTGACCGTCGAACCAGCTGCTCTCAGAGTATACACATGGTCGGATCCTTTACCGACAACGTCCACCGAGAGAGTGTCATATACTGCGGTTTCCATTTGCGATGCGACAAATCGCTGCCAAATGAGTTGATAGAGTTTAAACATGGCTGGATCTAAGAATGGCTTGACCTTATCCGGGTCGCGCAAAACCGAGGTCGGGCGGATGGCTTCGTGAGCCTCCTGAGCGCCAGCAACTTTCTTCGTGTATTCCGGAGGCTTTTCAGGCAGAAAATCATTGCCGTAGCGTTGGGCAATGTACTCCCGAACCTCAGTACGTGCCACCTCAGCGATATTGGTCGAGTCAGTTCGCATGTAGGTGATCAAACCGGTCGTTCCGCTTTCACCTAAATCCTGTCCTTCATAGAGACCCTGTGCAAGGCCCATCGTCCGTTTGGCAGTAAAACCCAATTTGCGGGAAGCTTCCTGCTGGAGAGTAGAAGTAATGAACGGGGCGGATGGTTTGCGCCGCCTTTCGCTGCGCTTCACTCGCGTGACAATATAAGATGCTTTTTCCAAATCTGCCAAAAGGGGTTTAACGATCTCTTCACTACCCAATTGGGGGTCTTTTTCATCAATCTTCACCAGTTTTGTAATAAAAGACTGCTTTTGTCCCTGCGGACGCAATTCTGCCCCGATGGACCAGTATTCCACTGGATTGAATGCGTCTATCTCTCGTTCACGCTCCACGATCAAACGCAAAGCCACAGACTGCACGCGCCCCGCCGAAAGGCGGCTGCGCACCTTTTCCCAGAGGATCGGGCTGATGCTATATCCAACCAACCTGTCCAGCACGCGCCGGGCTTGTTGGGCATTGACCAGTTCCATGTTAATTTCGCGTGGATTTGAGAATGCATCGCTAATAGCATTTTCGGTAATCTCGTGAAAGACCACACGCTTAGCCAGTTTCGGATTAATTGCAGCAGCTTCCATCAAATGCCAGGAAATGGCTTCGCCCTCCCGATCAGGGTCGGTAGCCAGGTAAATTTCAGCGGCTTCTTTCGCCAATTGTTTGAGTTCCTTGACGACGGCTTTTTTTTCATTCGGAACACGGTACTTCGGAGTGAAGTTATTTTCCACATCCACAGATAACTGCGAGCGTAACAGGTCACGCACATGCCCAACCGAAGCCCGTACTGTGTACCCCTTTCCAAGGAAACGCCCCACTGTCTTGGCCTTGGCTGGAGACTCGACAATAACCAATTTACCGCTACGCTTCTCAATTTTTTCCGGCTTTACCATACCTTCATGTGCTTCGGTCTTGCCAATTCGGTAAAGGGTCGTTCCGCACACGCCGCAGGTACCACGCGTGACTGGTGCCGTGGCGGCGTTGAACGAAGCCTGAGGGTTAACAATTTCCCGTTTGGTCTTGCACTTCATGCAAAAGGCTTCCACGAGATTCCTCCTAGAGATAATCTTCTTGCTGCGATTTTTCCAAGTTTGCAATCACCTGACGTACCTTTTGCGCCTGGTCACGGCGACAGACCAATAGAGCGTCACCCGAGTCAATGACGATTAAATCTTCCACACCAATCGTGACGATGAGTTTGTTCTCGGATGAATAGACGAGTGAGTTATACGTTTCAAGTGGCATATAGTCGCAATTGACAACAATGTTCCCGTCCTTGTCCGGTTTGAGTACATCAAATAACGAATCCCATGTGCCAACGTCGCGCCATTCCAATCCATCGGCCGGGAGTACGGCGACATTTTCAGCATGCTCCATGATACCGTAATCTATTGTCTCCTGCTTGAGTCGCGGCCACGCGGACCTGAGGACTATCTCCTGCTCTGACGTGCCCCAGGCTTTCCCGATCCGGTCAAGAGTTGCTTTCAGGTCCGGAATTTGGCGGGAGAATTCGCTAAGGATGCGGTCTGCTTTCCAGATGAACATGCCAGAATTCCAGGAATAATCACTGCTTGAAAGCAATGTGCGCACCTTAGCTTCGTCCGGCTTTTCGGTGAAGTGCAGGACTCGGTAGACCGGAGAATCAAATATCTCTGGCAGGACAGCGCCCCGTTGGATATAACCATAACCAGTTGCTGGGAAAGTTGGAGTGATGCCGAGAGTTACCAGATAGTCCTTACGTGCCGCCTGGACCGCCACACCTATTACCAGATGGAACTGTTCGCGATTGCGGATGAAATGGTCAGCTGGTAGAACGAGCATTACCGCATCAGAGTCGCGTTCTGCAAGTACCGCTGCTGCAAATCCCACGACAGAAGCTGTACCGCGTGGTATGGGTTCAATTAAAAAATTTATGGCCGGGAGCTGTGGAACCTGTACCTTAAGTTCCTGCTCCTGTTCCTGAGTGGTAACAACGTATATCCTTTCCAAAGGGATCAAGCCTTCGAGACGGTCCAGTGTGCTCTGGAACAGGGTACGGTTTCCCAGAATTTGCAGAACATGTTTGGGATGTTTCCTGCGTGAGATGGGCCAGAGACGAGTTCCACCGCCGCCAGCCATGATGACAGCATAAGTATGTTTCATATTCTAAGCCTTATATTCGGCCTGTTCATCCCTTACTGCAATATAATTCAGCCCGCCTACCTGTCGTACAAGTCCTTTTAGTTCCATCATCACAAGTGTGGCCGAGACGCGCTCGATTGGCAAGCCGGTCTGGCTTCGGATTTCGTCCATGTGGAGAGGTTCGTGGGTTAGCACGCTCATGAGTTTCGATTCTGTCTCATCAGCCGGGAGAACCTTTCGCACGACGCGCTGTTCGGTGACGCGAGTAAGATTCAGTACATCCAGCAAATCGCTGGCGGAGACCATCGGACGCGCTCCCTGGACAATCAACCTGTTCGTTCCCTTACTTTGCGGAGCCAGGATATTGCCTGGTACAGCAAAAACTTCACGACCCTGATCAACCGCAAACTGGGCAGTGATTAATGCACCGCTGGTTTCCCCTGCCTCGACAATAACTGTCGCCATTGAAAGTCCAGAGATGATGCGGTTACGCGGCGGGAAATTGGAGGCGTCTGGCGGTGCACCCGGGGGGTAGTCGCTGACGAGCGCGCCGCTTGCCATTATCTTTTCAGCCAGTTGGACATGTTCAGGTGGATAAATGCGGTCCACGCCGCAGCCTAACACGGCAATTGTTCGACCCCCTGACTTAAGCGCGGACTGGTGGGCAATTGCGTCCACACCACGCGCCATGCCGGACACAACTGTCACGCCGTTGGCTGCTAAGAACGAGGCTAGTTCTTCAGCCACCTGCCGTCCGTATGTGCTGACACGTCGCGTCCCAACCACGGCAACGGCCCAAGAATCTTCTTTTGCTAATGTACCCCGCAAATATAATACAGGTGGAGGTTGGTCAATTTCTTTCAAACGAGGCGGATAAAGGTCGTCATCCCAAGTCAGGATTTCAATACCTAGTGCAATAGCCCGAGTAAGATATTTGTCCAAATCTACGCCTGCACGCACCTGAGCAACACGCTCAGCCAGCTTCAGACTCAGACCAGCGGCATGGAGCGCATCCACAGGAGCTTGCCAGGCCACTGCCAGGTCACCAAAATGGTCACGCAGTCCTTGCAGGCGTACTGCCCCAATACCCTTGACCAAATTGAAGCCGACCCAGTAGCGTTTTTCGTTCACTGTTCCCTTTTTTTACATGAACATTATCCAGATAGATATCACAGCCACTTAATCAAATATATTCAAGTATATTTGTGCCATTGCATCTAATAAGTTATGAATTTTCACCTTCATCAACAGCAAGACCAGGGAGTAAACGTACTTTCATTTTTTTTATGTCGAGATCCACATTTAGCACAACGTCAGGGATGGCGGGGAGTAGTATCTCGTGTCCGGATGAGTCTGTCACCACATATACATCGTTTGCCCCAGTTTCCAGGATTTCTGTAAGTTTTCCGAGGAAATTACCCGTTTCATCCACTACTTCCAGAGCAAGGAGTTCGTGAAAATAGAACTCACCCTCTGGCAGTTCGGACTCTTCCAATGATGCGATATATAGATTTTGGTTTCGGTACTGACCAGCCTGCTCGGGTGAAGTTACACCCTCAAAGCCAAGAAGCATCCCCTCATTATGCTGACGCTGGCTGGCAATGACCAACTTCACATGTTTTTCGCCGAGGTAGATGGTTTTTTTTTGGTTAATGCGTTCAGGAAAATCAGTGAAGATTTCCGCCACAACTTCACCATGTACACCATGCGGACGGCGCACCTTCCCGACAACCAAGAAAGCAGGTCCGCCAGCAGTTGGCGGGCCTGCCGGTCGTTCTTTGGCACCAGACATACCATTAGGGTTCAACAACGTCAAGGGTGACCTGGGTACCTTCACGCTCAGCGGCTACCCGCAGCAAGGTACGGATTGCGTTGGCTACCCGCCCACCCTTACCGATGACACGACCCATGTCGTCTTTGGCAACACTAAGTTCTAGTGTAACGCGGTTGCCATGGCGAATTTCGTCTACAGCAACTTCATCCGGGTGGTCTACCAGGGATTTAGCGATATATTCTGTGAGTGCTTTCATGGCATCTCAATTAGTGTGTGGTAACGACCTTGCAGCTTAACGACCCAAGTTGTTGCCACTGTCACTTACCAGTTTTGTTCGAAGGAATGCGCGCCACCCTGGCTGTTTCAGCCTCGGCCAGAAGAGTCTCTAAAGACTCACCAGCTTTAAAACGCTCAAAGCGTTCCACGGTACCAATGGTTTTGAACAATTGCGCCACCGACTCGGTAGGTTGGGCGCCTTTGCTCATCCATTCGAAGATGCGGTCTTCTTTGATATTCATAGTAGCCGGTTCAGTGCGCGGGTTGTAAAAGCCCACGATTTCCAAAAAGCGACCGTCGCGCGGGCTTTCCTTGTCCGCTATGACCAGACGGTAAGATGGCTGACCTCTTTGACCAGTACGGCGAAGACGAATACGAACCATTTGAAAATCTCCTTCAAATATTATTTTCAATTTTTGATTTCAGCAGTTCGCGCAGAGAAGGACAGAATGGGTTGCACGAAGCGATGCTGATAACCTTCAAGTTGGCAGGGTAGGATTTACAAAGTGCACAAATGGTATCCTGACCTGGGTGACGACAATAGCCACCCTTACATTTTACCTCATCCGAACATATGCGACAGGCCTCGTCCGCCACTTTTTTGCAGCATTTTGAACACTTTTTGCATGTCGCGGAACTGTTTTACCAACCGGTTCACATCCTGGACCTCAAGCCCGCAGCCGCGGGCGATCCGTCTGCGGCGGCTGGCATTCAACACATCCGTATTGCGGCGCTCTGAGGGTGTCATCGAATTAATAATCGCTTCCGTGCGCTTTGTCGAATTGTCCATCTCTTCAGGTGAGATATTGCGAGCAGCCCGTCCCATTTCACCAGGGAGCAAATCTGCCATTTGACTCATCGGACCCATCTTTTTCGAAGAGTGCAGCATTTCAACCAGATCTTCCAAAGTAAATTCTCCCTTCGCGAGACGTTCTGCTTGCTTCAGGGCCTGGTTTTCGTCGAACACTGCCTCGGCTTTTTCGATCAGGCCGATTAGGTCACCCATGCCCAGGATGCGGGAAGCCAAGCGTTCGGGCTGGAAGGCTTCCAGCGCGTCAAGTTTTTCTCCTGTTCCGATAAACTTGATTGGTATACCAGTCACCGAACGGATAGATATGGCCGCACCGCCGCGCGAGTCACCGTCCATTTTGGTCATGATGAAACCGGTCAGATGGACGGCATCCCGGAAACCTTCAGCGACGTGTAAGGCCTCCTGCCCGATCATCGAATCCACTACGAGCAGAGTTTCAGCGGGCGTTATGTTTTGTTCGATGGCCTGCAGTTCGTCTATCAAGGGTTTGTCCATTTGGGAGCGGCCAGCCGTATCCAAGATAATGACGGTGAAACCACCATTTTTTGCTTTTTGAAGGGCGCGCTTTGCTAATTCGGGGGGTTTAATTTCAGCCTCGAAAAAGACCGGAATGTCCAATTGTTGGCCCAAGGTACGCAATTGCTCCACTGCCGCTGGGCGGTATGGGTCCCCAGCCACGAGCATGACTCGTTCACCATGTGCTCTAAGAAAGGTTGAGAGTTTCCCAGCAGTGGTTGTTTTTCCAGACCCTTGCAACCCAACCAGTATAATCAAACGCGGTTTCTCGCCAGAAAGGTTGAGCGGAGCGGATGCGCCGAGCGTGGTAACCAATTCTTCGTTTACTATTTTAACGACCTGCTGGCCTGGGTTGAGACTCTTCGAGACTTCCGCCCCCACTGCACGGACGCGCACACGGGCGATAAAATCTTTGACTACGCTGTAGTGCACGTCGGCTTCCAGCAGCGCCAAGCGAACCTCCCGCATTGCAACATCAACGTCAGCTTCGGAGAGTTTGCCACGTTTCCGCAGTTGGTCAAAAAGTTGGGTAAGTCGTTCAGTCAGCGTTTCAAACACGTTCTCTCTTCATTAAAAAAGCAATTGCCCGAAGGCGGAAAGATTTTAGCCGATAACAGGCAGTTGGTCAAGTAAAAGCGCGTCCATTGGTAACTATTAGGGTTATATTTCAAGTACAATATAGACTCTCAAAACCCCCTTTCTAGGAGAAAGTATGCCTAAAGTTGCCGTTATTACCGATAGCACCGCCTATATTCCCGAAGCAATGGTGAAAGCGCATCACATTACAGTTGCGCCTCAGGTTCTGATCTGGGGCGAGGAATCTTTCCGCGATGGTGTAGATATCATGCCAGATGATTTCTACAAACGGTTGGAGACCGCCAAGATCATGCCGACCACATCTCAGGTGGCAATTGGCGACATGAAAGCGTCCTATGAAAAATTACTGGAAAGTGGGTACGATGTGCTAGGTATTTTCATTTCAGCGAAACTCTCTGGCACCATGCAATCTGCCTTCCAAGCGCGTGAAATGCTGCCAAAAGCTGCCGATAGAATTTCCATTGTTGATTCCAATTCCACGGCAATGGCGATGGGTTTCCAAGTGCTTCTCGCCGCGCGAGCCGCTCAGGAGGGAGCCAACCTTGTCGAATGCCAAAAACTAGCCGAAAAAGCTCGCGAGCATACGGGGGTCTATTTCGTGGTAGACACTCTGGAATTCCTGCGCCGCGGCGGACGCATCGGTGGTGCACAAGCGCTATTAGGTTCAGCGCTGAATATTAAGCCAATACTCGAACTGCGGGATGGACGGATCGAATCGGTGGAAAAAGTGCGCACCAAGGGAAAGGCGATGGATCGGATGATAGACCTTGTCGCTG
>Ga0209048_10000977_pt1 | contig 30064 bp, 32 predicted proteins | sample FrelakmetCRP12CR_FD_187146 | JGI IMG/M metagenome (GOLD analysis project Ga0209048, IMG submission 187146) | Freshwater lake sediment microbial communities from the University of Notre Dame, USA, for methane emissions studies - CRP12 CR (SPAdes)... | ecosystem: Environmental > Aquatic >... | reverse complement strand
GGGTCCTGCGCGCTAGCCGAGGCCTTCAGCGCCGGCGACGACTTCCATGATCTCCTGCGTGATCTCCGCCTGGCGCGCGCGGTTCATCTCCAAGGTCAGGTCCTCGATGATCTCGCCCGCGTTGTCCGACGCGTTGCGCATCGCGGTCATCCGCGCCCCGTGCTCGGACGCGGTCGATTCCAGCAGCGCGCGGTAGATCGAGATCTCGACGTAGTCGGGGACGAGCCGCTGGAGGATCTGCTCCGGGTCGGGCTCGTACTCGACCAGCGCGCGCTGGCCGGACTGCTCCTCCGCTTCCGCCTCCTCGTCCTCGCCGTCCTCGAGCACGGTCGCCTGCTGCAGCGGCAGCAGCACCTCGCGGCGCACGACCTGCGAGATCGGCGAGATGTATCCGTTGTAGAGCACCTCGACCTGATCGACCTCGCCGTCGACGTAGGCGGCCATCATCGTCTCGGCGATCCTCCGCGCGTCGGCGAAGGCCGGCCGGTCGGAGAAGCCGGTGAAGCTCTGCGCCAGCTCGAGGCCACGGAAGCTGAGCGAGGAGGCGGCGCGGCGCCCGGAGGCGAAATAGACCGCGGTCCGGTTCTCGCCCTGGTGCTCGCGGCCGGCGGCCACGCCGGCGCGCACGATCTGCGAGTTGAAGGCGCCCGCAAGTCCTCGGTCGCCGGCGATCAACAGCAGGCCGACCGTGCTCACGGTGTCGTGCTCGACCAGGATCGGCAGGCGGGGGACGCTTCCGGCCGCCTGGGCGGCCTCGCGGGTCATCCGCCGGATCGCCCCGGCGTACGGCCGCAGCGCCTCGATCCGCTGCTCGGCGCGACGCAGCCGCGCGGCGGCGACCATCTCCATCGCGCGCGTGATCTTCTGAATGTTCTTGACCGAAGCGATTCGGTTGCGAACGTCGCGCTGGCTGGCCATTGGCTGTCGAGACCGCTCCGGCTATGCCGGGACGGCCTCTGTCTCCTTCTCGTTCTCGTCGGCGTGCGCCTCGGTCGTCTCGCTGCGCTGCGTGGCCCGCGGCGCTTCCTCGGACTCCTCGAGCGGGTGCCCCTCCTCATCGAGGTCGAAGCCGAAGCCCTGGGCGAAACGGGCGATCCCGGCGTCGAGCTGCTGCCGGATCTCATCCGTCCACTCGCCGTCGGCGATCCGCTTGAGCAGCTCGGGCTCGTTCCCGCGCACGTCCTGAACGAGCTGGCCGAGGAACTTCTCGACCTTGTCGACGGTGATCCGGTCCAGATACCCGTTGGTGGCGGCGAACACCTGCACGACCTGGTCCTCCACCGGCATCGGGTGACGCTCGTTCTGGTTCAGCGTCTTGACCAGCCGCTCGCCGCGAGCCAGGGTCTTCTGGGTCTCGGCGTCGAGCTCGGATCCGAACTGGGCGAAGGCCTCGAGCTCGCGGTACTGGCTCAGCTCGAGCTTCAGGCGCCCCGCGACCTTCCGCATCGGCGCGATCTGGGCGCTACCGCCGACGCGGGAGACCGAGATCCCGACGTTGATCGCCGGTCGCACGCCGGAGTAGAACAGCTTCGGCTCGAGGAAGATCTGGCCGTCGGTGATCGAGATCACGTTCGTCGGGATGTAGGCCGACACGTCCCCGGCCTGGGTCTCGATCACCGGCAGGGCCGTGAGCGAACCGCCGCCGAGGTCGTCGTTGAGCTTGACCGCCCGCTCGAGCAGGCGCGAGTGCAAGTAGAAGACGTCACCCGGGTACGCCTCGCGACCCGGCGGACGGCGCAGCAGCAGCGACATCTGGCGGTAGGCGAAGGCGTGCTTGGTGAGGTCGTCGTAGATCGCCAGCGCCGCCTTCCCGTTGTAGAGGAAGTGCTCGGCCATCGCGCAGCCCGCGTACGGCGCCAGGAACTTGATCGGCGCCGACTCGTCGGCCGCGGCCATGACGATGATCGTGTTCTCCAGCGCGCCGGCGTCCTCGAGCATCTTGGCCAGCGCCACGACGGTGGCCTTGCGCTGGCCGATCGCGACGTACACGCAGATCAGGTCGCGGTCCTTGTTGTTGATGATCGCGTCGATCGCGATCGCGGTCTTGCCTGTCTGGCGGTCGCCGATGATCAGCTCGCGCTGCCCGCGGCCGATCGGAATCATCGAGTCGATCGCCTTCAGGCCGGTGTTCATCGGCTCCTTGACCGGCTGGCGCTGGACCACGCCGGGCGCCTTGTGCTCGGCCGGGCGGGTCGTGCTGGTCCGGATCTCGCCCTTGCCGTCGAGCGCGTTGCCGAGCGGGTCGACAATCCGGCCCAGCATCTCCTCGCCGACGGGGATCTCCAGCAGGCGCTTCGTGCGCCGGACCGTGTCGCCCTCCGAGATGTGCTCCCAGGGTCCGAACAGCACCGCGCCGACGTTGTCGGACTCGAGGTTCAGCGCCAGCCCGGTGACGTCGTGGGGCAGCTCGAGCATCTCGAACGACATGCAGTTCTCGAGGCCGTGGATGCGGCAGATGCCGTCCGCGACCGACAGCACCGTCCCGACCTCGGTCAGGTCGGCGCTGGTGGTGTCCAGGCCCTCGATGCGGCTCTTGAGGATTGAAGTGATCTCGTCGGGCTTGATGTCCATGCAGGGCTCCTTGACAGGCGCGGCGCGCTACGCCTGCGCGACTTGCTTGCGAAGTTGGTTCAGACGGTTTCTGATCGATGCATCCAGAATGAAGTTGCCCACTCTGAGGACAACGCCACCCAGGATGTCCGGGTCGATCTTGCTCGAGAGCTCGACCGTGCGGCCGGTCTGCTCCCCGATCCGCTCGCCGATGCTGTTGATGGTCGCCGGGTCGAGCTCCACGGCACTCGTGACCTCGACCGGAAGCAGTTTGTTCTCCTGCTCCCAGAGATGATCGAACTCGGTCCTGATGCGGAAGATCGCGGGCATCCGATGCCGCTCCACCAGCGCCTCGAGGAAGTTCATGAACAGGGGCTCGGCGCCGTCGATCAGGCGGCCGAGCCCGCTCTTCTTCTCCTCGGTCGAGAAGTACGGCGAGAAGAAGAAGACCGCCAGGTCCCGGTTCTTCGCCAGCGCGTCGGCGAACTGGTCGAGCTGCTCCTTGACTTGGTCGAGGACGCCATGCTCCTGGGCGACCTCGAACAGGGAGCGAGCGTAGACCTGAGCGATCTCCTGCACTAGTTGTTCTCTCCTGCCCCGCTGAGCGCGCTGAAGTCCAGCTCGCGGAGGGCTTCGTCGACGAGACGCTTCTGATCGTCCTGGGTCAGCGACTTGCGCGTGACCTTCTCGGTGGCCATCACGGTGAGGTCGGCGACCTCGCGCCTGATGTCCTTGATCGCGCGGCGGGTCTCAGCTTCGATGTCGCGCCGCGTCTGTTCCATCAGCTCCTCGCGCTTGGCCACGGCGGCATCGCGCGCGTCGCGCTCGTGCACGTCGGCCGCCTTCTCGGCGCGCTCGACGATGTCGTCCGCCTGCGCGCGTGCTTCCTTGAGCCGCTCGCGGTATTCGGCGAGCAGCTCGTCGGCCTGCTGACGGGTGCGCTCGGCGATGTCGATCGACGCCTCGATCGCCTTCTGCCGGCGGTCGAGCGCCTCCCCGATACGCGGAAACGCGAGCCGCTTGAGCAGGAACAGCGCCACCCCGAAGGTGAGCAGCGTCCAGATCATCAGGCCGAGGCTCGGCGTGACGAGGAAGTTGCCGCCGGTGGAGGCGGCTGTGACGAGCCCGGGCATGGCTACGAGAGGAAGAAGGCGATGAGGCCGAAGATGAAGGCGTAGAACACGATCGCCTCCGTCAACGCGAACCCGAGCCACTGAATCGACGTGATCTCATCCCGCATCTCCGGCTGACGAGTCACCGACTCGATCACCTTCCCGAAGATGAAACCCACCCCGATACCCGGCCCGATCGTCCCCAGACCCGCACCCACACCGAGCGCGATCGCCTTACCGGCCTTACGAGCAATCGCCTCATTCGCGGCGATGTCCTGCGCCGTGGCAGCGGCGGTATGAAATAACCCTGCGATGGCTGTGAGCATGCTGTCGTGTTCCTCCGGGTGTCTTAGTGGGCGGCGGCGGTCGCGCCGCCGAAGTAAATCGATGCCAACGTGGCGAAGATGAAGGCCTGCAGAGTGGCGATCAGCACGACCTCGAACATGAAGAAGGCGACCGCGACGATGAACGTGATCGGCCCCAGCGCGGCCAGGCCGAGCAGGACGACGAGCCCGCCGCCCATGAACAGGATCAGGAGATGGCCGGCGAGGATGTTGGCGAACAGTCGGACGGAGAGCGAGATCAGCCGCACGAACTGGGAGATCACCTCGATCAGGAAGATGCCCGCGTAGCCGAGGCCTCCGGGCCCCTTCGGAGTCCCGGCGGGCAGCCAGCTGCGGAAGTAGCCGAAGAATCCCTTGGCCCGGATCCCTTCGACGTGGTAGGCGATCCAGACCACGAACGACAGGATCAGCGTGACCGAGATGTTCGCGGTCGCCGCGTACAGCGAGAAGGTGGGGAGGTGGGCGCCGAAGATGTTGACCTTGTTCTCGGTGCCGGTCGGCAGCGGCAGGTAGCCGATCATGTTCGAGAACCAGATGAACAGGAACAGCGTGCCGATGAACGAGAACCAGCGCTTGGCCATCGCCTCGTCCATGTTGCCCGCGGTGATGTTGTCCCGCATCAACTGGTAGGCCGCCTCGACCGCCGTCTGCACCCGGTTGGGCTTCGCGGTCATGCGACGGGCCACCCAGGTCATCGAGACAACCGTGAACACCATCGCCAGGATCAGGTATAGGACGGCCTTGTTGATCGACAGGTCGACGCCGCCGAGCTTGATCTTCAGCCAGGGGTCGAGCTTGAACTCGTTCTGCGGCTGGAAGTTGTTGTTCTGGCCCGTCGAGCCGAAGATGACGAACAGCAAGATGACAACGGCCAAGAGGCCCATGACGGACAGGATGATCTTGGTGCCGCGGGTCATGAGGGCTCCGGCCCGTGCTTGGGCGGCGGGGTATCGAACGGTCGCAGGATCATGTTGGTCGTGAAGTAGACGGTGAACAGGGCGATGAACAGCACCGCCGCGGAGAGCCCGGCCTGGCTCGAGACCGTGATGCCGACGATGAAGATGGCGGCGGCGACGAGCCATCCGCGGCCGATCATGCTCCCGGCCATCAGCCCGACGACGGTGCGCGGGTCCTTGCTGGCCTGGGCCCGGCGCGTCGTCTCGATCTGGATCGCGCGCTGCCCGATCCAGGCCGCGGCGGCGGTGATGTAGCCGACCATCGGCAGACCGGCGACGATGAAGATCGGCAGCGCAAGCGCGAGCACGACGAAATCGAAGTAGCGGACGACGGCCATCTGCTCAGAGGTCCCTAAACCGTTGGTAGATGACGCTGAACCCGACCGGCAGATCCACGAACACCCCGAAGATCGCGAGCGGCGCTCGCTCGTCCTTCGACGGAACGGTCGTCTGTAGATCTGGTTCTGGGCATCTGGACACGGCGCCACGGACGGAGCGATCCGCATCGAGGGGTTCGGGCTCGGATGAGCCCCGCACATCCCCTCGCCGTGACGGCAACGCCTAGTCTATCGTTCGGCGGCGTAGCGCCGCACTCCAATGATGGGCGGCCTCAGGCGGCGATCCGCGGGCGGTCGGCCGACGCCCGCTCCGCACCCTCGGCGGGCGGCCGGTCCCGGAACCCGGGCTTCGGCAGGTGGCCCTCAGCCCACATCGCGGCGATGCCCGCCCGCGGCAGTCCCAGCGCCCCTTCGTAGACTAGGTAGCGAGGCTCCCAGCGGGGGAAGAACTTGGCGTTGAAGCGGTAAAGGCTCTCGATCTGGAAGAACGGGTTGGCCAGCGCGGCCAGCTTCCCGAGCAGACGCTCGGAGGGACGCTCGGGGCTGTGGAGGTACTTGGCGAAGGCGGCGAAGTTCAGCGACATCTCCTGCAGGCCCCGCTCGCGCAGCAGTTCGATCGCCTTCACGACGAGGAACTCGGTGAGTCCGTTCGGCGTCCCGGGGTCACGGCGCATGAACGAGAGCGACACGGCCGGGCGCCCGTAGCAGGGCACGAAGTGCAGGACCCCGCGCACGGCGCCGTCGGAGTCCCGCGCCACGACCACGAGCGTCTCGCCGGAGTGATCGCCGCGGATCGAGTCCATCGCCATCGAGAAGCCGCGCTCGGGGGCTCCCTCCCGCCCGCGCTCGAGCACGTCCTCGAGCTCGGTCACCGTGCCGGCGGACAGCGTGTTCACCTCGTGCAGCTCGGCCGCGAAGCCGGCCTTGGTGAGACGACTCACCGACTGGCGGATCTTGCGAATCGCGCGACCCTCGAGTGAGAACGTCTCCAGCTCCACGATCGCCTCGTCGCCGAGGTAGATCGTGCGCAGCCCCATCTCCTCGTAGAGCTCGCACAGCGCCTCGCTCGCGCCCACGGCGCCGAGCTTGAGGCCCCGGGCATCGGCGAAGCGGCGGAGCTCGCGCAGCAGGCCCGGCAGCGCGCTGGGTGGGCCGACCGGGTCACCGGACAGCAGCATCACGCCGTTCTCGATCCGGTAGCCGACGAACGCGCGGCCGTCGTTGCCGAAGTAGTACTGCTTGTCGGCGCGCAGCTTGAAGAAGGACAGCGTGTCGGTGCCGTAGCTGCGGACCAGCTCGGCGGCGGCGTCGCGCGCTCCGGGTCCCGGCAGCGCTCGCGGTGCGGCCAGCGGACGGAAGATCACGTAGGCCACCGCGAGCAGCGTCCCGAACTCGATCAGGTGGACGCTGAGCGGAATCCAGGCAAAGTGGTGGTGCAGGGCGACGTGGTAGCGGAAATGGAGCGGCCCGCTGCGCCACAGCAGCAGATCGCCCGTCTCACGCGAGACCGTCGCGAACGACGGATGGCCCTGTGAGGCCCAGGCGGCGACCGCCGCCACCGCGACTCCGATCACGCCCAGCAGCGGCGCGCGCCAGATCGCCGAGCGCAGGGTGCTCGGGTCGTGGCGCACACGGAAGGTGGAGCGGGTCAGCCACAGGACCGCGGCCGCCCCCCAGGTGATTGCCGTCTCCTCAAAGTCGAGTCCCTTGAGCAGGTCGAAGCAGCCCAGGATCACCAACAGCACCATCGCCGCCTGCCAGGCCCGCCGCCGGCGCTTGGCCAGGTACGGAGCGACCAGCAGCAGCGCCGTCCCGGCCGGCAGCGCGAGCGCGTGGAACAGGCGGATCGCCTCGACGGGCTCGAAGTCCAGCAGCAGATGGCCGCGCCAGCGGATGTTCGGCGTCAGGGCCGAGGCGATGTTGACCAGGCCGATGATCGCCGCGGCAAGAGCGGCAATACGCGGCAGCCAGCGTGAGATGCGGGAACTCGAAGCGGTCACAGAGTGCAGACGGGTCGGTGTTCAATGTCGCGCGGCCGGGGCCCGATAAACAGGATGTGTCGCGACGCAGTCCGACCTTCAACATCAAACTACCGCACCGCTGCCCCTTTGTTACGTCGTTGTCGGTTGCAGTCCTGCTCTTCTTGAGTGCCTCGGGGCGCGTCGGGCGCCTCGACGCGCGAGCTCAGGCGGCTACTGGCGGGGTGGCGCTTTCCGGCCTTTGCGCCGGAGCTGGCCCCGTAAACCGGCTGGGCACGCGCTTCGGCAGGGCCAGGGCCATCGTCAGGGCGATCAGCGGCAGCACCGCGATCAGCTCGAACGTCGCCTGCAGGCCGTGAGCGTCGGCCACGATGCCGAGCAGAGGCGCCCCGACACCGCCGAGGCCGATCGAGAGGCCGATCGTGACGCCGGCCGAGACGCCGAGGCGACCGGGCAGGTACTCCTGCCCCATCACGATCGTGACCGCGAAGGTGGCGATCGTGGCCGCGCCGGCGAGGCCGGCGAAGACGACGGCCAGGACCGGCCCGGAGAGCAGGAAGCCGACGATCAGCGGTGGCAGGGTCAGCATCGAGCCGACCAGCACGGTGCGCCGGCCGAAGCGGTCGGCGAGCGGGCCGCCGATCAGGGTGCCGAGGGCGCCGCCGAGGAGCATCACCGCCAGGGCGGTGTTGCCGGCGGCCTTGCTCGTGTGCAGGTTGGCCACGTAATAGAGCGGGATGAACGTGACGAGGCCAAAGTAGACGAACGAGCGCATCGCGATCACGCCTGCGAGCAGCACGAACGGCCCCCATTCGTCGTGCTCCTCGGCCGCCTTGACCCGGCCGGCGTGGACATCGGTGCGGAATGGCCGCAGGCGGGGCAGCTCGTGCAACATCACGGCGGCCATCAGCCAGGTGGGGATCAGCAGCAGCACGGTGCCCGACAGACCGAACAGGAGCACCAGCGGCGTGACGAGGATGGGACCCAGCGCGAACCCGAGGTTCCCGCCGACCGAGAACAGGCTCATCCCACTCGCCCGGCGCTCACCGGAGACGTAGTTGGCAAAGCGTGAGCCCTCGGGGTGGAAGGCCGCGACGCCGATGCCGCTCACCACGATCGCCGCGAAGGTGAGCGCGTACGTCGGTGCGAGCCCGGCGAGGGCGATGCCGAGGCCGCCGAGCGCGGGGCCCAACGGCATCATCCACGGCAGCGAGCGGCGGTCGGACAGGTGGCCGAACAGCGGCTGGATCACCGACGAGGAGATCGTCGCGGCCAGGACCAGCGCCGATACCGCGGCGTAGTTCAGGTGATGGCGGACGATCAGGAACGGCAGCAGTGCCGGTACCGAGCCCTGCGCGACGTCGGTCAGCAGATGGCCTGCCGACAGCGTGCCCATCGCCCGCCGGTCGACGCCGGCCAGGGATCTGTGCAGAGCGGCCGTCAAGCCCCGAGTTCCCGCACGCGCTCGTGGAGCTGGCGCTGCTTGTCGACCAGCTCGGTCTCCAGCTGCTCGAGCTCGCGCCGGCGATCGCGGACCAGCTCGAGCTGGGTCGCGATGTGCCCGAGCGCCTGGTCGAGGATCCGCCGGCGCTCGGCGGCGCTCTCGGTCCGGCCCCACTCCCGGCGCAGGTCGGCGCGCGCGGCCTCGGCCTCGAGCAACCTCGAGAGCTGATCGAGCGAGAGCCCGAGCAGGTCCCGGAGCCTGACGATCTCCCGCACGCGATCGACGTCGGCTTCGGTGTAGCAGCGGTGCTTCCCCTGCCCGCGATCGGACGAGCCGGGGAGCAGGCCGATCTCCTCGTAGTAGCGGATCGTGCGGGGGGTGGTGCCGGTCAGCTCGGCGACCTCGCCGATCCGCAGCGGCTTCTCGGTCGTCGTGCTCACGACAGCGCTCCCTCCCTCACGGTCTCGCCCACGAGCCCGGCCTCGGAGTGCGCCGGCCGCGCGGCCGCGACGAACGCGCCGAGCACCGACACTGCCGCGAGTGCCCACAGCGCGGTGTGCATGTTGGCGATGAACGGCTCGAGCTGGGCGGTCGAGATGTGGTTGGCCAGGCCCGAGAAGACGCTGAACAGCACGTTCTTCGGGACCGCGGAGGTGACGATCGCGAGCACGAACGCGATCGAGATCACGGCGCCGGTGTTCTGCACGAGCACCCGGGCCCCGGCGGCGATGCCGCGCCGGTGGGGAGCCACCACGCCCATCATCGCGGCCGTGTTGGGGGAGTTGAACATGCCCGACCCGATCCCGACGATGAACAGGTACACGCCACTCTCGACGTAGCTGGTCTCGCGGCCGAGGGTCGTCATCAGCGCGAGCCCGGCGGCGGTGACCAGCATCCCCAGCACGGCGATCGAGCGCGACCCGCGGCGATCGGCCCACACGCCGGCGGCCGGGGAGGACACGAGCATTCCGAGGGCCAGCGGGGCCAGCTTGATCCCGGCCAGGATCGGGGAGTCGCCCTGCACGCCCTGGAAGTAGAAGACGAACAGAAACATCAGCGCGAACCGAGCCAGGCCGTTGATGAACGCCGCCCCTGCGGCGGCGGAGAAGAGGCGATTGCGGAAGATGGAGAGATCGAGCATCGGCGCCTTGTGGCGGCTCTCGATCAGCACGAACGCGGGGAGCATGATCGCCGCGGCGATCAGGCCGCCGATCACGAGTGGCGAGCTCCAGCCGGAGATCCCGCCCTTGGAGATCCCGAGCACGAGCCCGGTCAGCCCCACAAGGAACGTGAACGTGCCGGCGAAGTCGAACGATCGGTCCTCCGAGCGCCCGGTCACCTCGTGCAGGACCGCGGCCCCCCACAGCGCGCCGGCGAGCCCGAGCGGCACGTTGAACCAGAACACCCAGTGCCATGCCAGCGCCACGAGCGCGCCGCCGAGCACCGGGCCGATCACGAGCCCGACGGCGGCGACCATGGTGTTGGTGCCCATCGCCAGCCCGAGCTGCTCGCGCGGGAAGGCGTCGGTCACGATCGCGGCCGCGTTGGCGAACAGGAAGGCACCGCCCACGCCCTGGAGGATCCGCCACAGGATCAGCTGCGTGCCGTTGGCCGCGAACCCGGCCCCGAGTGATGCGAGCGCGAACACGATGAAACCGCCGACGTACGCCTTCTTGCGGCCGAATTGATCCGACAGCCGCCCCGCGCTCAGCACCAGGACGGTCGAGGCGATCATGTACACGAGGATCACCCACACGAGCTCCAGCAGGCTCGTGTGCAGGCTGCGCTCCAGGTTGGGCAGCGCGATGATCAGCGTGCCCGAGTTGATCGTGGCGAGCAACATGCCGAGGCTCGTGCACGAGAGCGCCCACCATTTGTACGAGTCCTCGTGTGCATGGGCCCCGAACCTGCGGCCCGGAAGCTGGTGCTCGACCGTTGCCACCGGCACCTCCTACGGCAACTGATTCTTACGTAAACGTGAGAATAGCATCCGTACGACGGCTGGCCAAGAGGCGCGACCGCGGGCCCGCCCTCGCCGTTCATCGCAATCAGGGCCTCGTCGGCAGCCGCGATCGCCTGCCCGAGATCGTCCCCCTCGTACGCATGGCGCAGCAGGCGCTGGCGCTCGCTAGGGCTCGAACCAGGCGACCGTGGCGAGGATCACGAACGCCGCAACCAGCGCCGTGCCCTCGAACCCGGTCGCCTCGCCGTCGCCGGTGATCTGCCACACGATGATCGCTGTCCCGAACAGGGCGCCGATATAGATCGGCGCGATCGCGAACGTCAGCGTCGTCGGCGTCAGCAGCGAGACGAGCACCAACGCCGGGTAGACGAACGCCGCGATCTGCGCGACCGAGTTCTTGACCACCGAGATGGCCAGGTTGGCGTGGCCTTTGGTCGCGAGCACGACCCCGGCGATGTTCTCGACCGCGTTGCCGGCGATGGCCACGATCACCAGGCCGGCGAACGCCTTCGAGATGTTGAGCGTGGTGATCGTGGGCTGCAGCGCGTGTACGAACCAGTCCGAGACGAACGCCGAGGCCGTGGCGGCGACCGCGAGCAGCACCACGCTCGGTCCGGGCGGGATTCGCGGCGGCTCCGAGTCGTCGCTGCCCGCGGCCGGCGTGCGCAGGTACTGGTAGAGCCACGTCCCGTACACCGCCAGCACGGCCACGGCGCCGATCACCGAGATCGTCCTCAGGTGGCGGCTGGCGGCGTCGTGCGAGGAGCTCGCGATACCCGCCAACACGATGATGAACGACGCCGTCAGCAGCAGGGTCGCGGTGTCGTTGGGCAGGCGCGCGCTGAAGCGCATCACGCCGTCCTTGGTCTGCCGCGCCCCGGCGATGATCACGAGGCCGAGCACGAGCAGCGCGTTGACCAGGATCGAGCCGAGAATCGCCGTCTCGGCGACGACCGCCTCGCCCGCCCCGAGCGCGAACACGACCACGAAGAACTCGGGCAGGTTGCCCAGCGTCGAGTGCAGGACGCCGGTCACCGACGGTCCGAACCGGTAGCTCGCCTGTTCGGTGGCGAAGGAGACGATCCAGGCCAGGCCGGCGAGGGCCAGTGTCGCGAGCACGAACGCCACCACGTCCGAGACCCCGCTCGCGTAGCGGGCCACGCCGGCGAGCAGCGTGAGCACGGTCGTGACCGCGAGCGCCGCCCGCTCGCTTCGCCGAAGCCCGGCCAGCGCTCAGCGCCCCGTCAGCACTGTGTCGTCGTGCGAGTACGCCGGCGCACAGCAGCACAGCAGCACCAGCTGCTCCGATCCCGGGTTCCAGAGCTTGTGAGGGGTGCCGGGCGGGATCACCACGCAGTCGCCGGCCGTAATCTCGGACTCCTCGTCGCCGAGGCGCATCCGGCCCGACCCGGCGACGAAGTAGTACAGCTCCTCCGCCCGGGGGTGATAGTGCTCGGCGGTCTCCTGCCCCTGGGGCACGGTCGCCTCAGCCAGGCTCTGGTTCGCGGCCGCCGTCCAGGCGGGATGCGCGAGCTCGCGGATCGATGACCCGTCGGCGGTGATGAAGGACTTGAGTGCGGTGAGGTTGGGGATCTGCACGGCCCCGGACTATTCCACCCTTTCGAACTCTCCGGTCTCGTCCACCCGCTCGAACTCGCCGGTCTCAAGGTCGCGCCGGACGCGCTCGTCGATCTCGTGCTCGCTCGTATCCGGGTCGAGCTCCCGCAACTCCCGCGCCCGCAGGCCCTTGAACTTGAAGATCTCGAGCACGTAGATCAGGTACACGCTGGCTGCCAGGGCCAGCAGTGACAAGGCCACGATCACCACTACCCAGCCGAGGTGGTAGTGATGCGGCCGACCGTGGTCGTGATACGGGATGAACCGCAGCGCGATCGCCAGGCCCGCCAGCATCAGCGTCCAGCCGTACAGGTAGATCACCGTCTTGCGCTGACTGAAGCCGATCCGGGCCATTCGATGATGGAAGTGGTTGGCGTCGGCCGTCCATGGCTTGCGTCCGTACTTCAGCCGCTTGGCGACCACGAAGGCGGTGTCCAGGAACGGCACCGCCAGGATGAACAGCGGCACGACCAACGCCACGACGGCGGTCGTCTTGAGCGTGCCCTGGATCGCCACCACGCCGAGCAGGTAGCCGAGCAGGTTGGCGCCCGAGTCGCCCATGAAGATCGAGGCCGGCGGGAAGTTGTGAAACAGGAACCCCAGCGCGGCGCCCGCCGTCAGCGCCGCCAGCACGGCCGCCTCGCTGCCGCCGCCCTGGAGGTCGAAGGCGATGACGGCAAACGCGATCCCGTCGATGGCGCACAACCCGGCCGCCAGGCCGTCGACCCCGTCGGAGAAGTTGACCACGTTCATCATGCCCACGAGCCAGATCACCGTGAGCGTCGGACCCTCGTGCGGGAACGTCAGCAGCCCGAAGAACGGCACCGTCAGCTCGGTCAGCTTGACCCCGGCCTGCACGGCGATCAGCGCCGCCCCGATCTGCCCGATCAGCTTCAGCCAGGGCGGCAGGTCCCAGATGTCGTCGATCACGCCGACGAGCGTGATCACCACCGCCCCGAGCAGAATCGCCCGCGTGGGCATGTTGTCGCTCTGCGGCATCCATATCGCCGCCGCCACGAGCACGCCGAGCAGAATCGCGATCCCGCCCAGTAGCGGCGTCTCCCTGTTGGCCAGCCCCCGGTCCTTGGGCTTGTCGACGGCGTCGACGCGCCGCGCCACGCGGGCCGCGAGCGGCGTCAGCAGCGCGGCCACGGCCATCGCTACAAGGAAGGCATACACGGCGTCCCAGTACCGCATGGCGTGCCCGTAGCATGGCAGCCCCCGAGGACCTCAGCGTTGCGAGCGGGCGATCAGCGCCTGGGCGATCCGCGCGACGACGGCGAGCCCCGCCTCGACGAGTTGGAGCCATGTCACCCGGATGACCACGAAGCCGGCCGCCGCCAGTACCTGATCGCGCCGGCGGTCGCGCTCGAAGGCCTCGGGGTGGGCGTGGAACGCACGCCCGTCCACCTCCGCCACCAGCCTCTGCGCCCGCCACACGAAGTCGACCTCATAGCCCTCGATGCGTACGTTGGCGGCCGGCCGCGGCAGCTCCGCCTCGTCGATCAGGGCCAGGAACAGCCGCTCGGCATCGGATCGGGTGAGCCCGAGCCCCGCCTGCGCCCGCACCAGGTCCCGCACCGCGCCCGCGCCCCGGCGGCTCCCGGCGCGCCGGATCGCCACGGTCAGCGACCGGTCGCTGACGAGCCGGAGCACGCGGGCTTCCGCAATCGCCCGCTCGAGCTCGGCACGCGAGGCGCCGGCGGCGAAGTCGATCAGCGTCCGCGCCGGCGCGGTCACTGGCAGCCGGGCGTGGAGACGGGTGTCGGCCGGGTCGAACTCGTTGACGCGGTGGATGCGGATGCCGGGGCGGGGGCGGCCTGTGCGGTCGACGAGCGTGACGTCGACCGGGCCACCGTCGTGTGCGGGAGCGATGCCCCACAGGGCCGCTGCGGAGCGGTGGCTCAGGACGGCGCCGGGACCAAGCGCCAGGACTGCCGCGGATTCGGCAGCGAAGGGGATCAGGGTCGGGTCGCCGACGGAGTAGACGCCGCGATGGACTTGGCGCAAGAAGCCTCGGGCGACGCGGGCTGCGATCGCGTGGCGGGTCAATCCGGCATTGAAGAGCTGCGCTCTGGTTACCTGGCCGTGCTGGATGCTCGCCAGGCGACTGACCTCCGGGTCCACGGCCGGATCAACCGGCATAACGTGGTATCTCGATCGGATTCGGGCTCGCCGAGCAACGTTGGGCCGGTAATACCGGCCCAACGTTGCCCAACGCCGCGGCGAGCCGTCGAGATACAACGGAAAGCCGGTTCCAGAGCCCACTCACGCCCCCAGCATCCACCATCCCGCCGGCCCAACCACCTTTTCCCCAGCAAAATCGACACTTCCGTCACGCTCAGGGCACAAACGTCACGCCCGTGGCACAAACGCGCCCCGGGGCGCGCGTCAAGGAAGCGCAGTAGCGGGAGCCCGGAGCCGCCTACACCATCGCCGCCGCACCCAACCCTGGGTACAGCGGGTACCGCTCCGCCACCGCGGCGGCGCGCTCGGCGAGCTCGGCCCGCCGCTCGTCGTATCCGTCGGGGTTCAGCGCCGCGGCGATGATGCGGCCGACCTCGACGAAGTCGTCGGCCTGCAGGCCGCGGGTGGCCAGGGCCGGCGTGCCGATCCGCAGGCCGCTGGAGACGGCGGGCGGCCGGGGGTCGAACGGGACCGCGTTGCGGTTGACGGTGATGCCGACGTCGTGCAGGCGGTCCTCCGCCTGCTGGCCGTCGAGCGTGGACTCGCGCAGGTCGCACAGCACCAGGTGCACGTCGGTGCCGCCGGTCAGCACGCTCACGCCGTGGCCGGCGCCGAGCAGCTCGGTCGCCACCGCCTGGGCGCCGTCGAGCGTGCGCTGCTGGCGCTCGCGGAAGGCCTCCGACGCGGCGATCTTCAGCGCCACGGCCTTGCCGGCGATGACGTGCTCGAGCGGGCCGCCCTGTTGGCCGGGGAAGACCGCGGAGTTGATCTTCTTCGCGTGCTCCTCCTTGCACAGGATCATCCCGCCGCGGGCGCCGCCCATCGTCTTGTGAACCGTGGTCGTGACCACGTCGGCGTGCGGCACCGGGCTGGGGTGCAGCCCCGCCGCGACCAGGCCGGCGAAGTGGGCCATGTCGACCATCAGGTAGGCGCCCACGGCGTCGGCGATCTCGCGGAACCGGGCGAAGTCGAGCCGGCGCGGATAGGCCGACCAGCCGGCGAGGATCATCTTCGGCTTGCGCTCGTGGGCGATCCGCTCGACCTCGTCCATGTCGATCAGGCTCGTCTCGCGATTGACCTGGTAGGGAGCGATGTCGTAGAGCCGGCCCGAGACGTTGATCTTCATCCCGTGCGTGAGGTGGCCTCCGTGCGCCAGCTCGAGTCCCATCAGCGTGTCGCCGGGCGCCAGCAGCGCGTGGTAGACGGAGGCGTTGGCCTGGGCGCCGGCGTGCGGCTGCACGTTTGCGTGCTCGGCGCCGAACAGCTCCTTGGCCCGGTCGATCGCCAGCTGCTCGGCGACGTCGACGTGCTCGCAGCCGCCGTAGTAGCGCTTGCCCGGGTAGCCCTCGGCGTACTTGTTGGTGAGCACCGAGCCCTGGCACTCGAGCACCGAGACGGGCACGAAGTTCTCCGAGGCGATCATCTCGAGCGTGCGCTGCTGGCGGTCGAGCTCCAGCGCAAGAACCTCGGCGATCTCGGGATCGACCTCCGCCAGCGGGCGGTTGAAGAAGTCGGGCGGCAGCTCTGCGCTCACGGAAAGCGCGACGATAGCAGCGCTCGTGGCGTCAGCGGCCGAGAACGGCGGCCAGCTCATCCTCGGCCACCGCGCCGGCCCGCGCGATCGACCACTCCGCCTCGTCCTCGTAGCGGCGCAGGTCGACCACGGTCGACGGCGTCCCCGGCAGCTCGCCGCCGTCGATCACCAGGTCGGCCGACGCCCGCAGCAGCTCCGGCACGTCCTCGAGCCGGCGGGGATCCGGACCGCCGGCGCGGTTCGCGCTCGATTGCAGCACCGGCCACTTGACCACCGCCAGCCGCTCGCTGCGCGGGACCCTGAGCCCCAGCGTCGACGGATCGGCGCCGCACGCGAGCTGGAACCGGAGGGCCGGATTGGGCAGCAGCACGCTGAGCGCGGCGGGCAGCAGCCGCCCGAGCGCGGCGCGCGTGCGCGGGCCGAGCTCGGGGAGCGCCGCGAACGCCAGCGAGAGGTCGAAGAACATCACCGCCGAGGGCTTCTCCAGCGACCGGCGCTTGAGCAGGTACAGGCGCTCGACGGCGAAGCGGTTCTCCGGGTCGCAGGCGATGCCGTACACGGTGTCGGTCGGCAGCACGGCCACCCCGCCGACCGCCATGCACCGCTCGAGCGCTTGGGCGTCGGCGCTCACCGGCGCCCGACGACGACGCGATCGTGCCCGGCGAGGTCGGGCAGACGTGCCACCGAGGTGTAGCCCCCGGAGCGCATCAGCCCCGACACCGCCGGCGCCTGGCCGGCGCCCACCTCGAGCGCGAGCACGGCGGCCCCGGCCGTGCCGGCGACGAGGCGACGCACGAGGTCGAGCCCGTCGGAGCCGCCGAACAGCGCCCCCCGCGGCTCGTAGCGGCTGATCTCGGGCGCCAGCTCCGCGCCCGCCTCGACGTAGGGCAGGTTGGCCAGCACCGCGTCGCAGCGCAGGCCGCAGGTCAGATCGCCCTCCAGAAAGCGGACGGCCAGGCCGAGCCGAGCGGCGTTGGCGCGCGCCACGGCGAGCGCGTCGGCGCTGATGTCGGTGGCGCGGACGTCGAGATCCGGGCGCTCGTGCTTGAGCGCGAGGGCGACCGCGCCGCTGCCCGTCCCCACGTCGACGACGCTCGCCCCCGGCTGAAGCGAGCAGCCCAGCTCGACGAGCAGCTCGGTCTCGGGACGCGGGATCAGCACGCGCCGGTCCACCGCCAGCGAGATCCGGCGGAAGTCCTTGCGGCCGAGGATGTAGGCGACCGGCTCCCGCGCGGCGCGCCGGTCGATCAGGGCGCCGAAGCGGGCGTTCGCCGCGGCGTCCAGGACGGCCGCCGGCACGCGCAGATACAGGCCGGTGCGCGTCGTCTCGAGGATATGGGCCAGCAGCAGCTCGGCGTCGAGCCGAGGCGTGTCGCACCCCGCGGCGGCGAGCCGAGCGGTGGCGGCGGCCAGGGCCCCGCTCACCGTCACCGGCGGCGCCGCCGCCGGCAGCACCTCAGGCACTCGCGCGCTCCTGGAGCCGGCGGCGCTTCTCGTCGTCCTGCAGCGCCGCGGTCAGCTCGTCGAGCTCGCCCATCAGGATCGCGTCGAGGTTGTGCACGAGCAGGTTGATGCGATGGTCCTTGACCCGCTTCTCCCCGTAGTTGTAGGTGCGGATCTTCTCGGCCCGCTCGCCCGTGCCCACCTGGGCCTGGCGGCTGGCGGCAAGCTCGGCCTGCTGCTCGGCCAGCGCCCGCTCGTAGAGGCGTGCCCGCAGTACCCGCATCGCGCGTTCGCGGTTCTGTAGCTGCGACTTCTCGTCCTGCATCGAGACGACGATGCCGGTCGGTCTGTGCGTGATCCGGACCGCGGAGTCGGTCGTGTTGACCGACTGGCCACCGGGGCCGGAGGAGCGGTAGACGTCGATCTGGAGATCGTTCTCGTCTACGTCGACCTCCACGTCCTCCGCCTCCGGCAGCACTGCGACGGTCGCCGTGGAGGTGTGGACGCGCCCCTGGGACTCCGTCTCGGGGACGCGCTGGACCCGGTGCGTGCCGCCCTCGAACTTGAACACCGAGTAGGCGCCGTTGCCCTTGATCGCGAAGGTGTAGGTGCCGTCCCCGATCGACAGCGGCTCGGTCGTGAACCCGCGTCGCTCGGCGTAGCGGGTGAACATCCGGTACAGGTCGCCGGCCCACAATCCCGCCTCCTCCCCACCGGCGCCGGGCCGGATCTCGACGATCACGTTCTTCTCGTCGTTGGGGTCGCGCTCGACCATGGCCAGGCGGATCTGCTCCTCGAGCGCCTCGAGCTGCTCACGCGAGCCCTCGAGCATCGCCCGGAGCTCGGGGTCATCGCCGTCCTCCTCGAGCAGCTCACGCGCGCCGGCGGCATCGTCGGCGGCCCGGCGGTATTCGCCGGCCAGCCGCGCGGCCGGCTCGAGCTCGCTGTAGGCCCGGCGGGCCGCCGTGAACCGCGCCCGGTCGGCGATCACCACCGGATCGGACAGCTCGCCCTCGAGCTCACCGAAGCGGGCTTCGATTTGCGATACCAGCTCGTCGATCATCTCCCGGCGAGTGTATGACGCAAGCGGGGCTCTGCGCCCGTCCGGGCCTGCGCCGGGGCGGGCGATCGGCTCGCCCGCCCGGCGCACCGGGGCCTACTTGTCGGGGTTGACGACGTCCTTGACCTTGTCGGCGACGTCGCCGACCTTGTCCTTGACGCTGCCGGCCGCCCGATCGACGCGCCCCTGGTCCTTGAGGCTGTCGTTGTCGGTCAGGTCGCCTGCCGCCTGCTTGACGCGGCCCTTGGCCTCATCGATCTTGCCGTCGGTATCAGCCATTTCGTGGCTCCTCTCGGTGTCGTGACAGCGGCGATCCCAGGCGGGAGTCGCTCCACCTTGAGCTACCCGAAAACGGCCGATGGCAAAACGCGGACCGCGTCCTCGCGCCCGTTGGGCCCGCCGCTCAGGCCACGACTTCGATGCCGACGAGATCCTCGGGCGAGGCCTCGCCGGGCGTCTCGACCTCGAGCACGGCGTTGAGGGCGGCGATCGCCACCTCGAGCTGCTCGAGGTCGGGCTCACGCGTGGTCAGCTTCTGCAGCTGCAGCCCGGGATACATGACCGCCTGCACCCAGCGCTTGCGGCGGTTGCGCCCGGCCCACTTGATGACCTCGAACGACAGGCCGGCGATCAGCGGCACGCCCAGGATCCGGGTCGCGACGAGGATGTACCAGGCCGGCAGGCCGATCGGCGCGAACACGAAGATCGCCATGATCATCACGATCAGCAGGAAGCTCGTGCCGCAGCGCGGATGCAACCGCGAGTAGAGCTTGGCGCGCTCGGGTGTGAGCGCGTCCTCGGCCTCATAGCACGAGATCACCTTGTGCTCGGCTCCGTGGTACTCGAACACGCGCCGCAGGTCGGGCACGCGGGAGAGCAGCACGAGATAGCCGAGGAAGATCCCCGTGCGGAGTACGCCCTCGACGAGCCAGAACAGAACCGAGGAGCCCAGCTGTCCCTTGATCAGGCTGGTCAGGCCGACCGGCACGACGAAGAACAAGCCAATCGCGAACACGACCGCGACCAGCACGGTCCCGGCCCAGGCGCCGCCGGAGATCTCCTGCTCCTCGCCGGGGACCTGGGCGTTGGCCGAGATCCCGAGCGCGCGCAGTCCGATTCCGAGCGACTCGGCCAGGGCGACCACGCCGCGGATGACCGGCAGGCGGTAGACGCGCCGGCGCTTGGACCAGGCCACCAGCGGGAAGGACTTGACCGAGATCTCGCCCAGCGACTGCTCCTCCTCGGCCGGCTTGCGCACCGCCACCGCCCAGGTCGAGACGCCGCGCATCATCACGCCCTCGAGCACGGCCTGGCCGCCGACGGGGGCGTCCCGCGTGGCAGTCAGCCGGCCATCCCGCGCCGGCTCAGCCGGCCCTGCGGCCGGCGGGCCCGCGGACTCGCCTGACCGCATGGCGGCCAGGCTTCCGTCCTGCCCGCCGGACTCCACCTACGGCCGCCTAAGCGCCCGTGCTCGTGCGAGCGGCACGCCGGCCCTTGGCCACACGACGCTGGAAGCGCTCGACGCGACCACCGGTATCGACGAGCTTCTGCCGGCCGGTGTAGAACGGATGGCAGGCGGAGCAGATCTCGACGTGGATCTCGGCCTGGGTCGAGCGAGTCATGAACTCATTGCCGCACGTGCACGTCACGTGGGCATCGACGTATTCGGGATGGATATCTGTCTTCATTGGACCGACAATTCTAGCGAGCCGTGTCCAGCGCCCCGGGCGGCCCCTCCGGCCGCACGCCACAGCGCCCCGCCCGAGCGCGGCGGCCGCCGGTTACGGGGCCGGGCAGGTGGCCTTCAGCGTGTTGTTGTTCGGGTGGAGGTCGAGGATCCGGTGGGCCGGGTCGACGGTCACCGTCGGGTCCGCGCCGGCGCTGCAGAGCGGACCCTGGAAGATCTCGGTCCGCGTACTGTGGGCGGCGAGGCGCCGCACGGTCCGGTCGACGATCCGGCCGGGCACGGCGAACTCGACGGTGAACGGCCCGGCCGCCGTGGCCCCGCCGTTCTTGAGCAGGACCACGTAGCTGTCCAGATTCGGCTTGCCGAGGATCGACTGGACCGAGATCGACTTGACCGAAAGGTCGGGGCGCAGCTCGGGCTCGAAACAGTTTGCGGTCACGCGCGTCGTGGTGGCGAGCACCCGGCCCTTGGCGCCGGTCCACCGGAACACGACCCGGTAGCGGTAGGTGGCCGGCGCCGGCAGCGCCGCGACGGGGTGGCTGACGACCCACACGTCTCCGGGCCTCTGCCCGAGCGTGGGCTGATCGATCGGCGAGAGCCAGGTGCCGAGGTCGCCGCCACGCACCGGGCTGAACGCGCCGCCGGTCCGCGAGCGCGAGACCAGGTCGAAGCGGACGGCCATCCGCAGCGTGCCCGCAACCGGGCGCATGACGGCGGTGACCTTGATCGTCCGCCCGACGGGATCCACGGCGCGCTGGCAGACAAAGCTGCGCAGGTGCGAGCGCGGAGGCACGGCGCTCGCACCGGCCGACGGCGCCGTGGCGGCGACGACGACGGCGACGGCGGCGCTCGACAGGACGGCGAGCGCGAGTCCGGACGCGATGGCGGCGAATCGCTTCATGCCCCAATAACAACGCAAATGGCCCGAAGTTTCCACCTTAAGCGGGACATTCGGGAGTGCCCGTGGCCGGCGGCCGGGCCGGCCACGGGGCGCTGCTCAGGTGATCGTGTACAGCGGGCCGTCGCCGCCCTCGGGCGGGGTCAGCCGGCCGCCCTTGGCCGTGATCGCTCCGCACTGCACGCAGTTCGTGTAGTTCACGATCACGTCGACGGGGCCCGTCTCGGGCGCGTCCTCGGGGATCTCGTACACGCCGGCGGGGCACATCCAGCGCCAGGTCTCGGCGATCTCGCGCGGGACCTGCTTGCGCAGCCGGATGTGATTCGGCGCATCGTCCCGGGTGGCGTTCCCGCTGATGTAGACGCTCGAGAGCTTGTCGAACGTGTACTTGTTGTCCGGTTTGGGATAGCCCTCGGACGTCTTGCCGACGAACATCGGCACGGCGTCGCCGCGATGCCACTCGAGGCGTCCACGCGGGACCTTGCCCTTGCTCATGATCGACGCCCCGCTCAGCGGCGCGCCCTTGACGAAGCCCTTCTGGAGCGGCTGGCGGACGTTGCGGACCTGGTAGAGCTCCTGACCGATCGAGGACTCCTCGACCGCCTGCTCGTAGGACTCGAGCGTTTCGCCGTTCTTGAGCGAGTTGTAGATCGCCTCGGCGGCCAGGATCCCGGACTTGATGCAGTGGTGCACACCCTTGAGTGCCGCGGCGTCGACCATTCCGGCGGCGTCGCCCACGAGCAGCGCCCCCGGCATCGACAGCTTCGGCATCGACCAGTAGCCGCCGCCGGGCAGCGCCTTCGCCGACCAGGCGACGCGCTCACCGCCCTCGAGAATGCCCTTGACCAGGGGATGCAGCTTGAACTTCTGCAGCAGGTCATGGACCGAGGTGGTCGCGTCGGCGTAGTCGAGGTCGACGACGAAGCCGATGCTGACGAGGTCATCGCCGGTCTTCTCGTCCTTCATCGGATACAGCCACGTGCCGCCGACCTGTCCGTACTTGGAGGACAGCTTCAGCGGCCACGGGCCTAAGGTGTGGATCACGCGATCGAGCGGCTTGGGGACCTTCCAGATCTCCTTGACCCCGAGCTCCCACACCTGCGGCTCACGACCGTCGGCGAGGTCGAACTCCCGGATCGCGGCCCCGGTGAGGTGGCCCCAGCAGCCTTCGGCCAGCACGGTGACCTGGGCCTTGATGTCGGTGCCGGGCTCGAAGTTGCCCAGTGGCTCGCCGTCCTTGCCGCGGCCCTTGTCGCCGGAGCGGACGCCGACGACGCGGCCGTCCTCGACGATCAGCTGCGCGGCCGAGGTCTCGGTGAGGATGTACGCCCCGCCCTCCTCGGCCTTCGCCTGCTGGAAGCGCGCCAGTGACGCCACCGACACGACCTCGTTGCCGTGGTTCTTGAAGTTCGGCACCGCGAACACCGGGACCGGCAGCTTGATCTTGCCGTTGGGCAGCGCGTAGATCGACTCCTTCGTGACCTCGCCGAACGCGAAGCGCTCCTTGCGCCAGTCCTCACGCGACATGTCCGGGAACAGCTCCTGCAGCGGACCCGGGCGCATCACCGCACCGGACATGATGTGGCCGCCGCAGGTCTTCGCCTTCTCGATCACCGCGACCGGCACCTCCCCGAGCTTCTCCATCAGCTCGGGGTCGTCGCCGAGCAGCTGCAGCAGTCGGTTGGCGCAGGCGAGGCCGGCGGTTCCACCGCCGACGATCGCCACACCAACCTCGATCAGCTCGTCCTCTGGGTCGAGTCCGCGCTTGACGAACTCCTTGACGGAGTCGACCGGAGGCGGATACTCACTCGGCGCGTGCGCCCCCCCGCCATTTGAGCTCGACATTACGAGCCCTTCTTCGCCTTCACGGCGTCGGTCAGCTTCGGCAGGATCTTGTTCAGGTCGCCGACGATTCCGAGGTCTGAGAACTCGAAGATCGGAGCGTTCGCGTCCTTGTTGATCGCGACGATGTTCTCCGAGGACTGCATACCGACCTTGTGCTGGATCGCGCCCGAGATGCCAGCCGCGAGGTACAGCTTCGGCGCAACGGTCTTGCCCGTCTGGCCGATCTGCGCCGCGTAGGGGTACCAGCCGGCGTCGACGACCGCGCGGGTCGCGGCCACGGCGCTGTTGCCACCGAACGCGGCGGCGAGATCCTCGGCGAGCTGGAAGCCCTCGGCCTTGCCGAGGCCGCGTCCGCCGGCGACGAGGATGTCGGCACCCTCGATGTCGACGTCGGCACCGCGCTGCTCACCGCGCGTGACCATCGTCGCCTTGGTCGACCACGGCGAGTACTCGACCTCGACGTCGACGACCTCGGCCGAGTCAGAGCCGGCCGGCTTGATCTCGAACGCGTTGATGCGGCCGATGATGATCCCGAAGCCCTTGTAGTGGGAGACGGAGATCTTCGAGTCGCCCAGGATCGGCCGCTCGGCCACGAGCTTGCCGTCCTCGGCCCGCACTCCGGTGACCTCCATCGTCACACCGGCCTTCAGGCGCGCGGCCAGACCGGCGCCGATCTCGAAACCGAGCAGGCCGCCGCCGAACAGCGCGTAGCCGTGCCCGTTCTCCTCGATCACCTTGGCCATCACGTCGATCACCGGCTGAGCGAGGCCCTCGGGTCCCTTGGCGCGGAAGACCTTGGTGGCGCCGTAGTTGCCGAGCGTCTGCAGCAGCTCGTCGGTGAGGTCGTCGCCACCGACGACGACGGCATGACACTGGCCGCCGATCTCGGCGGCGCGGGCGGCGCCCTCGGACACGGCGCCGAGCGAGTTCTTGTTCAGGGAGCCCTCGTAGTGGAGGACGTAGGTCAGAACGTCGGGCACTTAGATCAGCTTCCTTTCGTCGAGCCAGGCGATGATCTTCTCGACCGTCTCGCCGGTGTCCTCGTCCTCGATGATCTGGCCGGCAGCCTTCGCCGGCGGCTCCTTGAAGTCGCCGCAGTGCACCTGCGAGCCCTCGGGACCGACCTGAGCGGGGTCGATGCCGACGTCGCCGGCGGCCACGGTCTCCAGCGGCTTCTTCTTCGCGCCCATGATCGCCTTCAGCGACGGGTACCGGGGCTCGTTGATCGCGTCGCCGACGGCGATCACGGCGGGGATCTCGACCTGCACCGTGTCGTAGCCGTACTCGGCCTGGCGCTCACAACGCAGTGTGCCGCCGTCGACGTCCATCTTGATCACCTGCGTCAGCGTGGGCATCTGCAGGTAGTCGGCGACCACCGCGCCGATCGTGTAGCACTCGCCGTCGTCGGACTGCTGGCCGAGCAGGACCAGGTCGGGCTGCTCCTTCTCCAGCGCCTTCGACAGCGCGTAGCCGGTCGCGGCCACGTCCGAGCCGGCCAGCGTCCCGTCGGTGAGATGCAGCGAACGGTCGGCGCCGAGCGAGACGGCCTTATGCAGCGCGCGGACCGCGGACTCCGGGCCCATCGTCACCGCGACGATCTCATCGACCTCAACGGCTCCGCCCTCGCGCAACTGCATCGCCGCCTCGATGGCATGGGTGTCATAGGGGTTGAGGTTCTTCTCCCCTGAGCGGTCCATCCGCCCCGTCGAGGGATCGATGCGCTTCTCGACGGCGGCGTCCGGAACCTCTTTGACCAGGACGCAAATCTTCAACGGTGCCTCCTCAATAAGCTGCTCTACGGGCTCTCTCTGACGTCTTGCAGACCTTGATTCTAACCGGTTGACTGACGGGTCAATCGGTCCGTTGCAACCGTGGTTCCGCCGACCGCCCGGCGGGGCTGCTAGCCCCGCACCGCGCCGCGGATGAAGTCGATGATGTCCTGTGTCGGCGCGCCCGGGGTGAACACCTCGGCCACGCCGAGCGCCTTCAGCTCCGGAACATCGTCGGAGGGGATCGTCCCTCCCACGGTGACGACGACATCGTCGATGCCCTGCTCGCGCAGGAGATCGACCACGCGCGGCACGAGCGTCATGTGCGCGCCCGAGAGGATCGACAGACCGACGGCGTCGGCGTCCTCCTGGATCACGGTCTCCACGATCTGCTCGGGCGTCTGGTGCAGCCCGGTGTAGATGACCTCCATGCCCGCGTCACGCAGGGCGCGGGCGATGATCTTGGCACCACGGTCGTGCCCGTCAAGTCCGGGCTTCGCGACGACGACGCGGATCTTCTTCTCGGTTGAGGAGGACATCAGGGGGAGCGCAGGCGCGGACTGGGTTCGCGTGCGGGCCGCGGCATCGTAGCGAAGCGGGCGATCGATTAGCGTCCGCGGTGTGTCGAGCGCATTCGTCACCGGCGGGTCGAGGTTCATCGGAGGCCGGCTGATCAGCCGCCGCGACGGTCAGCGAATGGGGGCCCGCGGGACGCCGCCGATCACCCGCATGGGGTATTGGCTGATGGCGCTCGAAACGACGATCGACATCTCGCGGGCGCAGGCGGAGCTGTCCCACCGGCCGGTCACCTCGATCGCCGACGGTATGGCGGCGCTGTAGCCCGGCCGTGACCGGCGGTCGGCCGCCGGCGCCAGGGCCGGCGCCGGGCCCGATCCTGCTGCGCCCGGCGCGCCCGCGTCGCCACGGCCGCACTACCGATCCCACCGGCGGCCGCGGCGCCGATCAGCGCCGCTCCCGCCTTCAGACGCCGACCGAGGCGCTCGAAGCGGAGCACCGCCCAGCCCTCCGTGCGGGCGATCCGCGTCAGCACCGCGTCCGGGTTGACGACCACGGGGTGACCGACCGCGCGCAGCATCGGCAGATCCGACTCCGAATCCGAGTACGCGTAGGAGTGCTCGAGCTCGATCCCCTCGCGCGCGGCCAGCTCGGTGATCGCGATCGCCTTGCCCGTCCGGTAGATGAACAGCCCGACGGGACGCCCGGTGTGCACCCCGTCGACGACCTCGGAGAACCGTGAGCCGATCGAGCCGTCGAAGCGCAGCACGAACGCGAGCAGGTCGGCCAGCTCCTGAGAGGCGGCCGTGACGATGTAGATGCGGCGGCCGGCGTCCTGGTGCTCGTAGGCGACGGCCAGCATCTGCGGGTAGATCCGCGGCAGCACCCCGGCCAGCACGTCGGCGCCGAGCCGCTCGAGGTCGCGCACGCGGACCCCTTCGAGCGAGGCCGAGATGCGGTCGCGCAGCACCTCGGTGTCCTTGTCGGTCGAGCCGCGCAGCCGGAAGCGGACGTTGGCCCAGGCATCGGCTACCAGTTGGCGGCGGCCCATCAGACCGGCCCGGTACGCCGCCCGCCCGAACTGGAAGGCGGACGACCCCTGCATCAGGGTGCGATCCAGATCGAAGAAGGCGGCTGACCGGGCGGTGCCTTCAGGCGGCGCCTCAGCCCCCATGAACCTCCACGATCACGGCGTCGCCCTGGCCTCCGCCGGAGCAGATCGCCGCGCAGCCGAGACCGCCGCCACGGCGGCGAAGCTCGTACACGAGCGTCCCCAGGATGCGCGCGCCCGAGGCTCCGATCGGATGCCCGAGCGCGACCGCGCCGCCGTTGACGTTGACCTTGTCCTCGTCGATCCCGAGCATCCGGATCGAGTTCAGCGTCACCGATGCGAACGCCTCGTTGATCTCCCACAAATCGATCTGATCGGCCGTGAGCCCGGCGCGGTCCAGGGCCTTGCGGGCGGCCAGCGCCGGGGTGCGGGCGAGATAGGGGAAATCGTCGGCGACCTGAGCCTGCGCGACGATCGTGGCCAGCGCCGACTTGCCGTTGCGCTGCGCCCATTCGTCGCTGGCGAGCACCATGGCCCCGCCGCCGTCGTTGACGCCGGGAGAGTTCCCCGCCGTGTGGGATCCGTCCTTGATGAAGATCGGCGGCAGCTTGGCCAGCGTCTCGAGGTCGGTCTCACGCCGCGGGCCCTCGTCGATCTCGACCACAGTGTCGCCCTTGCGTCCCTTGACCGTGACCGGCACGATCTCTTCGGGCAGCCGCCCCTCATCGGTCGCGCGGACCGCGAGCTGGTGGGAGCGGAGCGCCCACCGATCCATGTCCGGGCGGGTCAGCTCGAGCTCGGCGGCCACCTCGCTCGCCTCCTGGGCCATGTGCTTGCCCGAGAACGGGTTCGTGAGCCCGTCGTTGATCATCGCGTCGATCGCCTTGCCGTCGCCCATGCGCAGACCGAAGCGGACCTGCTTGAGCAGGTAGGGGGCGTTGGACATCGACTCCATGCCGCCGCCGACGCCGACCTCGATGTCACCGGCGCGGATGGCCGCATCGAGCAGACCAGCGGCGCGAATCCCCGAGGCACACACCTTGTTGATCGTCTCCGAGGAGACCTCCTTGGGGATTCCGGCTTTGATCTGGGCCTGGCGCGAGGGGATCTGGCCCTGGCCGGCCTGGAGCACCTGCCCCATGACGACGTGGTCGACCTGCTCGCCCGGCACATCGGCGCGCTCGAGCGCGGCCTTGATCGCGGTGGCGCCGAGCTCGGTGGCATCGAGGGCGGCAAGGCCTCCGCCGAGCTTGCCGATCGGCGTTCGGGCGGCGGCGAGGATCACAGTTTTTGGCATCGGGGGTGCTCCGGGGTCGTGGGCGCGCAGACCCCTCAATTCTAATGATCGCGTCGCCCCGGGCCGGCCGAGACGGGACCGGCGGCCACTGGTAGGGTCGCCGGCATCAACGTCCGAGCCACCACCGAAAGCCCCCTCTCGACCGAGGCCGACACGATCGTCGTCGGCGTGTTCGAGAGCGAGGACATCGCCCACGACGTCCCCGGCGCCGCGCTGCAGGGATTGCTGGATTCCGGCGAGGCGAGGCGGGCGTTCAAGCGCCTCGCCGTCACCCACGCCGAGGGCCGCCGGTGGATCGTCGCCGGTCTCGGCGACCGCGAGGCCTTCGACGCCGAGCGGGCGCGCGTCGTCGCCGCGCTCGCCCACGGCCGTGCCCGTGAGCTCGGCGCCCGAACGCTGGGCTGGGAAGTGCCCCATCACGTCGCTGATCCGATCGTCGCGGGGCTCGTCGAGGGCACGCTCCTGCACGCCTACCGCTTCGATCGCTACAAGCCCACCACGGACCCCGAGGAGAGCCGGAGCGTCGACACGCTGCTCCTGAGCGCGCACCACGACGTCTCGGAGACGGTGGAGATGGCAACGGTGATCGTCGAGGCCCAGAACCGCGCCCGTGACCTCGCGAACGCTCCCGCCAACGACCTCACCCCGGCGGTGCTCGCCGAGTATGCGCAGGCGATGGGCCGCAATCTCGACGGGGTCACCGTCACGGTGCTCGACGAGGCCACGATCCGCGACGCCGGCATGGGTGCCTTCGCCGCCGTCGCCCAGGGCTCCGCCCAGGAGGCCCGCCTGATCCGCATCGAGTACGCCGGCCCCGGCGCCGGCGAGGCGGTCGTGGGCCTGATCGGCAAGGCGGTGACGTTCGACTCGGGGGGCCTGTCGCTGAAGCCCGCGGCCAGCATGGCGGAGATGAAGTTCGACATGTGCGGCGGCGCCGCCGTGATCGAGGCGATCGGGGCGCTCGCCCGTCTACAGGCCCCGGTGCGGGTGCTCGGCGTGATCGGGGCGACCGAGAATCTGCCCAGCGACACCGCGGTCAAGCCCGGCGACATCGTCACCGCGGTCGACGGAACCACGATCGAGGTCAACAACACCGACGCCGAGGGGCGGCTGGTCTTGGCCGACTGCATGGCCTACGCGATCCGGGCCGGCGCCGAGCGGCTGGTGGACATCGCCACCCTGACCGGCGGCATCGTCGTCGCGCTCGGCTCCGTCCACGCCGGCCTGCTCAGCAACGACGAGGACCTCGCCGGCGCGGTCGCGGCCGCCGCGGAACGCTCCGGCGAGCTGGTCTGGCGCCTGCCCCTGCACCGCGAGTACGCCGAGATGGTCAAGGGCCGCTACGCGCGGCTGACCAACCTCACCGAGCGCCGCGAGGCGTCCTCGATCACGGCGGCCGAGTTCCTACATCACTTCGCCGGGGAGACCCCGTGGGCCCACCTGGATATCGCGGGGACGGCGTGGAACGGTCGCCGGCCCTATCTCGACAAGGGCGGAACGGGATTCGGCGTGCGGCTGCTGATCGACCTGGTGCGCCAGGGCTGAGCGCTCGCGCGCCGGGCCCGAGCGCTCGCGCGCCAGCAGCTCAGATCCGGACCACGCCGAGCAGCCGGCGCATCAATCCGAGCCGGCCCTCGATCCGCACCCTGCCGACCGCCACCATCCCCAGCGCGGCCCGGCCGCGCGCGTTCATCGGGCTCGGCACGCCGCCGAGCAGGGGGGCGACCATCAGGCTGATCAGGTCCGGCAACGAGCCTCTGACCCGGAGGTCGGGCGCCACGGCGTTGCGGTCTTCGACCAGCACGAGCCGATCTTCGAACACGATTCTCACCGGCGGGTAGTCCTCCTCGAGCAGCAGCTCGACCTCGGCGCGGATCGAATGGGCGAGCGCCGGGCGGCGCCGAACGCCCCGCTCGACGATGGCCATGATCGCCGGCGCCAGCCCGCCATCCGCGAGCGCGCCCAGCTTGACGTGCGGCGGGCGCACGTGGCGATGGGGATGTGTTCCGCGCGCCGGCGCGCCCTTCTCGATCACATCGAGCTCGGCCGTCACCGGGCCCGGCGACGGGGACTCGGGCCCGTGATCAGGAACCTGTTCCTAGCCGCTCACGGCGCTGATCGTAGAACCCGGGGCGATCAGATGGCCAGCGGCGCCCGCGGACGCTCAACGCAGCCCACGAGCTGGTCGATACCCCAATGCGACATGGGGGTCAGGCGATCTCGGCGCGCCCTCGCCCGCACAAGAGCAAGGAAATCGGTGCGTTGACGAATCGAGACCGCCAAGAGGGATTCACGCTGATCGAGCTGCTGGTGGTGATCATGATCGTCGGCGTGCTGGCGGCGATCGCGATCCCGGCCTTTCTGAACCAGAAGCCGAAGGCGGACGACGCGGCCGCGAAGGAGGCCGTGCGGACGGCCCAGACGGCGATCGAGACCTACCGCGTCGACCACGGCGATTTCTGCGGCGTGCAGTC
>Ga0209048_10000976_pt1 | contig 30064 bp, 28 predicted proteins | sample FrelakmetCRP12CR_FD_187146 | JGI IMG/M metagenome (GOLD analysis project Ga0209048, IMG submission 187146) | Freshwater lake sediment microbial communities from the University of Notre Dame, USA, for methane emissions studies - CRP12 CR (SPAdes)... | ecosystem: Environmental > Aquatic >... | reverse complement strand
GCGAGCAGCGAATCGGCGAAATTGAACGGGTCCATGCCCATGTCGAGCAGGCGCGTCACGGTCTCGGGCGCGCTGTTGGTGTGCAGGGTCGAGAGCACGAGGTGGCCGGTCAGCGAGGCCTCGATGGCCATGTGCGCGGTCTCGGTGTCGCGCACCTCGCCGACCATGATCACGTCGGGGTCGGCGCGCAGGAAGGCCCGCAGCGCCTTGGCGAAGGTCCAGTCGATCTTCGGGTTTACCTGCACCTGGCGCAGCCCGGGCTGGGTGATCTCGATCGGGTCTTCGGCGGTCCAGATCTTTCGCTCGGGCACGTTGATGAAGCCGAGTGCCGAGTGCAGCGTGGTCGTCTTGCCCGAGCCGGTGGGGCCGACGCACAGCACCATGCCATAGGGGCGCTCCATCGCGTGTTTCAGGCGCTCGAGGTTGGCGTCGGAGAGCCCGATGCTGTCGAGCGGGATCAGCCGGGCCGAAGCCAGGATGCGCATCACCACGTCCTCGAGTCCGTTGTTGGTCGGTATCGTCGCCACCCGCAGCTCGAGCCGGTGCTGCGGCGAGAACTTGGCGAAATTGATCTTGCCGTCCTGCGGCTTGCGGCGCTCGCTGATGTCGAGGTCGCACATGATCTTGATGCGTGCGATCAACGCATTGCGGTAGTTGTGCGGCAGCTCGAGGTGGGTACGCAATACACCGTCCTTGCGGAAGCGGATCTTGATCCGCTCGCGCCCCGGATGGCTTTCGACGTGGATGTCCGACACGCCGTCCTTCCACGCCTCGACGATCATGTTGTTGATCAGTCGCACGAGCGAGTTGTCGGACTGCTCGATCTGCCGGTCGTCCTCGACGCTCGCCTTGTCGTTGCCCTCCTTCTCCAGCGTCTTGACGAGCTTGTCGGTATCGTCCTGGTCGGACTCCATCACCACGGCGGCACTCGTTGCGAAGCCGGAACTGGTGGCGAGGCCGAACTTCTCGTACGCGGCGCGCAACACCTGCTCGATCGCGCTGCAGTGCGCGAGGACCGGAACCGTCTTCATCTGGGTGACGAATTCCACCTCCTCCAGTGCGGCGCGACGCCGCGCCGGATCGTCCAGCGCGACGATCAGACGCCCGTCGCGCACCAGCAGCGGCATCAGGGCGAGGCGCACCGCCATCGCGAACGGGAGCTTCCTCAACGCGTCGGCCTCGACGGCGAAGGTGGCCGGGTTCACCAGCGGGTAACCCATCTTGCGCGCCAGCGCCACCTGCAGGTTGTCCTGCGAGATAGCGCCCATGCGCACCAGCAGTTCCCCGAGCGGAACGCTGCGGTCGTGCGCCTGCTGCGCCAGGGCTTCGTCGAGCTGGGACTGGCTGATCAGGCCGAGCGAGATCAGCGCGTCGCCGATGCGCACCATCGGCATGCTCGCCTGCTTTTCGAGCGCATCGAGCAATTGCTCTGGCGTCAGCAACTGGCGCGTCACCAGGATGTCGCCGATCCGCTGGGCTCGCAGCTCCTCCTGCTGCGCGACGGCCTGCGCGATCTGCTGCGGCGTTGCCGTGCTGTGCTCGAGCAGCAGGTCGCCGATCCGCCCGCCGAACTGCACGTCGAGGTAGGCCTCGCGTGGCACGAACATGCGCTGTACGCTGTCGTCGTCGCCCAGCGGCGGAAAGAGGAACAGCCCGTGCGCGCTCTCGACATGGCCGATCGTCTCGCCCTGCATTTCGCCGCCCGTGCTCAGGGTCACGCTGTAGCGGGTTCGCGGGCGCTGGTCGAGCACTGGCGCGTGCGGGTCGTTCGCGCGCGCTCGTGCCGAAGCGGCGGTAGGCGAGCGAGGCGCCAGCGGCTGCAGCATGCGCAGCGACTTGAACTGGCCGAAGCGCAGCGCCGTCGTCGTGCGTGCCGGCGGCACCTGCACGTGCGCGACGCCCTCGTCGGGCACGAAGAAGATCAGGCGACCCTGCATGCGCTTGTCGTTCAGGCCGACGATTTCGCAGGCTTCGCTCGCCTGCTGTTCCAGCGCCCGCGGGTAGGCCGCGAACGGCGGCGTCGGCCAACTGAACATCGACGCGCGGGCCGTGTCGGCGTTGCCCGCGGATGCGAGGTCGGCAGGCGGCGTGCTGTCGCGGGTGAAGTCGGGCAGCGCGTCACGGTCGGGCTGCGACCATTGCATCGGAGTCAGCAGGTCGGACACGATCGCGCTCCGGCTTGGGTGGGGGCGGCGCATGCGGCAATGGCGGGACGTTCTTCCACACGGTCATGCTAGGGCGAGGGCTGGCTCGCAAAGCCACGAAATGCACCCGACTTGACTGCCAAATGCCGCCCGCCCGAGGCTGCTTGCATCGCCCACTGCGCGGAGTCCGTCGAGTACGATGCCCGCGCCCCCACTTCGCCGACTACAATGCGCAGTTCGACCCTCGCCCTCATCGTCATCGCTCTGGCAGGCTGTGCCACGTTGACGCAGGACTCGCTGGACCAGCGCTACGGCCCGGCCGACGCGGCGCGCTTCGACCGCGCACCCGCGACGGCAGCGGGAGGCGTGTCGTACCGCGACGACGTGCGTCCGATCCTCGAGCGCCGCTGCGTGGTCTGCCACGGCTGCTACGACGCGCCATGCCAGCTCAAGCTCGGCGCCTGGGAAGGCATCGCGCGCGGCGCCACCAAGGCGCAGGTCTACGACGCGACGCGGCTGGAGGAGGCGCCGCCGACGCGCCTCTTCATCGACGCGCAACTGCCGTCGCAATGGCGCGCGAAGGGCTTCCATCCGGTGCTCAACGAACGCACGCCGTCGCCCGAGAACAACCTGGCCGCGAGCGTGCTGTACCGAAGCCTCGCGCTCAAGCGCGCGCATGCGTTGCCCGACGAGCCCGTGCTCTCGAAGGACTTCGACTTTTCGCTCGACCGCGCACAGTCGTGCCCGCGCCTGGCCGAGTACGAGGCCTACGAGCGCGACCACCCGCTGGGCGGCATGCCCTACGGCCTGCCCGGCCTGAGCGAGCGCGAACAAGACATGATTGCGCGCTGGCTCGCCGCTGGTGCGCCCGACGACGCGCCGCTGCCGCTGCCGGCCGACGTCACGCGCCAAGTGCGGGACTGGGAACGCTTCCTCAACGGCGGCTCGCGCAAGGAGCAGCTGATGAGCCGCTACCTGTACGAGCACCTGTTCCTCGGTCACCTCGTGTTCGATGGCGATGCGACGCGGCAGGCGTTCCGGATCGTCCGCTCGGCGGCCGCGCCGGGCACGCCTGCGGCGCCTCTGGCCACGCGAAGGCCGTACGACGACCCGAACGTGCCCCGGTTCTATTACCGGCTGGAGCCCGAGCGCGAGACGCTGCTCGCCAAGACGCACATGCCCTACCTGCTTTCGCCCGCGCGCATGGCGAAGTACCGCGGCTGGTTCCTCGACGCCGACTACCGCGTCGACGCGCTGCCGTCCTACGCCCCCGAGCTGGCGTCGAACCCCTTCATCACCTTCGCCGCGATCCCGCCCGATACGCGCTACCGTTTCCTGCTCGACGAGGCGGAGTTCTTCATCATGAACTTCATCAAGGGCCCGGTCTGCCGCGGCCAGATGGCGCTCGACGTGATCGAGGACCGCTTCTGGGTCTTCTTCGTCGATCCGGACAGTGGTGCGGACGAGGCGGGCGCCGAACTGATCGCGCGCCAGGCGCCGGAAATGAAGCTGCCTGCGTACTACGGCAGCGATGCGCCGGCGCTGCGCGCGTGGCGCCAGCTCGAACGCAGCGAAGCCAGCGTGCTCGCCGCCAAGGCCGAACTGCTCGGCCAGCGCTTCGGTGGCGCGCACAAGATCGATCTGTCGCAGATCTGGGACGGCGGCGCAAGCAACGATAACGCGGCGCTGACGGTGTTTCGCCACTTCAACAGCGCCTCGGTCGTCAAGGGCCTGGTCGGCGGGCCGCCGAAGACGGCGTGGGTGATCGGCTACCCACTGTTCGAGCGCATCTACTACCTGCTCGTCGCCGGCTACGACCCCTATGGCAACCTCGGCCACCAGCTGACGAGCCGCCTCTACATGGACTTCATGCGGATGGAGGGCGAGGCGAGCTTCCTGTTGCTGCTGCCCAAGGCCGTGCGCCTGCCGACACGCGACTACTGGTACCGCGGTGCAACTGCCGAGGCGAAGCAATTCTTCGACGACGTCGACGGCGGCAACAGCATCGAAACCGGCATCGTCTTTCGCAGCAAGGATCCGCAGCGCGAGCTCTACGAGTTGCTGGGCGCGAGGCTCGCACCGGTGCTGGCGCCGCGGTTCGAGCTCGCATCGGTGGCCGACGCGACGCTGCGCGACGGGCTGCGGCGACTCGCCTCGGTCAAGGGCGCCAGCCTGTCGTGGTTGCCCGAAGCGACCGTGCTGCGAGTCGACAACCCGCCGCGAGCGCCGCAGTATTTCAGCCTGCTGCGCGACACGGGCCACGCCAATGTGTCGCACCTGCTGGAAAAGAAGACGGAACTGCTGCCGGACGAGAACACGCTCACCGTCGTGCCTGGCTTCATCGGCGCGTATCCGAACGCGATCTACCGCGTCGCGCCGGCCGAGCTGCCTGCGTTCGCAGCGGCCATCGGCAAGCTCGCTTCGGAGGCCGACTACCGCGCGTTCGCCGACCGCTTCGCGATCCGCCGCACGAACCCGGCGTTCTGGGCCGCGAGCGATGCGATGACCGATGCCTATGCCAAGTCGGCGCCGCTCGAAGCCGGGCTGTTCGACTACAACCGGCTCGACAACCGCTGATCGCCGCGACGCGATAGACGCCGATGAACAAGGCCTTCACGCGCGAACCCGAAGGCGACGACGATGACGCCGACGAAGGCGGCGGCCCGCAGGCGCTGCCGCAGGGCGTGCGCAACTACCTCACGCCGCAGGGATACCGCCGGCTGCGCGGGGAGCTGCTGAGCCTGCTCGACACCGAGCGGCCGAAGATCGTCGAAGTCGTCTCGTGGGCAGCCAAGAACGGCGACCGCTCGGAGAACGGCGACTACCTCTACGGCAAGAAGCGGCTGCGCGAAATCGACCGCCGGATCCGCTTCCTGACGAAACGGCTCGACATCGCCGAGGTCGCCGACCCGTCGCTGCACCACGGCAGCGAACAGGTGTTTTTCGGCGCGACCGTGACCTACGCCAACCAGCGCGGCGACGAGCGCACGATCACCATCAAGGGTGTCGACGAGGCTGACAACCTGGCGGGTGAAGTGAGCTGGATCTCGCCCATCGCGCGCGCGCTGCTGAAGGCGCGCGTGGGCGACGAGGTACCGCTGATGACGCCGGGCGGGCCGGAACGGATCGAGGTGCTGGCGGTGCGCTACCCGGCGCCTGACGACCTCGCCTGAGCCACCCATGGGGCGATCGGTGCGACGGCAGCCATCACCAGCACGACTACTGCGCCCGAAGGCAGATCGAAGCGCGCCGACAGCGCCAGGCCGAGCAGGTAGCCGACCGCGCCGATGGCGTAGGCGAGCGGCAGGCGCAGCGCGTCACGCAGGCCGCGCACCGCGAGAGCCGGCACGATCAGGCTGGTGAACACGAGGTACACGCCGACGAGCTGCACTGAGGCCGTCACCGCGAGCGCGAACAGCAGGTAGAAGCCGGTGCGGCCGAGCCGCCCGCGGGCGCCGAACCACAGCGCGAGGACGAGCGCGGTCAGCACCGCCATGCCGATGAGCTGCTGCGTCGACACCCACAGAATCTGCCCGACGAGCAGGTCCTTCAGGTGCTCGCCGCCGTGCGGGTTGCCGGCGAGCAGCAGCAAGCCGATGCAGGAGGCGAGCACGAACAGCACGCCGATCAGTGCTTCCTGCATCTCGGGCCAGCGGCGCTCCGTCCAGGTCAGTACCAGCGCGCCGAGCAATGCCGCCGACAAGGCCGATACCTGCACCGCCCAGCCCTGCGGCTCCAGGCCGAGCGCGTCGGCGGCGATGACGCCGATGCCGGCGATCTGGGCGATCGCGAGGTCGATGAAGACGATGCCGCGTTCGAGCACTTGCGCGCCCAGCGGCACGTGCGTCGCCAACACGAGCAGCCCGGCCAGCAGCGCCGGCAACAAGATGTGCCAGTCGATTGCTTCAGGCGTCATGGTGCGGCCTTCAGCAGGCGCTGGATCGTATCGTCGAAGAGCGAGAACAGGTCCTTCGCCTCGTCGTCGCCGCCGACGGTGAACGGCAGCACGACGATCGGCAGCTTGGTGCGCTCGGCCAGCCATTCGGCGCCGCGGCCGTCGTTGTAGGCGGCGCGCACGATCATCTTCGCCGGTCGCGTCTGCAGGCCCGCGAGCACCGCGCTCAGGTGCGCGCTCGTCGGCTCGATGCCGGGCTTGGGTTCGAGCACCGCCACCTCGACCAGGCCCAGCCATTGCTGAAGGTAGGGGAAGGCCTTGTGCTGCACGACGATGCTCGCTCCACGGAGCGGCGCCCCTTCCTTCTCCCAACGCTGGATCGCGGCCTTCCAGCGCGCCATGAAGTCGGCGTGGCGCGCCTGGTAGGCCGTTGCGTTGGCGGGGTCGAGCTCTGCCAGGCGGCGCGCGAGCGGTTCGGCGACGAGGGCGATGTTGCGCGGGTCGGTCTGGATGTGCGGGTTGCCGGCGGCGTGCACGTCGCCGTCGGCGCGGTCGAGGCGGTCGGGGACCTCGAGCTTGCGCACGTAGGCCGCGGCCTCGAAGTTGCCGGGCTTGCCGGGCTGGATCGCGTTGTTGCCCGACTGGCGGATCAGCACCGGCAGCCAGCCGACCTCGAGCTCGGCACCGGTGCACACGACGAGATCGGTGTTGCGGGCAGCCGCCACGAGGCTGGGCCGGGCCTGGATGTGGTGCGGGTCCTGCAGTCCGGTGGTGGCGACGTAGACGCTCGCCTTGTCGCCGGCGAGTTCCTGCACCAGCGCACCCCACTCGGGCTCGCACGCGAGGACCTTGAGCGCTGCCTGTGCGGCCTGCATGCCGAGCGCGAGCCACAGCGCCGCAGCGATGGGAAGAAGTCGTTTCATCGTGAAGTCCTCAGTAGCTGTGCGCACCGTGCGAGCCCAAGCTCATCTGGTACTGGATCAGGAATTGGTTGTCGGTCAGGCCGTAGCGCGCCTTGTCCTGGGCGAATTGCAGCCGTATGCGGCTGAATTCGCTCGGCGACCAGTCGACCATCAGCGTCGCGCGCGTCGGCGTGTAGTCGGGCAGGTAGAGGTTGGCGGCATTGGTGGAGGCATCGACGTCGCCGATGTCCAGTCGGTCGTAGCGCAGGCCGACGCGCCACGTCGGCATGAACTGGTACACCGCCTGCGCGTACCAGCCGCCCTGGGCCGAATGGTAGCTCGCGGCCAGCGCCTGCCCGGTGCTGTCATAGACCAGCGAGCCCGATTCGAGACGGCGTAAGTACTCGCCCTGCAGGGTCAGGTTGGTGCGCTGCGGGTTGCCGTTTGGGGCCCACTTCCACACGCCGTCGATGATGCCGAGCCGGGTCGTGCCGGTGAACTGGCTCGTTACGACGGTACCCGCGGCGTCGATCGTGTCCGAGGCGCGGTCCTCGGCCTTGGCCCACAACATCGACACGCCCGCGCGCCAGCTCTGGCTCGCACCGATGTCGCCCCCGGTGTGCGCAAACAGCGTCGCCGTGCCGGGCTGGTTGCGGCTCGTGCCGCCACTCGGGAACGGGCCTGCGGCGCCGAGCTCGCTGCCGAGCTCGATGAACTGCGTGGTCGGCAACAGCACGCGCAATTGCAACCCGTCCTGGTGCAGCGCGCCGCCGAGGAAGGCCTGGTAGACGAGCGGCGCGTTGACGAAGTCCCAGGTGTGGGCGTGCTTGTCGTTGTTGTAGCCGATGCTCGAAAGGAAGCGACCGGCGCGCAGCGTGAAGCCATCCGAGAGCGCGGTCGTCTGCACGTAGGCCTCTTCGACCGACGCGGTGTTGTCGGCCTCGAGCGCAAGGTTCAGCGCGCCATAGAACCACGGGTCGACGTTGGCCGAGATGCCGAGCTCGGACTCGCCGAGCGAGAAGCCCTTGACGCCGGGGCCGATCTCGCTGCCGGTCAGTACGCCGGCGAAGCGGTAGTTCGCCGGGTCCTGCGACAACGCGGCGTAGCTGCCCGACAGGATCAGCGAGAGCGCGGGGTTGAAGCCGCTGGCCGACGCCTGCGCGCTGGCCGGCACTTGGGCAGGGGGTGGCGGCGGGGCTGCCGGTGGCGGCGCTGAAATTGCGGTTGCCACGGCGCCCGAAGCGTCTGAGGGCGCTGGCGGTGCGGCGAGGCTGGCCTCCGCCTGCTTGAGCCGCGCCTCCAGTGCCTTCAGGCGGGCTTCGTAGTCCTGGCGCATGGAATCGATTTCCTGCCGAAGTTGCTGCAGTTCGGGACTGTCGGCAGCGTAGAGCGGCGGGGATGCAATCGCCAATGCGACCAGCAGGGCCGCGAGCGGGGTGGGATGGGACATGTCGAAAGCTGCTCCATGGCAAGCTGCGCAAACGCGACGTGGTGTCGCGGCGCAGCGTATTCGCAAAGGGCTGTCGGCGCCGTCGCGCATCGCGGCATGCGCGGCGCATCGAGCGGGCCGGGGCCGGCGGCCGGACGTTCAGCCGAGTTGTGGTGGAGCGCGCGAAATGTAGGCGGCGAAGGCAGCCGCGCGCAGAGGCGCCACATGAAGGGCGCACTCACCCGCATCGCAAGCCAGGCTCAAAGGTGCCGCCCAGTGAAGCGGTGCGGCACCGTCGAGAGCAGCGAATTGCAAGCATTGATCGCAGGCCTGCGCGTGGGCAGCCAACGCATCCTTGTGCGCCGATGCCTGCACGGCCTGCAGGGCATGGGACAAGCCATGCAGTTGCGCACGCACGCCGAGCAGCAGCGCTGCGGCGATGCACAGCCAAACGATGGCCCGGCGACGTCGATGCATGAACGAAATCAAGTATTCATGGTAGCTCATGGCTTGACGCGAGCCACGCGCAGCACCGCTGGCGAGCGCTTCAACATGCGAATCACCTCGGCCAGGTGCAGCCGGTCGCGGACGCCGATCACCAGGCGCAGTTCGGCCGATTCGCCGGCTGGTTCGTCGCCCATATCGATGTGCGAGATGTCGGCCTCGGCGGCGCTGACGGCCGCGGCCACCTGCGCCAGCACGCCCTTGCCATTTCGCAGCAGCAGGCTGATTGCGGTCTCGAACGGACGCGTCGGCTCCTCGGCCCATTCGACGCTCATCCAGTGCTCGCTGTCACGCTCGAACAGCCGCTTGCCGACCCTGCATTCGGCGGTGTGCACCACGAGCCCTTCGCCGCGCCCAAGATAGCCGACGATGGCGTCGCCGGGAATCGGGCGGCAGCACGGCGCCATCTGCACCGACGTGCCTTCGCTGCCATCGACCACGACCCGCTGCGCGGGCATCGCGTCGGCGGCGTAGAGGCCCATCGTCAGCGCCACCGCACCGGGCCGCGTTCCGCGCTCGGCCATCAGGCGGGCCAAGCGCTTGGCGACGATGGTCGCGATCTTGCGACCGAGGCCGATGTCGATCATCAGGTCACCGCGCGTTCGATTCCCGCTCCAGCGCGTCAGCTGCTGCCACAGCGCTGCCGCCTCGGCATCCTGCGGGTCGTCGCCGGGCAGCGCCAGGCCTTCGGCGCGCATCGCCTGGGCGAGCATCTTCTCGCCGAGCTGCTGCGATTCCTCCTGCTCCATCGTCTTCAGGAAGTGCCGGATCTTCGAGCGCGCGCGCCCGGTGCGCACGAAGTTCAGCCAGGCCGGGTTGGGCCGCGCGCCCGGGGCACCCATGACTTCCACCACGTCGCCGCTGCGCAGCTCGGTGCGCAGCGCGACCGGTTCGCCGTTGACCTTGGCCGCGACGCAGTGATCGCCCACGTCGGAGTGGATCGCGTAGGCGAAGTCCACCGCCGTCGCGCCGCGCGGCAGCGCAAGGATCTTCGACTTCGGCGTGAAGACATAGACCGCGTCCGGGAAGAGGTCGATCTTCACGTGCTCGAGGAATTCGTTGGCGTCGTTCGTCTCCTGCTGGATGTCGACCAGCGACTGCAGCCACATGGCGCCCAGCCGCTGCGCCTCGCCCGCGTGCCCCTTGCCCTTGACCTTGTACATCCAGTGCGCGGCGATGCCCTTTTCGGCGACAGCGTTCATCGGCTCGGTGCGGATCTGGAACTCGACTGCCGTCCCCAGCGGACTCACCAGCGTCGTGTGCAGCGACTGATAGCCGTTGGCCTTCGGGATCGCGATGTAGTCCTTGAAACGCCCGGGCAGCGGTTTGTAGATCTGGTGCAGTACACCGAGCGCGAGATAGCACTCGGGCAGCGTGTCGACGATGATGCGAAAGCCGAAGACGTCGTTCACCTGGGCGAAGCTCAGATGCTTGTCCTTCATCTTGCAATAGATCGAATAGAGCGTCTTCTCGCGCCCGGCCACCTGCACCGCAAGCTTCGCGTCGGCGAAGGCCTTCTCCACCTCGCGCTGGATGCGTTCGACGATGTCGCGCCGAAAACCACGTGCCTTCTGCACCGCCTTCGTCAGCGCCGCCTGGCGCCAAGGCTGCAGGCGCTGGAACGAGAGCTCCTGAAGCTCGCGATAGGTCTGGTTCAGGCCCAGCCGGTGCGCGATCGGTGCGTAGATGTCGAGCGTCTCGCGGGCGATGCGCGACCGCTTGGCGGCTTCCACGGCCTGCATCGTGCGCATGTTGTGAAGCCGGTCGGCGAGTTTGATCAGGATCACGCGAACGTCGCGTGCCATCGCCAGCAGCATCTTGCGAAACGACTCTGCCTGCGATTCCTCGCGGGTCGAGAACTGCAGCCGGTCGAGCTTGGTCAGACCGTCCACGAGGTCGGCGGTGGGGGCGCCGAAGCGCTCGATCAACTCGGCCTTGGAGATGCCGCAGTCCTCCATCGCGTCATGCATCAGCGCGGCCATGACGGCCTGCGCGTCGAGCTTCCACTCCGCGCACAGGCCGGCCACCGCGATCGGGTGCGTGATGTAAGGCTCGCCGCTGGCGCGGAACTGGCCGAGGTGGGCCTCGTCGGCAAAGCGATAGGCGTCGCGCACGCGCTTGATGTCGCTCGCGCCCAGGTAGTCGAGCTTGGCGGTCAGTCCGGCGAACGAGGAGGCCGCGGCCTCACCCGGGCCGGGCGCGGTAGCCGCTGGCAGGGTCGGTCGGGCCCTGGGCGTTTTCGACAACGCCCTGCCCAGAGCCGACCAGACAGAGATGGAGCGCTCGCTCATGCCGCGAATTTAGCCTGCTTTCGCGGGTGCCGTCATCGCAGCGGTGGGACGGGCGTGGAGGGCCGGCACAGTGCCGGCGGCCCGGCAGGATCCTAGATCGGCACCTTGCGCAGCATCTCGATGCCGATCTCGCCGGCAGCGATTTCGCGCAACGCCGTGACACCGGGCTTGTTCTTGCTTTCGATCTTCGGTGCGTGGCCCTGGCTCAGCATCCTCGCGCGATAGGTGGCGGCAAGCACCAGCTGAAAGCGGTTCGGAATCTTGACGAGGCAGTCTTCAACGGTGATGCGGGCCATGTACGGAGCTCCGGGTCGGCGTCGCCTGACGCGTCAGCTGAGATTGAGGGCGGCGAAGACGGCAGGCTTGCCTCTGCGCTGGGCGGCGTACTTGAGCCGCTGCGAATGAACGATCGCCTTGAGATCGAACAGCGCCGTCTCGAACAAGGTGTTGATTATAACGAAGTCGAAGTGTCGGGCCTGCGCCACCTCGACGCGTGCGTTCGCGAGGCGCTGTGAAATCGCCTCGGGATGGTCCTCACCGCGGCGGGTGAGGCGCTGTTCGAGCTCGTCCCAGCTCGGAGGCAGCACGAAGACGAGCACTGCGTTCGGGAACAACCGCTTGATCTGCAGCGCGCCCTGCCAGTCGATCTCGAGCACCACGTCCTGGCCACCGCGGATGCGCGACTCGATCTCGGCCTTCGAGGTGCCGTAGAGATGGCCGTGCACCTGCGCCCATTCGAGGAACTCGCCGCGCGCGACCAACGCGCGAAAGGTGGCTTCGTCGATGAAGTGGTACTCGCGGCCGTCCTGCTCCTGGCCACGCGGTGCGCGCGTGGTGTGCGACACCGACAGCACCAGGTGAGAGTCGACTTCGAGCAGCGCATTGACGAGGCTGGACTTGCCGGCACCGCTGGGCGCGGCGACCACGAAGAGGTTGCCGGGGTAGTCCATGGGGTGGTCGCTACTCGATGTTCTGCACCTGCTCTCGCAGTTGCTCGATCGCCACCTTCATCTCGACCGAGATGTTGGTCAACTCCAGCGTGGCCGATTTCGATCCCAGCGTGTTGGCTTCACGCAGCAACTCCTGGATCAGGAAGTCGATCCGCTTGCCGGCTTCGCCGCCGCGTTCGAGCAGGCGGGCGATCTCGTCGAGGTGCGAACGCAGGCGGGCCAGTTCCTCGGCCACGTCGATTCTGATGGCGAACGCCGCCGCTTCGTTGAGCGCGCGCTCCTGCAGCGCTTCGCGTGAGATCGCCTGTGCCGCACCGGTGGCTTCGAGCGCGGCGTTCCAGCGCTCGAGAAAGCGCTGCTGCTGGCGTTGCGCGACGGCAGGGACGAGCGGCTCGACCTGAAGCGCGAGCTCGCGCAGCCGGTCCACGCGCTCCAGCAGCACCGCGGCCAGACGCGCACCTTCGCGTTCGCGGGCTTCGCGCAGCCCGGCGATGGCCTGGCGTGCCGCGACCAGCGCGGGCTCGTCGAGCCGCTCGGCAACGCCGCCGCCCTTGCACCATTGCAGCACCTCGTGCACCGAGAGGCCGTTGGCCTCGGGCAACCAGCCGCGCACCGAGTCCTGCAGGCGGGAGAGTTGATGGAGTTGCTCGGGACGCGGTTGCGGCCAGGCCGATTCGCCGTCGGCGCGGGTGCTCAGCCGCAGCTCGATCTTGCCGCGCCGAAACGCTGCCGATACGAGCTCGCGCAGCGCCGGCTCGAGGCCGCGCAGCTCGTCGGGCAGGCGCATCGACAGGTCGAGAAAGCGGCCGTTGACCGAGCGCAGTTCGGCGGTCACGCCGCCATTCGAGGCTTCCCTGTCGAGAGCCGGCATGCCTTCGGCGCGGCTCGCCGAGTGGGGCGCGGCTGCGCCCGAACTGGCGCTCGCATAGCCGGTCATGCTGTAGACTGCCATCGAGCCTTAGCGCAAGTAGAAGAACGGGAATTATGTCAAAGCCAAAACCCTCTCCACTGCCCGCGGGCACGGTGGTGGGCGGGTACCAGATCATCAAGAGGGTGGCCGCAGGCGGCTTCGGCGTGGTGTACCTGGCCGAGGACACCGAGCGCCACATGGTGGCGATCAAGGAATACCTGCCCGCGTCGCTGGCCGAACGCGCGCCTGGCGAGTTGACGCCGCGCGTCAAGCCCGAGAAGCAGCCGCTGTACCGCCTGGGCCTGAAGAGCTTCTTCGAAGAGGGCCGCTCGCTCGCCCAGATCTCGCATCCCAGCGTCGTCTCGGTGCTGAACTTCTTCCGCGAGAACGAAACCGTCTACATGGTGATGAACTACTTGCAGGGCGATACCCTGCAGGATTTCATCGTCACCGCGCGCGATCTGAAGCGTGACAAGGTGTTCCGCGAATCGACCATCCGCTCGCTGTTCGACGAGATCCTGCGCGGGCTGCGCATCGTGCACCAGCACAAGATGCTGCACCTGGACATCAAGCCGGCCAACATCTTCATCGGCAACGACAACAAGGCAGTGCTGCTCGACTTCGGCGCCGCGCGCGAAGTGCTGAGCAAGGAAGGCAACTTCATCCGCCCGATGTACACGCCGGGATTCGCCGCGCCCGAGATGTACCGCCGCGACGGCACGCTCGGGCCGTGGACCGACATCTACGCGATGGGCGCGTGCATCTACGCGTGCATGCAGGGCTACCCGCCGAACGACGCGCCGCAGCGCATCGAGAAGGACCGCCTCGCGCTCTCCCTGTCGCGGCTGCGCAATGTGTACTCCGACAATCTGATCGAGGTCACCGAGTGGTGCATGTCGCTCGATCCGCTGTCGCGCCCGCAGAGCGTGTTCGCGTTGCAGAAGGAACTCGGCCGCGAGAGCGAACGCCAGTACACCAGGCTCAGCTTCAGCGAACGGCTGAAGCTGCAGTTGGAGAACCTGACGGGCGGCGCGAAGGCGTGACCGCATGAGGTTCACCGTCTATCAGGTCAGCCGCAAGGGTGGCCGCGAGAAGAACGAGGACCGCATGGGGTATTGCTACACCCGGGATGCCGGCCTCTTCGCACTGGCCGATGGCATGGGCGGTCATCCCGAGGGTGAAGTGGCCTCGCAGCTCGCGCTGCAGTCGCTCGCCGCGCGCTTCCAGCGCGACGCCAAGCCTACAGTGACCGAGCCGACGCTGTTTCTGAATGAAGCGATCCTCGCCGGCCACAATGAGTTGTTGCACTACGCGAAGCAGAAGTCGCTGCTCGACACGCCGCGCACCACGGTCGTCGCATGCCTGTTGCAGGGGAACGCGGCGTACTGGTCGCATTGCGGCGACTCGCGGCTGTACCTGGTTCGCGGCGGCAAACTCATCGCCCGCACGCGCGACCATTCGTACACCGAGCTGCAGGAGACGCTGAGCCAGGTCGTGCCGATGGGCGAGCGCTTCAACCGCAACGTGCTCTTCACTTGCCTAGGCAGCCCCGGCAGACCGGTGGTCGACACGGTGGGGCCGATGCTGTTGCAGCGCGGCGACCGGATCCTGCTCTGCTCGGACGGCCTGTGGGGCAACGTGGACGATGCCACGGTGGTGCAACACCTGGCGCGTCATTCGATTTCCGAGGCTGCGCCTGACCTGGTGGAACTGGCATTGCGCGCCGGTGGCGCGAAGTGCGACAACGTGACGGTGGTCGCGGTCGAATGGGAGGCCGCAGAGAGCGTCGACAGCCCGGGCGGCGTTTCCACCCAGGCACTCGGCGAAGAGGTGTTCGCCTCGACCATCCAGGCCAGCTTGCTCGGGCAGGACGCGCCCGACGAACTCGACGAGGCCGAGATCGAGCGGTCGATCCGCGAGATCAACGACGCCATCCGGCGCTCGTCCCACAAGAAGCCCTGAGGTCGCCATGACCGTCTTCCAACGCACGCAAGGCCGTGCCGCCAATGCCCTGCGCCCGATCACGATCACGCGCCACTACACGCGGCATGCCGAGGGTTCGGTGCTGATCGAGTTCGGCGATACGAAGGTCCTGTGCACCGCGTCGGTCGAAGAGAAGGTCCCGCCGCACAAGCGCGGCAGCGGCGAGGGTTGGGTCACGGCCGAGTACGGCATGCTGCCGCGCGCGACGCACACGCGCAGCGACCGCGAGGCAGCCCGCGGCAAGCAGAGCGGCCGCACGCAGGAGATCCAGCGCCTGATCGGCCGCTCGCTGCGCTGCGTGTTCGACCTCAAGGCGCTCGGTGAGCGAACGATCTCGCTCGACTGCGACGTGATCCAGGCCGACGGCGGCACGCGTACCGCGGCGATCACCGGCGCCTTCGTCGCCGCGCACGACGCGGTGAGCTGGTTGCGCGAACGCGGCCTCGTCGCCGCGTCGCCGATCCGCGAGTTCGTCGCCGCGGTGTCCGTGGGTATCGTGCAGGGCACGCCGCTGCTCGACCTCGAGTACGTGGAAGACGCGGCCTGCGACACCGACATGAACGTTGTGATGACGGGCTCCGGCGGCTTCGTCGAACTGCAGGGCACGGCCGAGGGCGCGGCGTTCTCGCGCCACGAGATGAATACGCTGATGCTGCTCGCCGACCAGGGCCTCCGCGAGTTGATCGAGGCGCAGCGGTCGTCCCTCGCCTCATGAGGCTCGTGCTGGCGTCCAACAACCCCGGGAAGCTGGTCGAACTTCAGACGCTTCTTGCACCGCTCGGACTCGAACTGGTGGCGCAGGGGGCGCTCGCCATCCCGGAAGCCGAGGAGCCGCATGCGAGCTTCGTCGAGAACGCGCTGGCGAAGGCGCGCCACGCGGCGCGAGTGAGCAGCGGGCCGGCGATCGCCGACGATTCGGGCCTCTGCGTCGCCGCGCTGGGCGGTGCGCCGGGCGTCCTCTCGGCGCACTACGCACGGATCGTGTTGCCCGCCGGCGGACGCGAGGCACAACGGCTGGCGCAGGACGCGGCCAACAACGCCCTGCTGCTGCAGCGCATGCAGGGCGTGGCCGATCGGCGCGCGCGCTTCGTCTGCACGCTCGTCGCGGTGCGCAGCGCCGGCGACCCCGAGCCGCTGATCGCCACGGGCCGCTGGCATGGCACGCTGCTGCACGAACCGCAAGGCTCGGGAGGCTTCGGCTATGACCCGCTACTGTTCGTTCCGGCACTCGGGCGCAGCGTGGCCGAGCTCGACACCGCGGCCAAGAACGCGCACAGCCACCGCGCCATTGCGGCGCGGCAGATGCTGGTGCTGATGCACGAGGTCTGGTGAGGTGGTCGAAGGCCACGACGAGGCCTGGAACCCGGCCGACAGGGTCGCACAACTCCTGCGCCCGGGCACGCTGAACCTCGGTACGCTGCCGCCATTGTCTGTCTACGTGCACCTGCCGTGGTGCCTGAGGAAGTGTCCCTATTGCGACTTCAACTCGCACGAAACCCGCGGTGAATTGCCGGTGGCCCGTTACCTCGACGCGTTGCGCTGCGACATCGAGACAGCGCTGCCGCTCGTCTGGGGTCGACGCATCCAAAGCATCTTCATCGGTGGCGGCACACCGAGCCTGTTCGCGCCCGAGGCGATCGACCAGCTGCTGGCCGACATCCGCGCCCGCCTGCCGCTGGAGGCCGGCTGCGAGATCACGCTCGAAGCGAACCCCGGTACCTTCGAGCGCGACCGTTTTCGTGGTTTTCGCGCGGCCGGTGTGACGCGCCTGTCGGTCGGCGTACAGAGCTTCGACGACGCGGCACTGAGGCGAATCGGCCGCGTGCACGACGGCGCGCAGGCCAAGGCCGCGCTGGCCGAGGCGCGCGACGCCTTCGATACCTTCAACCTCGACCTGATGTACGCGCTGCCCGGCCAGACGCTGGCTGCGCTCGCGGCCGATGCCTGCACTGCGCTCGCGTTCGATCCGCCGCACCTGTCGATATACCACCTGACGATCGAACCGAATACGCTGTTCGCGAAGCATCCGCCTGCACTGCCGGACGACGACAGCGCGTTCGAGATGCTCGACCGCATCACCGAGCTCACCGCCGAGCGAGGCCTCGAGCGTTACGAGGTCTCGGCCTTCGCCCGACGCGGTCACCGCTGTCGGCACAACCTGAACTACTGGGAGTTCGGCGACTACCTCGGCATCGGCGCGGGAGCGCACGGCAAGCTGTCGTTCCCGCACCGCGTGCTGCGCCAGGTTCGCTACCGCGACCCGGCGCGCTACATGGCGCAGGCACTGACGGGCGACGCGGTGGCGCAGGAACACGAGGTCGCGCGCGGCGAGCTGGCCTTCGAGTTCATGCTCAACGCGCTGCGCCTGAAGGAAGGCTTCGAGCTCGCGCGCTTCGGCGAGCGAACGGGGCTGGCGGCATCGGCCCTCGAGCCGGCGCTCACCGAGGCCGAGCGCAGGGGTTTCGTCGAGCGCGATCTGCAACGCGTTTGGCCTACGGTGCGCGGGTTCGACCTGCTGAGCGATCTGCAGGCGCTGTTTCTGCCTACCGGCTGAGTGGCGCTGCCTCAATCAGGATGGGGTTCTGAAGCGGGTGGCACGCCGCTTGCTCGCTGCGACGCAGCCACTCGATCAGCCGGGTCGCGATCTGTGGCGGCGCAAGGACTTCGTGCACCGCGCCGGCGGCGATGGCCTGGCGCGGCATGCCGAAGACGACGCAGCTTACTTCCTCCTGCGCCAGGTTGTAGGCGCCGGCATCGCGCATCGCCTTCATCGCAGCGGCGCCGTCGGCGCCCATGCCGGTCAGCATGATGCCCAGCGCATCCTGGCCGACGACCCGTGCAGCCGACCTGAACAGCACCTCGACCGAAGGCTTGTGGCGATTCACCGGCTCGCCATCGCGCACGCGGGCAACGAGGTTCACACCCGAGCGCTCGACGCTTAGATGCAGGCCCCCCGGCGCGATGTAGGCGCGGCCGGGCTGGATGGGTTCGCCGTCGCGTGCCTCGCCGACGCGAATGCTGCACAGCCCGTCGAGCCTTGCGGCGTAGCTGCGCGTGAAGCCGGGGGGCATGTGCTGCGCGATCAGCACCGCTGGCGCGTCGTGGGGCAGCCGCGTCAGCACCTCCCGGGTCGCCTCGGTGCCGCCGGTCGAGGCGCCGATGAAGACGACCGCCTCGGGCGAAGATCGAACGCGCAACTGCATGCAGGGCCTTGCCCTACCGCCCGCGAGCGACGCGAGGCCGCCCGCGGGCTTCGCAGTCATCCGGCGCACGCTCGCGCGCGCGGCGATGCGCAGTTTGTCGGCCAGGTCGGCGGCCAGCAGGCGCAGGCCGTCGGCCACACCGAGCTTCGGCTTGGAGACGAAATCGACCGCGCCGAGTTCGAGCGCGCGCAGTGTCGCCTCGGCGCCGCGTTCGGTCAGTGTCGAGACCATCACGACCGGCGTCGGGCGCAGGCGCATCAGCCGCGACAGGAAATCGAGCCCGTCCATGCCCGGCATTTCCACGTCGAGGGTGATCACGTCGGGGTCGAGGTTGCGGACCATCTCGCGCGCGGCCGCCGCATCGTGCGCGGCGCCGATGCATTGCATGTCGGGCTCGCGATCGATGATCTCTGCCAGCAGGCTGCGAACCAGTGCCGAGTCGTCCACGACGAGCACGCGGGTCTTGTTCATGCCTGGAAAAGGTCCAACGATCCACCGCGCGTGGCAGTCGACATCGACCCGCGCGCCGCGGCCCGCTCGCGGGCGAGCAGCGCGTCGGCATGCGTGCTCGCCAGGCGCTTGACCATGGCCTTGCCGCTGGCGGGCAGGAAGCACACCTTGCGCGGGTGATTGCCCAGCACGTCGCGCGAGACCACCGGAATGCGCTCGGTCTTCAAATAGTCGAGCACGAAGGCGGCGTTGCGTTCGCCGATGTTCAAGGTGTCCATGCCGCGGACGACCTTGCCGCCGCCGAAGACCTTGGCCTGCAGCGTCATCCGCGAGGCGCCGCGCTTCATCATCTCGTTGATCAGCAACTCCATCGCGTACGAGCCGTAGCGCCCGCTCGCGCTGGCCGCTCCATCGCCACAGCCCTGCGGCAGCATGAAGTGGTTCATGCCGCCGACGTGCGCCTGGCGGTCCCACAGACAGGCGGCGATGCACGAGCCGAGCGTCGTCGTCAGGAGCAGGTCCGCGTCGTGCACGAAGTACTCGCCCGGCAGGACCTTCACGGCATCGCTCCTGAAGTGGGCGTCGTAGTAGAAGAACGAAGCCATACCGTCCTTGCGCGCCAGCGCGCGCAGCCGTTCGAGGGGCGACGCGGGGAGGACCTCGATCGCGGCGCGGGCGTGCTGCAGCATGTCGCGGCCGTGCCGACTCCTGCGGGCAGGGGCGTCAGACCCGTTCGTAGATCGTGTTGCCGCGCGGCCGGAACAGCTCGCTGGCGTCGCTCAAGTGCTCCGAGTGGCCGACGAACAGCAGGCCCTGCGGTTTCATCATTGCATGGATGCCCTCGAGCACCCGGCGCTGCGTGGCGACGTTGAAGTAGATCATCACGTTGCGGCAGAACACGATGTCGAACGGTTCGCCGAGCGACCAGTTCGCATCGGTCAGATTGAGCGGGCGGAACTCGACCCGCCGTGCCAGCTCGGGTTTGACTCGCACGAGGCCACTGTGGAGTCCCTTGCCGCGCAGGAAATGCTCGTGCAGGCGCTCGCGCGAGAGGCCGGACGCATCGGCCAGGTAGACGCCTCGGCTGGCGGTGGCGAGCACGCGGGTATCGATGTCGCTGGCGACGATCCGGACCTCCGGCGCACCGCCCGGTGCCTCGGCGCAGCTCATCGCGATCGAATACGGTTCCTCGCCGGTCGAGGCGGCGCTGCACCAGATGCGCAGGTGCTCGCCGGCGCGCCGCTCCAGTTCGGCGGCCAGCGCTTCGAAGTGATGCTCCTCGCGGAAGAACGAGGTCAGGTTGGTCGTCAGGCAATTGACGAACTCCTGCCATTCGGGTTCGGCGGCCGGGCCGTTGGAGTTTTCGAGCCGAAGCAGATAGGCGCTGAACGAGTGCTGCCCGGTCTCGCGCAGGCGGCGCGAGAGCCGGCTGTAGACCATCGCCTGCTTGCCCGGACCGAGGCTGATGCCGGCACGCTGGAAGATCAGGCGCCGCACGCGTTCGAAGTCGGCGGTGCCGAAGACGAACTCCGACTCGGCCAGCCCAGACGGAGCGATGCCGACTTCGGCAGGGGTCTCCGGGGCAATCAGTACGGCACTCATTCGGACTCCAAGCGACAACGTGTTTCAGGACGCTGCGGTCGACGCCGCGCCTGCGCTGTTATCGGCCGGGTCGGACCGGCCTTGAGTGGCCGTGTGTCACCATGCAACAGAACCGCAAAGGCCACTCAGTTCCTGCCGGCAGCCCGGTGCGGCGCTGCTAGACTGGGCTGCAGCATCGAACCCGGGGCGCCGTCACCGCCCACCCTCATCGCCCGTCACGTGCCCAGCGATTCACGAGCGCAAGCATCGGCCGCACCAGCGCTGCAGCTGGAGGCGGCGCTGCAACTGCTTCAGCAGTCCGGACGCGAGTTGCCGGTGCGCGACGATCCCGCCTGGCTGCAGGCCGTGCTCGATGCCCTGTGCGAACTCTCGAGCCGCGACGCGCTGACGGGGCTCGCCAACCGGCGCCAGTTCGAGCTTGCGCTGGCGCGCGAGATCGACCGCGTGGCCCGGGCCGGCGAGCCGGCGTTGTTACTGATGATCGATATCGACCATTTCAAGCGTGTCAATGACAGCCGCGGTCATCTGGCGGGCGACCGCGTGCTGCAGGCAGTGGCGTTGCGGTTGCTCGACTGTGTGCGCCCGATGGATACCGTGGCGCGCTACGGCGGCGAGGAGTTCGCGATCATCCTGCCCAATTGTCCGCCGACATTCGGCCTTGCCGTGGCCGAGCGCATTCGCCACCAGGTCGAGCAGCAACCGGTGGCGATCGAAGGCGGCGCGCCGATTTCGGTGACGATCAGCCTGGGCGGTGCCTATGCGCCGCAGTGGGTGCGCTCGACTGCGACGATGTGGCTGGCCCGCTCCGACCAGCAACTCTACCGGGCCAAGACCGAAGGCCGCAACCGAGCCTGCCTGGAGCAGCCACCCGACGTGCAGGTCAGCGCCGAAGAGAAGAGCCTGTTGTTCAGCACCTCACAGTTCGACGACTTCGAATGAGCATCGCTACCCCCGACGTCCCTTCCGAACCCGCGGCCGCGCCACCCGCGCGGCGAGCCCGCGTGTTGGCCGTCACGAGTGGCAAGGGTGGGGTCGGCAAGACTTTCGTCTCGGCCAATCTCGCGGCGGCCCTCACGCTGCGCGGCGAGCGCGTGCTGGTGCTCGACGCCGACCTCGGCCTGGCCAACCTCGACGTCGTGCTGAACCTGGTTCCGAAGATCACGCTGCACGATGTGTTCACCGGCAAGGCCGATCTGGACGATGCGATCCTCCCCGCGCCGGGGGGTTTCTCGGTGCTGCTGGCCGGCTCGGGCCTGGTCGAGTATTCGCGCCTGACGCCAGAGGTGCGCGGGCAACTGCTGGATGTCATCAACACTGTCGCCCCGCGCTTCGACCGCATCCTGCTCGACACCGGCGCGGGTATCTCCGACGTGGTGCTCTATGCGGTCTCGCTGGCCGACGACGTGGCGCTCGTCGTCACGCCGGAGCCTTCTTCGATGACCGACGCGTACGCGACCGTCAAGGTGCTTGCCTCGCAGCAGCAGCGCGGCACGATCCGGCTCGTCGTGAACCAGGTCAGCCGCCTCGGCGAGGGACGCGCCGTTTGCGCCCAGCTTCAGCGTGTGATCGACCGCTATGTGAACCCCACCGCCGCGCCGCCGGTCAGGCTCGATCTGCTCGGCTCGATTCCGGCCGACGCGGCGGTGCGTGAGACGGTGCAGAAGCGCCAGTTGCTGCTCGAGATCTATCCCGGCTCGGCGGCGGGGAAGGCGATCAGTGCGTTGGCCGAGCGGCTCGCGCCCTGAAACCGGACGTCAATTGGACGACTTCGGCTGCAGGAGGACGACCAGTGCGCCACTGCCGCCCTCGGCTGCGCGCGCCTGCGTGAAGGCGAGCACCGACGCCTTCTGCACCAGCCAGCTGTGCACCCGTCGCTTGAGCACCGGCTCACGCCCGGGCGAGCCGAGTCCTTTGCCGTGTACCACGCGCACGCAGCGCAGTCCTTGACGTGTCGCTTCGCGCAGGAAGGTGGCGAGTTGCTCACGCGCCTCGTCGCGCTTCAGGCCGTGCAGGTCGAGTTGGGCCTGGATCACCCAGCCACCGCGGCGCAGCTTTCGCACGACGTCGGGCCCGATGTCGGGCCGGCGAAACGACAGCGCGGCATCGGTTTCGAGCAGCGAGTCCACGTCGAAGCCGTCTGACATCGTCTCGCGCAGGGCGGCCGCTTCGTCGCGCCGACGCTGCAGCGGCTCGGGTTCGGGTCTTGCCACCGGCAACTCGGTGCGGCCGCTGTGCGGCAAGGGCGTGACCGGGCCGACAGTGTTCGCGAATAGCTCGCGCGCCTGGTGTTCGCGGTCGCGGTCGGCGCGCGCCTGCGCTTCACGTTCAGCGGCAGCGCGCTGCTGGCGTTCCAACTCGACCTTGATCTCGGCGAGGTCGCTCAGGGCGGTCGCGGCGCGCGGTTTCACAGCAGGCCGCGCTCTGCAAAGGAGACGACATCGTGGTGGCCGACCACGAGGTGGTCGAGCACACGAACGTCCACCAGTGCGAGCGCGCTCTTCAGCGTTTGCGTCAGGAACTCGTCGGCACGCGACGGCTCGGCGGCGCCCGACGGGTGGTTGTGCGCGAAGACGACGGCCGCCGCGTTGATCGCCAGCGCGCGTTTGACGATTTCGCGCGGGTACACGCTCGCCTGCGTGAGCGTGCCGCGAAACATTTCTTCCATCTTCAGCAACTGGTTCTGGGCGTCGAGGAAGAGCACCGCAAACACCTCGTGCTCGCGATGGGTGAGTTCGAGCCGCAGGTATTCCTTGACGCGGGCGGGCGTGTCGAAGAGCGCACGCTGCTGCAACTGGCGTGCCATGGAGCGGTGCGCCAGCTCGAGCACCGCCGCCAGCTCGGCGCGCTTGGCCGGGCCCATGCCCTTGATGCGAACGAGGTCGCCGCTGCCCGCGTTGAGCAGCCCGGGGATGCCGCCGAATTCCTTCAGCAATTGCTCGGCGAGCTGCAGGACGCCGGTGCCCTTGAGCCCGGTGCGCAGCAGCAGCGCGAGCAGCTCCGCGTCGCCGAGCGCCGCCGCGCCGTGGGCCAGCAGTTTTTCGCGCGGTCGAAGCGCGGTGGGCAGGTCCTTGATCGTCACGGGTGGGGTGCCTCCAAGCGAAGGGGCTCCTAGAATGAACGCAGTCTATCCAACCGGAAAGCAACGCTTGAATGCCATCCAGCCCGGCTCGTTCCTGACCCTGCATTACCGCCTCGCCCGCGCCGACGATAGTGACCTGATCAGCACGTTCGGCGGCAAGCCGGCGACGCTGTCGCTGGGCAGAGGCGAACTCGCGCCGGCCCTCGAGACGCGCCTGCTCGGCATGGTCGAAGGCGCTCGCGCCAGCTTCGAGCTGGCTGCCGGCGAGGCCTTCGGCGAGCGCAACCCGCAACTGCTGCAACGGGTCAAGCAGTCCTTGCTCGCCGAGCTGGCGGACCCCGACCGACAGTACGCTGTCGGCGACACCGTGCAGTTCCCGACGCCCGATGGGCATGGCAGCTATACAGGCGTGGTGCGCGAGATCGGCGGCGACTGGCTATTGTTCGACTTCAACCATCCGTTGGCCGGCGAGCCGCTGCGCTTCGTGGTGCACGTGATCGGAGTGCTCTGATGGAGCAGGGCGTTTGCGAGCCTGGCTTGCAGGACGTGCTGCTCGCCGAACCGCGCGGCTTTTGTGCCGGCGTGGACCGGGCCATCGAGATCGTCGAGCGCGCATTGAAGAAGTTCGGTGCGCCGATCTACGTGCGCCACGAGATCGTGCACAACACGTATGTGGTGAACGACCTCAAGGCCAAGGGTGCGATCTTCATCGAAGAATTGTCGGATGTGCCGCCCGGCGCGACGCTGGTCTTCAGCGCACACGGCGTGAGCCAGGCGGTGCGGCGCGAAGCGGCCGAGCGCGGCTTCTCGGTGTTCGATGCCACCTGCCCACTGGTCAGCAAGGTCCACGTCGAGGTCGCCAAGCTGCACCGCGAGGGATATGAGTTCATCATGATCGGCCACAAAGGTCACCCCGAGGTCGAGGGCACGATGGGCCAGCTGACCGAAGGCATCTACCTCGTCGAGGACGTGGCCGACGTGGCGACGGTCGCCGTTGCCAGGCCCGAACGCTTGGCGGTGGTGACGCAGACGACGCTGTCGGTGGACGATGCGGCCGAGATCCTCGACGCCGTGAAGCGCCGCTTTCCGCAGGTGCGCGAACCCAAGCAGCAAGACATCTGCTATGCGACGCAGAATCGCCAAGACGCGGTGAAGCTGCTGAGCCCGCAGGTGGACGTGGTCATCGTCGTCGGCAGCCCGACGAGTTCGAACAGCAACCGGCTGCGCGAACTTGCCCAGCGCCTGGGCACCAGCGCCTACATGGTCGACCGACCCGAAGACCTGCGCGCCGAATGGTTTGCCGGCAAGCGACGGGTCGGCCTGACGGCCGGCGCCTCGGCGCCAGACATCCTTGTGCAGCAGGTGATCGCTCGCCTGCGTTCGCTCGGCGCGGTGTCCGTGCGCAGCATGTCGGGCGTGCTGGAGACGGTGCACTTCCCGCTGCCCAAGGGGCTGGGCGACAAGGCGATGGGGCGCGCTGGCTGAAATCTTTCGAGGTCAAGGGCGACGGCGCGGGTGGAAAGTCACCCGCTGCGGAGCGCCTGCCGCGGGCCTCGCGACGTCACCGTCGCAACCATCGCAGCCGCAGGCATTCGTGGCTTGCGCCATGCGGCGCAGTGGTGCCGCAAACCGCACGGGCAACGGCAGGCGCAGCGCGACCACGGCGACGCGGCGCCGAGCCACCGAGGGCATCAACCTCCACACCGCATAGACGGTGCATGCAGCGACGATGACGGCAACGGCCATGCTCTGAGCCAGCATCTTTCAGCCTCCCCACCACAAGGTGAGCCTGTAGGTGGCGAAGGCCGCCCCATAAGCCAGCACGAACAGGTACAGCGTCATCGCCAAGGGATAGCGCCACGAATTCGTCTCGCGCCTGACGACGGCCAGTGTCGACAGGCATTGCGGCGCGAACACGTACCACGCCAGCAGCGAATAGGCCGTGGCGAGCGACCAGCCTTGCGCGATCAACGGCGAGAGCGCGTCGGCCATCGAGTCGCCCTGGGCCGACAGTGCGTACACCGTGCCGAGGGCGCCTACGACCACCTCGCGCGCGGCCATGCCCGGCACCAGCGCGATCGCGATCTGCCAGTTGAAGCCTATCGGCGCGAACAGAGGCTCGAGCGCATGCCCGATCCCGCCCGCCAGGCTGTACTGGATCGCTGCTCCGGTGGCGCCGGCCGGCGGCGCCGGATAGCTCGCAAGGAACCACAGCACGACGGTCAACGCGAAGATGATGCCGCCCACGCGGCGCAGGAAGATGCGCGCGCGCTCCCACAGGCCGAGCACCAGGTTGCGCAGGCCCGGCATGCGGTAGGGCGGCAACTCCAGCATCAATGGCTGGTACTGGCTCTTCATCCATATGCGCTTCATCAGCCAGGCCACGCCCATCGCCGACGCCACGCCGGCGACGTAGAGGGCGAACAGCGTCAGCCCGCGCAGGTTGAGCATGCCGACGCTGCGATCGGGCACGAAGGCGCCGATCAGCAGCGCGTAAACAGGCAGCCGCGCCGAGCAGGTCATCAGCGGCGCGACCATGATCGTCGCCAGGCGGTCGCGCCGATTGGCGATCGTGCGCGTCGCCATGATGCCGGGAATCGCGCAGGCAAAGCTCGATAGCAGCGGGATGAAGGCCCGACCCGACAAGCCCACCTTGCCCATCAGGCTGTCGAGCAGGAAGGCGGCGCGCGGCAGGTAGCCCGAATCTTCGAGTAGCAGGATGAAGAAGAACAAGATCAGGATCTGCGGCAGGAACACGAGCACGCTGCCCGCACCGGCGATCACGCCGTCGACGAGCAGGCTTCGCAGCGGGCCGTCTGCCATGTGCGCGATCGTCCACGCGCCAGCCGCCCCCATGGCGGACCTGATCGCGTCCATCGGCAGATTGGCCCACGAGAACACGGCCTGGAAAATCAGGAACAGGACTGCGGCCAGGATGACGAGTCCCCACACCGGATGCATCACCAGCGCGTCGATGCGATGGTGGTGGAAGCGCTGCGACTGGCTCGCGCCAGGGGCCGCGAGGGCCAGGATGCGCCGCACCTCGGCCTGCAATTCGGTCAATGACCGCGCCTCGGGCAGAGGGCTGCGCCGTGCCTGCGCCGGTACGGCAGTGCCGAGCTGGTGCTCGAGTTGCACCAGCAGCTTCGCGTGCCCATCGTGCCGCACGGCCACTGTCTCGACGACCGGGCAGCCGAGTTCGGCCGCGAGAAGGTCGACGTCGATCACCAGGCCCTGCGCGCGCGCCAGGTCCGCCATGTTCAGCGCCACCAGCATCGGCCGGCCGAGGCGTTGCAGCTCGAGCACCAGGCGCAGGTTCATGCGCAGGTTGGTCGCGTCGACGACGGCGACGATGGCGTCTGGCGCGGCCTCGCCGGGGCGCCGGCCCTCGATGACCTCCAGCGTGACCTGCTCGTCGGGCGTGGCCGGTGTCAGGCTGTACGCGCCCGGCAGATCGACCACTGTCAGACTTTGTCCGTTGCGCAGGTGTGCATGGCCGACCTTGCGCTCGACGGTGACGCCGGCGTAGTTGGCAACCTTCTGCCGGGCCCCCGTCAGCAGGTTGAAGAGCGCCGTCTTGCCGCAGTTCGGATTGCCGACCAGAGCAACGCTCCAGGCCGCGCGGTGATCGGTGGAGGCAAGGGCGTGCGACATGCGGCTGATGAGGTGAGCCCGGGGCTCGTCACCTCAAACCGGAAGGACTTCGACGCACTGCGCTTCGAGCAGACGCAGCGCGAACATCGTCTCGCCGATCAGCACGGCCAGCGGCTCGCGCCCTCCGGGCCCGCGCCGCAACACCTGCAACGATTCGCCGGCAATGAAGCCCAGCTCGCCGAGGCGCCTCAGCAGGGTGCTGTCGGCTTGCGGCGACGCAGCGACGACGCCTCGCACCGTCGCATGGGCGCCGTTCGGCAGGTCGCAAAGCCGAGTCGTCTTCGTGGTCATCTTGCTGAGAATGATAACCGCTCGCATTTGCCAGGTCATTGTGTCAGGTCAATTCCTTGCGCGGAACGCGCGGAAGCGGCGGCATGCGGCGCTTCAGGCAGACCACCCATCGGGCCTGCCTACAATTGCCTCCCAACATGCACTCCGTGGCGGCCGTGCGACCCAGGGACCGCCGAACCCATGCTCGACACCACCCAGCTGCGCAAGGATCTGGCCCAGGTCGTCGCCCGTCTCGAGGCGCGCCAGTCGCCACAGCCGTTCCTCGACGTGCCGCGCTTTTCGGCGCTCGAAGCGGAGCGCAAGGCCATCCAGTCGCGTACCGAGGAACTACAGGCGCGGCGCAACAGCCTGTCGCGCCAGATCGGCCAGGCCAAGGCCAGGGGCGACGACAGTGCCGCCGTCATGGCCGAGGTGGGTGGCCTCGGCGACGAGTTGAAGGCGTCCGCCGAACGGCTGGACGCGATCCAGGCCGAACTCGGCGACATGCTGATGTCGGTGCCCAACCTGCCGCACGAAAGCGTGCCGCCCGGAGCCGACGAAAGCGCGAACGTCGAAGTGCGGCGCTGGGGCACGCCGCGCGTCTTCGATTTCGCGGTGAAGGATCACGTGGACGTGGGAGCGCCGCTCGGCCTGGACTTCGACACCGGCGCCAGGCTCAGCGGTTCGCGCTTCAGCTTCCTGCGCGGCCCCGTCGCGCGGCTGCATCGGGCGCTGGCGCAGTTCATGCTCGACGTGCAGACGACCGAGCATGGCTACACCGAGTGCTACACGCCGTACGTCGTCAATCGCGAAGTGCTCGAAGGCACCGGCCAGCTACCGAAGTTCAAGAACCAGATGTTCTGGGTCTATCGCGGCGAAGAGGGCGAAGGCGGCGAGGCAATGGCCCCGGGCGGTGAGCAGTACCTGATCTCGACGTCGGAGATCCCGCTCACCAACAGCGTGCGCGAACAACTGCTGGCCGCGGCAGACCTGCCGATCAGGCTCACCGCGCACAGCCCGTGCTTTCGCAGCGAGGCCGGCAGCGCGGGTCGCGACACGCGCGGCATGATCCGTCAGCACCAGTTCGACAAGGTCGAGATGGTGCAGATTGTGCACCCCGACACCAGCTATGCCGTGCTCGAGGAGATGGTCGGCCACGCCGAGGCGATCCTGCAGAAGCTGGAACTGCCCTACCGCGTCGTGAGCCTGTGCAGCGGCGACCTCGGTTTCGGCTCGACCAAGACCTATGACCTGGAGGTGTGGCTGCCAGCGCAGGGCACCTACCGTGAGATCAGTTCGTGTTCGAACTGCGAGGCCTTCCAGGCGCGGCGCATGCAGGCGCGTTTCAAGAATGGGCAGGGCAGGAACGAATTCGTCCACACGCTCAACGGCTCGGGCCTGGCCGTCGGCCGCACGCTCGTGGCCGTGCTCGAGAACTGCCAGCAGGCCGACGGCAGCATCGAGGTACCGGTCGCCTTGCGGCCTTACATGGGCGGCCTGGCGCGGCTTGCGGCATGACGTTGCGCTAGAATTTGCGCCTCGGCAATCGACCCGCCGACGCGAATCCAGGAAGGGTGGCAGAGTGGTCGAATGCGCCAGAGTCGAAAGACGCTGCGTCTTGAGTGTCGGCAGCGCAAGTAGTTGAATTGATTGATTAATTTGAATAGAGCAGGGCGCTTTTTGCTTGCAAAGATTTGCAAAGAGTGCGCTGGCGCTGCTGGTAAATTGCGCGCCGCTAGATTCTGAGAGACACCTGGACAGGTGGCAGAGTGGTCGATTGCGCTGGACTCGAAATCCAGTGTACGTTTTCAACGTACCGTCGGTTCGAATCCGACCCTGTCCGCCACCGAGTCTAAGTTATTGATTTAAAATAACTTATTCTCGGTGAAGTCCGGCACACAGCGGCCTTGCGCGGGCAGCCGAATTCTCTGTCAGGCTGCCTTGCGCTAATTCCAGCCGATCAATGCCCGAATGCCGCCGGCATTCTCAGTCGCCCTGATTCGCGGTACCGATGTGCCGAAGGGTGGTGTGCGCAAAGCGGAATGACCAACGAGGCAGGCGCGCCGCGGCGCACCTTGCGAATAGTCTGCCCGCGCTCCGATCAGCGATCGATTCCCAGCAACCGCCGCTGCTCGCCCCAATCCAGGGGCAGTGGCACCAAGCTCAGAAGCCGCTTCGTATCCAACCCGATCGGCTGCTCCCCGCGCACGATCCGCTGCACGATGTCGGGCGCCAGGAACGCGAGGTACACCATCCGCGACACGTAGGAGCTCGTCACGCCCTGCTCCTGCGCAATCGCCAGAACGCCTGCGCTGCGCCCCGAACTCAGACTCGCGAACCAGCGCTGCCCCTTCGCCAGCGCCGCGACGAGCTTGGCATCCGGCCCACGCTGCCCGATGGCCATCGGCGCCCTGACGATCAGCCGAACCGCCATCCCGCAACGCTTCAACTGCACCGGCACCTCGATCGAAGTGAGCTCCTCGTCATCGGGCAGCACTCCTACCGATGACCAGATCGCTGCTGTTCGCACCGCGATCTCAATCGACGTCTCGCGCACCATGATGCGCGCCACAAGCCGCGTCAGCACCTCGATCCTATCGGCTGCGGCCAAGCCCAAGCTGTGTGCTTGTGCCAGTGCATTGCGAAGCCGCGCCTTGGCGTCCTCCGCGCCGACCGTTCCCATCAACCCCATCAGCCGCGACTCGTCGCACAGCAAGCCTTGTAGCTCGCGAAGCACCACTACCTCCAACTCCTGCGCCGGGATCCGAAGTGCCCGCGGCGCGGCCTCCCGATCCGTG
>Ga0209048_10000975_pt1 | contig 30092 bp, 42 predicted proteins | sample FrelakmetCRP12CR_FD_187146 | JGI IMG/M metagenome (GOLD analysis project Ga0209048, IMG submission 187146) | Freshwater lake sediment microbial communities from the University of Notre Dame, USA, for methane emissions studies - CRP12 CR (SPAdes)... | ecosystem: Environmental > Aquatic >... | reverse complement strand
TATCAATAATGTTGGTGTAGGTATTGGAATTGCAGTAACTAATATACCTGCAACTGCAACAATCCATAACGTTGGTGTAGGTATTGGAATTGCAGTAACCAACATATCAGCTTCAACTACTATCAATAATATCACTCTAATAACAAATGATGTATTAATAGTTTCTGGTGTTTCTGCAGCTTCTCAAATAAATAACATCACAGTATTAACTGGAGTATCAGTTGCATTAACTGGTGTTACTATTACTGCTGCAATCAATAGTGTAACTACAAAAACTGATTGGGTTGTGGTTGTAACTAATATTCCCGCCTCTTCCGCAGTAAATAATGTCACAGTAAATACAGATTGGGTTGTAGTTGTAAGTAACATTCCTGCATCAACTACAATCAATAATGTTGGTGTAGGAATTGGAATTGCAGTAACTAATATACCTGCAACAGGTACCATTCATGATGTAACTGTAAGTATCCAAGCAGACATAACCGTTTATCCTACTAACATACCTGCTTCAGCAACCATCAACAACGTTATAGTAACTACTGGTGTAAATTACCCTGCAACCAATATTCCTGCATCAACTACAATCAATAACATCACATTAGTAACAAATGATGTTATTGCAGTAACCAACATATCAGCTTCAGCAACAATCCATAACGTTGGTGTAGGTATTGGAATTGCAGTAACTAATATACCTGCATCAACTACAATCAATAATGTAACTGTAAAAACTGATTGGGTTGTTGTTATAACCAATACTAATATTCCTGCAACTGCGGCTGTCAATAATATCACATTAGTAACAAATGATGTTATTGTTGCAACTAATATACCTGCTTCAACTGCGATAAATAGCATCACATTAGTAACAAATGATGTTATTGCAGTAACAAATATATCAGCATCAACTGCAATTCATAATGTTACAGTAACTACTGGTGTAAATTACCCTGCAACCAACATACCTGCAACTGCAACCATCAATAATGTAACTGCAAAAACTGATTGGGTTATTATTGCAACTAACATACCTGCAACTGCAACCATCAATAATGTTGGTGTTGGAATTGGAATTGCAGTTACTAATATCCCTGCTTCAACTGCAATTCATAATGTTGGTGTAGGTATTGGAATTGCAGTAACTAATATACCTGCTTCAACTGCAATCAATAACATCACATTAGTAACAAATGATGTTATTGCAGTAACTAACATTCCTGCTACTGCTACTATCAATAATGTTACACCAAAGACTGATTGGGTTGTTGTTGTAACCAATACCAACATACCTGCGACTGCAACTGTCAACAACGTAACTGTAGGTATTGGTATAAACATAACGGTAACTAATATTCCTGCAACAGCTTTAGTTCGTAATATCACATTAACTACAGGTACAGCTGTTTCAATTGGTGCTATCGGATTATCTGCTACTTCTGCGGTAAATAATGTAACAGTAGTTACAGTTACTACGGTTATTGTTTCTGGAATTTCTTCATCATCTTCAATCAACAACGTTGGTGTAGGTATTGGAATTGCAGTAACTAATATACCAGCTTCAACTGCAATCCATAATGTTGGTGTTGGAATTGGAATTGCAGTAACCAACATATCAGCTTCAGCAACAATCCATAACGTTGGTGTAGGTATTGGAATTGCAGTAACTAATATACCTGCATCAACTGCAATCAATAACATCACATTAGTAACAAATGATGTTATTGCAGTAACAAATATATCAGCATCAACTGCAATTCATAATGTTGGTGTAACTACTGGTGTAAATTACCCTGCAACCAACATACCTGCAACTGCAACCATCAATAATGTAACTGCAAAAACTGATTGGGTTGTAGTTGTAACTAATACCAATATTCCTGCTTCTACAGCTGTTAATAATGTAGTTGTAAATGTTGGCGATACTATAATTGTTTCAGGAGTTTCAGCTTCTTCTGCAATTCATAACGTCACATTAACAACCAATGATGTTATTATAGTTTCTGGAATTTCTGCTTCAGCTACAATCAATAATGTCACACCAAAAACAGATTGGGTTGTTATAGTTTCTGGAGTTTCAGCTTCTGTAACCATAAACAACGTTGTAGTAAATGTTGGTATTGTTGTTTCTAACATTCCTGCTTCAACAACTATCAATAACGTCACAGTAAAAACTGATTGGACAACAATTGTTTCAGGAGTATCCGCAAGCTCTACAATCCATAATGTTACAATAGTTACAGGTTGGACAGTTATAGTTTCAGGAGTATCCGCAAGCTCTACAATCCATAATGCTACAGTAAAAGTAGATTTTGTAGTGAATGTGAATGGTGTTCATGCAACATTCAATATAGGAAAATTCCTAGTATTTGCTTATACACCTGAACTTTCTTTCAAAGTTCATATTGATATTGTTGCTTTAACTCCTACTATAAATATAGTTGAGGGAACTCCATCACTCATAATAGTTGATGGCACTCCTAGAATGTCTATTAATGATGAAGGAACTCCATCACTCATAATAGTTGATGGCACACCAACTATAAAAGTTAATACACTAGAGTAAAAAGGGGAATTTATATGGAAATTAAAATTAAGGATGTTAACGAGTTAGAAACATTAGTTTTAAATCTAACTTTTTATGATGACAATAATAAGATTACTGTGGCAAACTCATTATCGTATATAATAGTGGATGTTGATAGTGAAACTGTTATTTTAACGGTGAATAACTTTACAGTAAATGCCCAAACTTATGTGTTGGTTGTTCCTTTTGCTAAAAATGCAATTATCAATCCAGTTTCAACTGGGGAAGATAAGATTATCAATATAATTTTTACCTACTTGAATGGAACTCGTCAAGGTACATATGATTATAAATACAGAGTAAGAAATCTAGGAATAGCTACACCTTTCCAAGTCTAAAAGTAATCCGAAATTTCAGAAATATTTTCCTGATCTTTTTTATTCAACTTGTCTATGATTGTAGACGTATTTTCAAGTCTTAAATCAAACGGACTTATGTAACACATTCCTACTTTGTAATCTGCATAATCTACAGTTTTCGTTTGAACATATATCTTTACATTATCTTTGTTAGATCTAAGTTCTATATAATAGGCCAAACTAGATTTTCTTCTCCATTCTTGATCTTCAGGAACATGCATGTTATCAGATAACATTTCTGGATGAAATTCTATATATGGTCCTCTATCACCTATAACTATTCTCTCGTATCCTTCAGCTAAAATCTCACCATTTTTACTGAAAAATTTAATGTTCTGTTGTTCATGTAATGTAGGATTGATAGGTATCTTTAACCTAGATCTATAATCTGTCATTTCTTTCTAGGAGTTCGAGGTGCGACGGCCTTTGTTGTCCTCTTCTTCCTTTCCTTCTTCACTACTACCGGTTCCTGAATTTTCGGGGTTGGAATTATTTTCTTTCCCCAAAAGGTTTGTATCACTTCCTTGATCTTGCTGAACATCTTTTACCTCCTCTTTCAATCTTGATTGAATTTTATTGAATTCTACACTAAGTTCTTCATCTGTGAAATAATTTTTAGACTTCAAAACGCTCATCAAAGCTTCATTCAGTAATAACAATTCTGTTTGACGCTGTAATGTTTCTTTGAAGTGTTCCATTATAGCAGATTGTAAATTAGTTACTCTTTCATCTAATCTTACAACTTCTTCTATTACATTGCTATGAAATTTCTGAATTTTTTTGTTATTCAATATACTTCTCCTTTATAGTGCCACCAAAACTTCAGCAAATATTCTATCTGCCATTTTATTTATCATCTTCTTCTTCAAACTCCTCAGGTGGTTCAGGACTTTCTGTTGCTTTCATATTTCTAATTTTAGTAGCAAAATCTAAAATATCTCTAAAATAGAAACCATGTGTTTCAACTACATCTATGAACTCTTCTAAATCATGAGGTATAATGACTGGCTTAAGATCACCATCTTTGGTTTCTTTATATCCACAATGACGAAGTTCATGATGCATAACAGCTACTTTTTGATCTGGTGTTAAAGATGTCCAAGCATTAGCACCAATTGTTATCAAAAACTCATATTCAGGTTTTCCTTCATGAGAATGAATAATATTATCTTTATCTGAAACTCTTCTGGCTGTTGCGACAATAATTTTCCCTCCTCTTTTTGAAGCTTTTTCTTTGAAGATATAACAAATTTCTGTACCTGACAATTCAGGCCTATATTGCTTTATTACTCTGTTTGCAAGATCAACTGTATCTGAATCCGCTTTCCAAATGTCTCCCATTATATCCCTCCTTTATTTTCTATATTAAGTCCAACTTTTTTGAAATCAAAAAGCTCTAGATAATCTTCCATATGATTTTCTAACCAATATTTTTCTAATTTCCTTTTTTGTCTTTTTATGATAGACTCTGTTTTCTCTGTGCTATTGAATATATCCCAAATCATATCTCTATCAACTTTCCAATCACCTGAGAAGAAAAGATCTGCAGTTTCTGAATAAGGATTCAAATTACTGCAAATTGGTATGATATCAGCAGACCAATAATCCAAACACTTGATGTTTGATTTTGCTCTGTTGAAATTATTATCAATCAATGGTGCAACACCAAAATCAGCATTTATATCTTTCAATTTTCTTGGAAAATCAAATAAAGAAGTCCACGGTACATTTTTAACCTTTCCTTGAAACTCTTCCATCCAACCTTGAAATTTTCTAATTCCAAGAAACATCCAATCAAATTCTTGCCATGTATTCTTTACTAAGTCGTATATAGGCTTGAAATCACCCATATCCACCCAATTGAAATGTGTTTCAGAGCCAGCCCAGGCAATTCTAGGTTTTTCATTTTTGGTTTTAATAACATTCCCACCATAGATGTATCTAGGAATATAATTAGGCATCACTTCCATCTTACAAGCTCCTGGCCCTAGTTCCATAATCTTCTTTTTTAGAAAATAAGTAGAGGTAGTAAAAATATCAACATAATGTTTTATCTTTTCAAAGCCATCCAAAACATCTTGTTTTATGAACTTATCCCAACAATAATTGTAAGGTGGAATTTCAGTATAGAGGTCATCCAGATCATAAATAATCTTGTACTTTAAAATGGTGGGATTATCGTCTCTAAGTTTTCTAAACAGTTCAATAAATTGAACTTGTTGAGGAGTGATTTGTCTTTGAAAATGTATAGCCTTAGCTTTGGAAAACACATTTTTATCAGTTATGAAATAGTTTGATGCTACTCCCGCATACTGTTCTTTCCTACCATAGGAACTATTAAGTATATCATTTGGGAATATAGATCTAAGATATCCACAACCTGCAAAATCTGATAAGTACCAAAGCACCAAATTATTTTCTTTAATTTCAGGGATTAATCCTGGTTGAACCATTGCCATGTTACTTGAATCCTCCAATTTTCTTTAGTACCAGCATACAACTATAATCAGGGAAACCATCATTTAAATTTGATCGTTCATCACGAACAAATAATTCTTGTTTATCCATATAACAAACACTCGGTATTTCATCAAGAATTTTATCCATGAATGATAATCCCATATTGGTATGTTTATGGTTTGTATTTCTACAGGCGGAAACTTCCCAATACCTCTGTTCGTCTGGAAACAATAAACAAAGATTCCCATATGGTTTTAATATTCTAATCCATTCAACTAAAACACTTTTGGTATCTTCAAAATCTTCAATGCAATGACTGCTGTATACATAATCAAAGCTTTCATCTTCAAACATTGAAAGATTGTTTGCATCTCCAATAAAATCTGGTCTTGAATTTTTACCTACATGAGCATAACTTGGATGAGATATATCTCTATCAAAAGTTATAACATCTTCACAAATTGGATCTCCACCAAAACCTATATCAATTCCTTTACCTTTACAATAAGGAAGTAACAATTTTCTCCATTTGAGAGTCTCTGACATTTCCCCTCCAATGTTTCATATTATATATTGTTTATAACAGAATTCAAATTTTTAACTTTTGAGTGTAATATTTGACAGTTTCTTTCATAGGTTCTTCGAGAAACTTTAAGGAAGGATTGATTTCTATTTCTGGATTCAATGTATGTTCTATCACTTTTTCTAAATCTTTTATTGTTACTGTAGTAGATTCTAAAATATTAATCACTTCCACAATATATTTATGTTCAATCATATCAACAAAAGCATTAGCTACATCTTTCACATAGGTATAATTGAAATGAGTATAAGGATCTTTTATTATTATTGGATTATTTGAAACCATACCTCTTATAAGACTTGGCACAATCTTGGTTTCATAGTCACCTGGCCCATATACATAATTAATAAATCCCCAAGAACCATGCATATCATGAGTTTCACAATATTTCAAGTACAAATTTCGAAGATTTCTTTTACAAGTTCCATAGATAGTATCTTTTCCTAATGAACTAAATTCTATCGCGGTTCCAGCAAAAGCTACATTACTTCCTCCTATAGCATAAAATTCTTTCAATAAATTCAAACTTGCGGCAACAAAATCATAATTATAATCAGAAGTCCAATAATCTTTTGGATTCACATACCAAGCTAAATGTATCAAACTATCAGGTTTTACATCCTGCATCACACTCATTATATCTTCTTTAAACATAAGATTACAATATCTATAATGAAAATTTTCTGAATCTATGAGGTATTTTGTTTTGTTATAGAGTGCGTAGACATCATAACCTTTTTCTAATAGAATTGGTATTACATGTCTTCCTATAAACCCAGTAGATCCTGTAACCATTACCTTTTTCATATCTTAATTTTATAATCCTCCCAATTCAAATCTTGTTTTGAAATAACACTAGGAGCAAAAGGCCATTGAATGTTAAAGAATGGATCATTATATCTGATTCCACAAGCATAATTTTTCTCATAGCTTCCTTCAATCAAATATCTAACGGTGGTGTTATCATCTAAGGTTTGGTACCCAAAAGCACAACCTTTTGGAACATAAATTAAAGAACCTGGGATTAAAGCTTTGCTGTAAACTTTTAAGAATGTTTGCCATTCATATTCTCTTAAATCTATAATTACTATAAAAATACCCAAAGACGAATCTGGTTCACATCTAACTATTTTAGCTTGCTGAATAAATTTTTGATAATGTATTCCTCTTATAGTGCGAGCATGTAAGTTATGTGCCACATATTCTTGGTCTAATTGAAAATCTATTCCCGTTATTTCTTGAAACTTATTTCTATCAAAAACACTGATGGATGATCCTCTTTCATCAGTATGAATACGAGGAAAAAACTCAATTACATCTTCCATTTCATTTGTGTTCATACAATAATGACCTTTGGAATTGGTATAATAAACCTTCCACCCTTTTCTATATAGTTTTTTTGTTGTTTTAAAACTTCTTCTTGTATATTCCAAGATAGCAGGAGTGTATACTCTGGCATATCCTGTTCTAATTTATCTGGATGAAAAATAGGTATATGAGAACCTGGCATAAATTTACCTTGTTTTTCTGGACCTTTATCTACAGCAAAATCTATCAAGGAGCTATCTATCCCGCAATAATTCAACAAAGTGTTACCCTTTGCGGGGGCACTATATGCCGCTATTCTTTTTCCTTTGCTCTTTATGAACAAAAGAAGAGTTAAAAGCTCTTCCTTAATATTTTGTACTTTTCTGGCAAAATCTTTAAAACCTTTGAGTGAAGTCAATCCAGTATTTTCTTCATAATCTAAATATTCTTTCACTATCGGCATTACTTCATGTTCATTTTTCCTACCAATATAGTAAATAAGCGATCCACCTTGCATATCAACTTCATCAATATCAAATAGTTCTAACTTATATCTTTCAAATAATAATTTCATAGGTTTTACTGAAAGATAAGAATAATGCTCATGATAGATAGTATCAAACTTATTCTGTAGTATTGTATACGCCATGTAAGGATTTTCTATGGCGATGACCCCTTCTATATTCAGTAATTCTTCTAATCCTTTTACAAAAGGATGTATATCAGGAACATGTGCAAAAACATTTCTTGCTAAAATGAAATCCGCATATGGAATCATATTTGTCCAATATGTTTTTGCCAGATCATAACTGAAAAAATCTACTATAGTTGGGATATTATTTTTCATAACTGCGTAATCAGCAGTATTTTTAGTTGGTTCAATACCTAGAACATTCATCTTTTCTTTGAAATATTTCAAAACAGTTCCATCATTGCTGGCTATTTCTATCAAAAACTTATTTTTTAATCCAAACTTTTCTTCAAATCTTTTTACCAACCATTTCGCATGATTATGAGTGGCCTCAGAGTTTCTAGAAAAATAGATGTAATCATCATTGAATATTTCTTTTGAGTTATGATCATAGCCTAATTGAACTAACCCACAACTTTCACATAAACAAATAGTTAGAGGAAATTTTTCTTCCTTACTAAATTCTTCCTCATTTTTTAAGAAGGAATTAGCTAAAGGTTGATCCCCTAAATCTAAAATCTGTTCTATACGGTTTCCACAAAACCGGCAGGTTACATTCATGATTTACTTTCTTTAATTACTCTATTTTCTTCCAGAGCAATTTCTAAGAAAGATTGAAGTGATTCTTCTTTCTTTTTCTCCCAAGTAGGTGCCCATTCTTCTGAAATTTGATTAAAAGCTTTTTCTCTATTGAAATTTGCATGAGAAGATTGATAACATCTTTTGCATTCATCAATCATATAATAATCAGCATTTACTTGTCTTCTAAAGTTTTGATAATCAACTGAGTTCCATAATTCTTCTATACTTTCATATTCACTAATGTGTTTGAATTTCAATTTGATAGATTGGCATGGTCTAATGTATCCGTCAGAACCTATGAATAAATCACGCCATCCTACAAAACATTCTTTATGATATCGCATCCAGGCTATATCATTGCCTTGAATGTATGGAAGTTTCAGTTTTATATTCAATTTGTTTGCTAAAACTTCAGCTGCAGCAAAATTTAATATTGTAAGATCTTGGCAATTCCATAATGATTCCTCTTTCAATTTTTCTGAAAAAATAGTCAAATAAACTACTTTAACTTCTTCTATATCTAATTCTTTTGCCAAACTAACCATGGCTGGTAAATAGTTGATATTGCTCTTCATGGCTGTAAAAACAAAATTGATGTAAGGATTCTTTTTTCCTCTTCTCTTTTTCTCAGTAACAAGTTCTCTAATATTATTCACAATCTTTTCAAAACTAGAACCTACTCTTATAGGGTCATTTATTTCTGCAGAAGGACCATCTAAACTAATAGCAATGATATCTACATTGTTCTCAAAAATAGTTTCAATTTTTTCTTTTAATCGCATTCCGTTAGTAACAAAGTATTTTCTTACATGAAATATATTCAAGAAACTTAGATAATCTTCAAACTGTGGATGAATAAGAGGTTCTCCCCAACCGAATAGAGTCACTTCTTCTGCATATTCCAAAATATTTCGTAGAGGATTCACTATCTCTTCAAGAGGTAAAAAGGTAGGTACAAATTTAACATCATCACGTCCACACATTTTACATCTGAGATTACAAGAATTGGTTAGTTCTAGAACTATTCTTCTTGGATAAGATTCTAGTAATACTTTTTCTTCTTTTGCCTCATACGTATTCAGTCCACTATTTATTTTTCTAGTTTTTGATAAATCATCTTGTTGAAAAAGCTCTAATGTTTTTGATCTAACTATCATAATAATTTATACTTTCCAAGGTGCCTTTCCAGATTCCCATAATTTGTTCAGATATTTCATATCACGTAAGGTGTCCAACGGATGCCAAAATCCATGGTGTTTATAGGCCATTAATTCACGCATACTAGATAATCTTTTCAATGGTCCTTCCTCAAAAGTTTCATCTGAATCTTCTATGTGATCTAATACATGTTTATTCAATACAAAGAATCCTCCATTAATCCAAGAATTATCTCCTTTTGGTTTTTCAATAAAAGATAAAACTTGATCAGCTTCAGATAATTCTAATGCCCCAAATCTTCCATCTGGTTGAACTGCTGTTACTGTAGCTAATCTTTTTTGATCTAAATGAAATTTAAGAAGATTATCTAAATTAATATCAGCAACTCCATCTCCATATGTTAACATAAAATTTTCTGAATTATCAGATACATCTTCTATATATTTTCCAGCTATTTTCAACCTTTGAGATGTATTTGTATCCATCCCAGTATCAACTAATGTAACTTTCCACGGAGCAATATTATGAGTTCCAAGAATAATTGGAGTACTACTTGCTCCAAAATCACATAATACATCTGAGTTATGCAATAATAAATTTTGGAAGTATTCTTTAATCATATATCCTTTATAACCAAGGCAGATAATAAAATCATAAAGACCATATGATGAGTAGGTTTTCATAATATGCCAGAGAATAGGCTTACCACCAATTTCAATCATTGGTTTAGGTTTGGTTGCGGATTCTTCTTCAATTCTTGTGCCTCTTCCACCGGCAAAAATGACCACCTTCATTTTCTAAAATACCTCCATGTTTATTCTTCCATACCGTCTACCGCCACCATAATCTATTTCCTGTAATAAATGATTAGTTTCTTCTACAAATAGAGCAATACTATTATGAAAAATAGTTCCTTCTACAGGAAAATTAGAAAACTTTAAAGCAAAATATGGTCCTGTTATTATTGGTTTTTGAAATTTAAAAGTAATGTAACTATTATCAGATACATCTCTAACAGGAAAAAATTGTGCATATATCAATTGTCCCTCAGTATTTAAAACAGATACTTGCATATTAATTGTTACAATCTTTCTGTATGTTCCTATAAGAACAGCCACTCCTGTAATATTTCTTTTATTTCTATTTTGTATATGTTGAACTATCGGTGAAGTTGTGCTAACTACATATGGTTTAGTATGAGTCAAATTTTTGAAAATACGTTCATCTATATCAATAACTTTGATTTCTTCACTTGTGTCTTTTAGAGGTTTTGTTATATTTCCAAATTCTCCATCAAATACTGTTTCCACCATTTCCTCTGTTATGTTTTCTAAGCAATATATTTTGGATTCAACACAGACTGTATGACTTCTTGGAGGCGGCGCTTTATGATGACACCCAGCACATTTTAATTCATCTTCATTAATCCAAACAACTTTTGCTTTACTCCAATCATGAATTCTATAATTAGGACAAGTGCAACCAAATATGATAAAAACTGGAGTTCCTACTGCCTGAGCTATATGCATCAACCCACCATCAAAACCTAAGAACATTTCTGAGTTTGCGATAATTTTTGCAGTATCATGTAAAGATATACTATTGATTTTATTTTCGCCAACTCCCATATAATTATTTGTTCCTACTTCTGTTATTTCATATCCTCTTTCTTTCAACTTTCTAAGAAAAGCTTGCCATTTTTTCAAATTCCATGTTCTACTTGTCCAAGAACCTTCTGAACATACTGCTAATCTTTTTGAATCTTTTCCAGTCCATTTGAGTTTAGAACTATATCTAGGAATTCTTTCTTCTCCTACATCCAACACTACTCCAGACTGTTCTGCATAAGAATCAATTACATGCCTCATAGGAGTATTTTCATAAGCAAAGTCTAACATTATGATTTTATCAAAAAATGTTCTTGGATATTTGTAAGTTAGATCCATTCTCAATTCGTGTATATTATCAACATGTGCTAATGGTGTAGGACATGCAGTATTAACATATATTTCTGAATAAGGGTATTTGTATTTTAACTCTCGAATGATAGGTTCTATCATTAGAACATCACCCATGGCGGCTGTTCTATCTACAAGAATCCTAAGTGGTGGTTTTCCAGCAATAAAGTGCTCCCACCTATCTTTTATTACTGCTCTATTTCTTAATTCATATTGATAGATAGCTGGGTCTTTCAAAGCTCCAATTGTAACATTATGAAGGTGCCTTACTCCTACACGTACTTCTTTTATTTCATATCCAAGATTTCTTAATCTAAGAGTAAAATCAGAATCTTCACAAAAACCATATATCAAATACTTTGAGTCATACAATCTAGGGAGATGCTTATTGATTATCTTTGTATTTACAATAGCACAAGAAGTTTCCATATAATCTAGTGTTGGATTATCTGGAAACCTATTAGTTCCCATCATCTCTGAAGTTAATCTACCATATTCTTGAATAGGCCCAACCATGGCCACGTTAGGTTTATCTCGTATCTCATTCAGTAAAATATTATTCCAATTCTTTTCTTCTATAATTATGTCATTATTCAAAAGAGCAACATATTCATAATTATTCTTTACATAATCAAAAAGAATGTTATATCCTTTTGTTACTCCTACATTCTTCTCTTCCCTATAGATATGAATAATATTTGATTTGATAGATCTGAGATATTCCTTAGTTGCAAAATCAGAACCATTATCTAAAACAGCTATTTCAAATGGTGGAGCAGTATGAGTCAATATAGAATTGATACAATTTTTTGTCACCTCTAATTGATCATATACTAATACTGCGATGCAAAAAGGTTTTAATTCTGGGGTATCCACATTCAATTTTGTATCTCCAGCAATTATCACTTGACCAATATTTATTCCTACCGCCATTAAAATTCCTTTCTCCAGGTATGAAATGCTATTCTTTTCTTCTCTGTTAAGTCCATATTCTGATAAATTTGTGTATGTTTATCTGCTATGAGTAAATTATCTTGCCATCTATATCGGAAGGTTTCTGATTCAGCCCAATTTTCTTTTTGATAGCCAACACCATTTTTATCAACTACAAGAGCATCTAAACCCATTCTAAATATTTGATTTGTAAGACTATCTTTACCACTTTCAAATCTATAAGAATCCATTTTAGTAACAAACCTAGGTAACTTTAAATTATTTATTGTGTCTGCAGAAATCATATAACCAGTACTTCGTATATGATAGGATGGATATGGATTAAAATATTTCTTATGTTTTTCTAACTTTTCTGGAGTAACATCTGGTTCTCCAATAATATTTGTATACTGGCTTTCATATGAACCAGTAACTCCAACAATACCAACACCAGATTTGGTGAGGTTAGAATAAAGTTTGAATAACCAATCACTATCTAATATTCTAGTAAAAGAATTTAGTAAACAATAATATTTAGTTTTGTATTGTTTTATCGCTGAAAAATATGTGCGATGATCAAAACCAAAGTCATCAATTAGTATTGATTGGTACCTAAAATTTTGTAAGTATTCTACATGCTTTTGTAAAAGATCCTGATCATCTTCAAACCCTTTGAAGATGATTATCAAATCATGTTCAAGTCCACTTGGAAACTGTTTATAGGAAACAAGAAATCTTTGTAACAGACCTAAAGACTCTACAGGATTGTTTCTGACTAAGTACAGTACTGCTATATTACTCATTTTCTAGAAGTAACTTTTGTTTGGTTATTTCGGATTCATCATTTATTTTTACACAATCCTGACAAATTGTTATCTTTGGCGAGTAAACTCTTCCACATTGTGGGCAAGTCCATCCAATATTTTTGTCAATATCACAACTACATCCAGTTTTTTCACAAGTATTGCACATATTCTTCCTCCTTTTTATACAAACTCTTTTAGTCCAGTTGTTTCTGTTAAAGATTGAAGTATCATTTTGATCTTAGATACATTTGACATGTGTTCCCTGAGTCCATGCTTAACAAAAAACTTCATCAAACTCATTATATTTATAGGCTTTATTTTTTCATATTCATCATATCTTTTTAAAATTTCCTTCTGCAATATAGTAGGAATATAACGCCAATCTATTAACTTTTTATTTCTTTCATACGCTAACCTATATTCTTCAATTTTCAATAAGTTTTCTAACTCTCCAGAATCGATTAATTTGATAGCTGTTTTTGCTCCAACTCTAGTTTTGATCGAAGGAACATTATCTCCTGAATCACCACTTACAACTTTGATATGCAGTGTTTTGGCTGGATCTTTATCTATTATGTATTGTTTCTTTAGTGGCTCCCAGAGTCGCACATTCTTTTCTTGAAGAAGTTGAATGTAATCAGAATCTGACGTTACAATTATGTTAGTAGATGTTGTTAGATGTCTACATAAAATAGCAATTGTATCATCTGCTTCTGTGTAAGGAACTTGAAAGAATTTGAAAGGAAAGTTTTTCTTGATTTCTTCAGTAAACTCTTCTATATGTACAAAATACTTTTCCCAAGGAAAGATATCTTCATCTCTTTTTTCTTTTCTATGAGCCTTATATTCAGGATAAACTTTCTTTCTCCAACAAAACTTATCATCAATACAAATATTAACTTCATCAGGACTAAATCTATTTATATTAGAGAAAATCATATTCAATAAAAAATGTTTATGTTCACTAAAGTCAGGTTCAGGATTTTTAAACATACTTTTATCTGAAAAAAGTGCCCTGATACTAAGATTTGGATAATCTAGAAATAGAATAGTTTTATTCAAAGCTATATTTCCTCAAAGATTTTAACATATTTCTATATTATATAAAAATAGTACTTAGTTCAAATTTTTAACGGTGAGTACTCAAGAAGTACAACTATAGGTAGGAAATATTGATTGGTACAATCAGCAATCAGTCTGAAAAGTGAGGTAAAAATGAGATCTAATTTTATATGGGCTCCTATCCCAAATTACCTTTCGATTTCTTTGGGAGTCGAAGCCCTTACCATTATATTTAGAAGGAAGATCTCATATAGCCTACGTTATATGATAAGATGGGTAAAAGAAAATCCTAAGTCGAAAAGGGGCGAACCCCTTCAATGTTTAGAAGGAAGGATTTTCATAGCCCAAATTTATTATAGATAATTTGCCGCAATTATATCAAAATCAAAAGGAGTAACCCAATTAACACCTTTGATATTAAGATTATCAAAAGAATCAACTGTAAAGACGGTATCAGCCTTCATGACATCTTCTACTATAGATCCTCTGGATATAGCATTCAAATGGAATAAATCATAAAGATTAGGTTTATTCAAAGAACTTAATGCCCTACCCATCAAGACTATTCCTTTCTTATTATCATGAACATTATTTGGGCCAATTGGATTACGTTTTAATGATAAATCTGCCCAAATCATTTTTCTTTCTTTCAAATCAATAATCATTGGAATACTGATTTGTGAATCTGAAGTGATATCAAACTTCATCCCTACAGTTTTTGGTTCATAAATTTCTCCAGAACCAGGACTTATTCTAGACATCCAACCCATAAAACATTCTGGTAAATCTACAAATGGTGTTTGTGTGAAGGAATTTACTGAGAGCACGATATAACGGATTCTACTATTCAAGAAAGAATCGATATCTACATCAATAAACTCACTTGCTCCATTTGGAGCGGAAACAATATCCCCACTATGGCAGGCATTATAACCTACATCCTTTTTATCATCATATCTGCCATATCCGCCTCTTCCTCCGCCAGTAGTTCTCAAATTGTAGTATGAAACCACATCCTTATAAACCCAGTTTTCATCATACAATGCGGCAGATAAATCAAGATCAACTCTTTCATCTTTTGGTTGCTTCCAATAAAGGAAAGCACGAATAGTTTTTATATCCTCACCTATAGGAAGTTTAGAACCACGTGTAATTGTTTTCAATGACTTGCTTGCTGACCTTTGAGAGAAAGGCACAAGATAATCTTGTAACCTTGGGTCAATATACACATTACCCATTGGCCCTCTTTTGCTATAGGTTTGTTTCAAAGCGTCTTCACAAATTTTAACAACAAGCTCACATGTATGTAAGTCTAAGGGAACTAAATTATCATCAATTCCATAAGCATTGGCGATATTTCCTTTTGGGAAAAATGCTCTCAATTCCTTTGAATAATACCTATGAGAAAAATGTTCTTTAACCTGTAAAAGTACAGGGGTTGAAACTTTATCAGTTACTGATTCAAAATCTTTTAAAATCCAAGGTATATCAGAAGCATTCATCCTTAATAGAACATCTAACTTCCTGGCGAACTCCCCTGGTCTATCTTTTAATAAGAGAATAGCTTCTTGGGTTCTATTTTTTCCAATAGCATTCTGAATCTTTCCATTAAAAGTCCATACTTTTGCATTATTACGAAGCTTATCGAAAGCATCAAGTGATCTTTCATGAGTCTTTCTATAATCGCCTGGATGTAATTTTTCTCCCAAACGAATCCAACGGTTCTTATATTTGATCATTTCTTCTTCAAGGTTGCTGTTACATCTATTTAATAAAGTGAGAAGCAATTGACGTTCTACTCGTTTGAAGTTTCTAAATTTTGTAACTTTCGCCAAACTAACATCACCATTTGACAAGGCAACAGCTAACCTTAACACGTCAGTAGCAGTCTTGATATATTTGTATAAGAAAGATGCATGAGGTCCAAAACGTTCAACCAAAAGTTTTGATACAAAAGCTGCATTCTCCTTCAAAGGAATTTCCTCAGGCATGAGGTTGTCTAACTTAGTTGAACTACTATTGTTGACAAACCATTCAATATCTTCCTTATCTGTTGCTGAAATAGAAGTTTTAGAAGAAACTAGATTAGTAAAAATAGACCAAAAATCAGCTTCGGTACCTAAGGAGATAACCTTTAACTTGGTTCCATCGAAAAGTGGAAGTCTTTCTTCCTTCTCATAATTTGGAACTATGGTACCACCAGACCAGTAATGTAAAATTGCATTGATGTATAGTTCTACATTGCTTGCTTCCATTACCTGTTTAGGAAAATTTGGATACATTGGCTTGTATTTAACATGTGCACCAACCATCTTTTTGAGTTCTGGAATCAAGAAAAAATAGAACTTTTCAAGATTACTCACAGATTGAGTATATAGAATATCTATGATATCTTTTGAAAGGGTGTAACCAAGACTTTCAATATTCTTTAAAATGGTTGCAACATGGGAAGGAAAATGTTCTAATATCAAACTTGGTGCAAGAACTAATTTGTTCTTTCTACGCAAATATATCTTATTCATTTTTATCTCCTCCAAATCAAAATATTAGGTAACTATCAATTCTAATCTTAACAGGGTTTAGAAGGAAGAACTGATATAGCCTATTCTTAAATTATCGTTTGGTAATTAGATGTTCTACTTGTCATTTAAGTGATATGTAGAAGGAAGAACATCTATAGCCAAATTTTTTTGCGGGTAAAGTAATGAACTATTTTTATTTGCAATAAGTTAGAAGGAAGTTCATTAATAGCCCTATAACATCTAAAATAGACTACAATTCAATCCGTGACACTGGCATCTCGCTGTTGACGCGGCCAGGAGGCGATTCCTGGTAAGACCGGTGTGACGAAACTTGAATTGTAGGCCGAATTCATGGTTACATTATAAATTGTTTATTTCAAAAGGTCAAGAAATAAGTTTATTGAACACCATTTAATTTGTTTAAAAACTCTCTTTTCGCTTTATCGGTAATTTTCTTATGGATCTTTTTACGTTCAATGCCAGATTTATCAAGCATCTCAGATTCCTCTTTTTCAACATCTCCTACCATCCACCTTAGAAAATCTCCGATATTCTTGATATCAAACTCTTTTCCGGTTTCACGTAGTTTAGAAATACCTTGATCCACACGACTTTCCGTAACTACTATATCAACCAATGCTTCAATTTCTTTCACTAATTCTACGTCAATCGGAGCAAGAGTTTTATGTTTTGAAGAACTATGCTTCTCCCCTTTTACTTTATGCCAGTAACCGCTATTTTGGAACTTAGAATCAGTTGGTTTCCAAACAATTCCTTCTCCAATACCTTCTTTTCCAAAATATTTTCCAACTGGACAACATCTTTCTACTTCTTGAGTTAATTCAATCAATACATTTTGAGCAAGTTCTGGATGTTCAAAATCAATATTGATAGAAAATGTTGGAAACTGGTTAATATGATAGATACTATGAGCGTTAAGAAAATTCAATTCCATATCATCATATACATCAGGTACCCATTCCTGTTCTTCTTGTAATTCATCTTTTGGCAAAAGACGTTCTGCAAAAATAACAAACATCTTGGGAAGCTCATTAATAGCTACCCCAGATTGAATACCCTTTCCACACCATTCACCAAAAACTCCTACATTACATCCACTGATAACATTAAGAACTTCATTTGGAAGCGCATGAACAAAAGCAGCGAATCCTGCATTATCTTTTTGAGGAGTGATAATATTTTCTCTTGATTGACAATTACAGTACCTTTATATTCAATAGTAGGATAAGGAACATCATGAAGATAAATCGCCTCATCTGCTTCATTTTTACCTTTATAATCAGTGTGATGTCTAACAGTTTTGATTACAGAATTGAATAGTTTAATATCTGGAAAAGACACAAATTTCATTTTACTCCTCCATTACATAAAAATCAAGGAAAATATTAAATCGGAAAATGAATCCAGTTTTGAATGGCCATAGGAATATTTGTTCCACAGAGTGCAACCAATCCTATAATAAAAGGAGAAGGTTCCACTATAAGAACAATAACACCTAAAATAATACTGGCTTGAAACGAAAGAACTACTCCATAAACTGCGATACTAATTATAGCAATAACTAACATAATAAAAATTCCAACACCAACCCACTGAACCCAATCCATTGTTCTTCTTCCAAACCCTCTTCTTATCATTTTTTATCCTCCTATTTTCAATGGTTTCGAAAACTCTCCTATTGTAGTTTGTGTACATGGAACACGATTTTTATGTATATCTTCAATATCAATTTGATTTTTTGTTAAGTCACAAATTGATTTATTATCAATAAATCTATAATATTTACAAACTTTAAAACCTTTAACACAAGAATGAGAATGAGGGACAAAATAATAATCCATTATGTTTTAATACCATAAATAACTTCATTTTTTAACATCCTCTGTCTCCTTTTTCAATATTCTGCGAGTTGATTTATTTGCTAACCTTTTTCCATAAGGTTTCAAATGTTTGGCCCATTGTTTTGCTTTTGTTGAAACTGGTACAGATTTTTTCATAATTTTAAAATGGTGCCCCCGACGGGACTCGAACCCGTGTGACTTGCTTGAAGGGCAAGTAACCTAACCGCTAGTTCACGAGGGCGTGGAGCTACCAAAGGGAATCGAACCCTTAACCTCTTCCTTACCAAAGAAGTACTCTGACCAATTGAGCTATGGCAGCATTTTATCTTAACTTGACATCCTTTATCCTCTTCAGAGAACGTCAAGGGAAATACTATGTGCTCCCAACGGGATTTGAACCCGTGCACTTAGCTTGAGGGGCTAATAACCTACCGTTAGTTTATGAGAGCATATGAGCGAACGAAGGGACTCGAACCCTCAACAACACCGCAGGCAACGGCGTATTCTACCATTGAATTACGTTCGCATTTTTATTTTAAACTGTTTATAACATCCCAACAAACTTTACCATAAACTGCCTCCATGGCAGCTTCAAAAATATAATGTTCATAATCATCATCTACATAATTTGTAGTTTTTCTGATATATACTTTTCACATAAATCTTTTACTCTTGTAAAATCAGGCTCTTCAATTTCAACTAATAAATTACCTATTTTTTGTTGACTTTCATATTGTTCAAGAATCTCTCTAGCTTTTATAGCTTCTAACTGTGTTACTAACGCCATATTTATCAAAACCTCCTACTTCAAAAATTTGGAGCGGGTAAGGGGATTCGAACCCCTGGGCAACTTACGTCACCCCTTGGGTGGAAGCCAAGTACCTTAAACCACTCGGTCATACCCGCATATATTAAAAATGAAAACCTATGGAACCTTTATGATAGATTGGCCGGAGAGCTTCCGCCACTATCGACCATAGGGTTACTATAAAAATGGCAGGGGTACCAGGAATCGAACCCGGACTAGTGGTTTTGGAGGCCATCGTGCTAACCGTTAAACACTATACCCCTATATTTTAACTCCAAATTGCTAATACTCCAATAAATAATATCCAAAATGCAACTGTTGGATAATTTTTAATTATAGCAACACCTGACAGTATACATATCGCTATTGTTGAAATACCTTGTTCCATTTTTCCTTATAAAAAATTGGTGGGCCTGAATGGAGTCGAACCATCAACTGTCTTCTTATGAGGAAGGTGTTCTACCAGTTGAACTACAAGCCCAAAAATTAAGGCTGCTCCCTGATCTAGGAGCCATTTAACAGCATCCGCGCTGACCACGTATTAAACATATACTTTTTCTTCTTTTAAAAGTTGGACCAATTTTGTCCACTTTTTCTTTTCATATCCTTCTGTGCCTACATCTCTTGTCCAAAGTTCATGAAAAATTTGCTTTAATTCTGCTTTTTCTTCTTCTGTTAACATATTTTAGCACCTCAAATATAAATTGGTGCGCCATACAGGAGTTGAACCTGTTTAACTGGTTTAGGAAACCAGTACCTGCTCCGATAGGCTAATGGCGCTATTTCAAAATTACCGTTCCTGTCGATGTACTCACCACAGTAGGGCAACCCATTAAAAGATAGTCAGTTACTTTTCCATCTGCAATAACAGCAGAACCAACGGAACAAGCACCAGCTATAGCTCCTGCTACCCAACTAACACCCGCTGCTGAAATTAATGGTGCAACTACTGCAAGTGATTTTGATATTGCACTCCATCTTGTTTTTGAATTCTCTATAATAATACATTCATATGGTGTAGAATTTGTTGTAGTTCCTTTTGAAATCATTTGTGAATTCATTGTTTGGTTTAAAGTTGGGCCACAACCTGAAACCAACACAAAAATAGTAATCAAAATTAACAACAATTTATTCATCTTTCCTCCATTTTTGAGCTATTATATAGTAATTCTTTTCAAGAGTCAAGTGTAATAATTTTTAGTAAATACCTAATTCTTTCAATACTTCAACAATTCCATCTCTCTTTACTTTCTTTCTGAAAAATTCCATAATTGTTGGAGTATATGGTAATTTCTTTAAATACATCTTTGCTTCAGAAGGTGTTCTGTTGTCCTTCTTATTGTTGCAATCATGACAAGCGGTAACACAGTTATCAAATTCAGTCTTTCCACCTCTGCATTGTGGTATAACATGATCGATAGTACATTCATTTCTGCCCATCTTTATACCACAATATTTACAAGTATAATCATCTCTGCTAAAAAGATTTTCTGGGCTCCAATGAACTTTCTTCCCATAGTACTTTCTAACATCTCTGTGTAACTTTAAAACCTTTGGTGCATAAACACCTGGCTTAATTTCATAATCAGAGTATAGGATGACTTCAACTGGTTGACTCTCACGGTGCAACATTTGCATCGCAGTCTTCCACTTGATTGTGTCATGGTATTCAAAACTATTTGTCAATACGTAACAATCCATTTTTGAAACTCCTCACTCCTGCAAAATTTGGTACCCCTGGCAGGAATTGAACCCGCAACCTCCCGGTTCGTAGCCGAGCATTCTAATCCGTTGAACTACAGGGGCGGTTTATATTTCAATACTTCTATCGTTAGTAAAATTACAAATATTATTACAATTGCTATACTAGAACTTATATTTAAATGTCTTCTTTCTTCTTTCTTAATTTCTTCTTTTATTTTTTCAGAGTATTTATGACACCTATAAAAACGACCATGTATTGTTTGATGTACTTCACAATACCTGCCAACTTTTCCTGGAATCTCTTCTCCATGCTTGATATTTCCAATAGGGATATATAGTTTACTCATTTGATTCTCCTTTTTTACCCCTAACGAATCAAATTTACTATATATCTCAAATTATTTTTGGTGCATCATCGGAGAATCGGACTCCGCTGCATCCGCTTGTAGGGCGGTGGTCATCCCCAGATGGCTAATGATGCATTTTTAATAACCTTGAAATCCAATATAGTCATCTTCAGGTACTTCGACTATATCAAATTCTACTAAGAATTTTTTATTTACTAAATCAACCTTTTTAACTACAAATGAATGTTCTTGATTAGCAGATTCTAAACATTCATTCAATAAATCAGTTAATCTCTTTTTTACAATTTCTTCTGTTATCACCATAACTCACCCTCCAAAAATATTTATATGGTACGCCTGGTCGGAGTCGAACCGACGATCTTCTGATTAAGAGTCAGATGCATTAGCCTCTTTGCTACAGGCGCGCTTTAACTTTAAAATACATACATGGAGTATGGTATGATCTATCACACAACGGTTTTATAAACCAGTACATCTTTCTATGCTTATGAAAACATTTTTCATTTTTAAAATAAAAACATCTCTTTTTCATATCATTTACAATTGCTTTTGTTTCATCATCTATTTTCAACATTTCTTCTCTGTACCATCCTTATTCAATTCTTTTGCACATATTAAACACCAATAATGAGTTTCTTTTTCATTCGTAGCAATAAAATGTTCTTTTGTTTCTGAACAAGGTCTTTTATGAGTTAGTTTTAACATCATTTCACTCCTTCATATATAAAAATGGTTCGGCCCCTCTCAGCCTTGCGTCACACCACTTGAGTCTCCATGGAGATTGCTACCGCTTTGGTAGAAATTGACCTCCATTTCCTTGACCCCACACCCAGGTGTCGGTATAGTCAATTTTTTTATGGTGGGCTCACGGGGAGTCGAACCCCGATTTACTGGTTAAAAGCCAGCTACTCTACGCGTTGAGTTATGAGCCCTTTTGGTGCCCCTGAGGAGATTCGAACTCCTAACTATCTGGTTCTAAGCCAGAACCCTCTACCAATTGGGGTACAGAGGCATCTATCTTTCTTTTGCAATCTTCACATATAAACTTGTATGGATCAATATGTTTTTCTAAATTGCACGTTTCGTGACACTTTGTACAAAAATATAACATTTTTTCTAAGTAATTTTATTCCTATTATGTATATTATTCCGTTTCATTTTTTGTTTTGCTTCCTCAGTATGTTTTTTACCTTTGAAAGTTCCGTTATGTGTTTTATAGTAATTTTTTACTTTATCACTTATTCTAGTTATAACTACTTTTGATCTGTTTGATGAAGCATATCCCCCATTCTGTCTATGTAATAATATTTCTTCCTTATCTAAATTTTTATAGAAGTTATCAAGTTGTAACCCTTCCTTATTTACATAATAGAATCCACCCTTGCCACCAACTAATAGATTATATGTATTTTCTTTATTCTGTTCAAGAAATTCTTCTGTAATGATTCCTTTTTCAAATTCCTTCATTTCTTCAAAAGAATCACATAACCATAAAATTTCTTTCTTAAAATTCTCTATTCCATATTTTGAAATAGCTCTTCTTAAATATTTACCAGAACCCATATAACCATCTTTTAGGTTCTTTGTTTGATGCATTCCAACATAAAACTTACTATTAATCAAATTTGTTACTTGATAAATTGTATATTTCAACTTTTCCATATAACTATTTATAGAAAAGATTTTTGATGTGGAGCGCGTCGGCTTTGCTCCGACCGCCTCCTGGGTGCAGGCCAGGTGCTCTCCTGAATGAGCTAGCGCCCCATTTAATTTTGGAGCCCTTTGATGGAATCGAACCATCTTCACTGGTTTACAGGACCAGGCATCATCCAATTAAATGTTTAAAGGGCTTAATTCTTTTACTTTCATCCAACTCAAATGATCTTTATCAACTATGATCAAATTTATTTTATTTTGTTCTTTATCAAATAGTCATTTTTTTGTATCCAAATAAATTATTTATATTTTTAAAAATAAAGGCCGAGTGCATTACCGTAATGCTTCCGGAGCATTTATTCTTACAAACCATAATGAACATCCAAAATATTCTATTTTTAGAACATTAATCTTTGTTTCTTGTTCATCAAATGGTTTTCCAAAAATTTCTAAAAACTCTTCTTCTGTTAGTATCTTTTTCATATTTTTGGTAGCCCTGAGGAGATTTGAACTCCTACTATACTGGTTCTTAGCCAGCTCCCTCTACCAGTTGGGGTACAGAGCCATAATTTTTATGGTGCGCCTGAGTGGATTCGAACCACCAACACGCTGCTTTTGAGGCAACTGCCTCTACCAGTTGGGCTACAGACGCATTTTATTTTTAAGCTGTAATTTTATACTCAGTTCCTTTTAAAATATGGAGCCCCATGCCAGAGTCGAACTGGCTCATGGAGGGTAGAAGCCTCTTACTCTGAATCCGTTGAGCTAATGGGGCGGCTTAATAAACTATCAATTCTTTTTATCCTTAAATATTCCATAAACCAATCTGTTATAATAATTTCTTGCGCTTCTTTCAATGTCATTTTACCATCACAAATTCTTTTATGTAAATTAGTTTCGCAAACATCTTTTTCCCTTGCGCCGAAACAAGTTTTACCTGCCGTTGCTTTGGGACAATAATATTGAGGCCACCTATTATTTAAATCTCCGTCTTTGCCTCCATCTTCAAGTGATAAAAAATGATCATCTTCAAACTGTTTATGTAGACTCCAATCAATTCCATATCTCTCAAAAACTTGTTTCTTAAATGTGGAAGTTTGGTTTACTCTTTCAGTTGCTGTAAACCCAGATACACAAATTGTTTCTTTTAAATTATCTTGTGTAACTTTTTCATCTACTACACCAGGTGTTAATTCTGGATCTGGATAATAAACTGTTATATCTGGTGTTGGATGTTTAATTATCACCCTTCCAAAAGGGTTTGGTTCACTTGTTACTGTTTCACTTGTTACTACTTCATTTGTTATTATTTGTGCTTCACTTATTGAAACATTAAATAAAAGAAACAAAACAAGTAGCAATATCATTTTATAAATCCTTTCTCAAAATCTTTTTTAGTAGATGTCATAAGAAAATCCCAATCTACATTTTTATTCATAATTCCAAAAATAATATTCTTGCTTATATGTATAGCATTACTACATATACCACATAGAATAAAATTGTTTTGCTCAGTTCTAACAACTGCATTTCTAGGAGATTTTCTATTCTTATTACAACACTGACATTTCATATAACAATCTCCTTCAATTATTTTTGGTAGCCTACCCCGGATTCGAACCGGGAACTTATGGATTTTAAGTCCACTCCCTCTACCAGTTGGGGTAGTAGGCCGTTGTTTATTTATGGCGGGTACGGCCGGATTCGAACCGGTACCTTCTTCCGTGACAGGGAAGCACACTGACCAATTATGCTACGTACCCAACTTTTAATATAATTTATTTCTATTCAAAAGTCAATCTTATTTTGGAAAAATAACTTCTATATTAGGACAAACTTTTGCTTTCTTTGCTTTGATAAATTCTTTTGTTACATTATAGAAACTATCTTCTTTTCTTGGATATAAATTCAAATACATTTTAAGCTTTTCTAATGCAACTATTACACCAATTATGAAATAGATAAACAAAGTAGTTAATGCAACAGGTGTTACCTTTGGATTAAGAATTGCTATAAACGTTGGCATTAAGAGTAGAAAAACTACTACACATATAGCATGAATTTTATTTTTCAAAATAAATTCATGCTCTCCTTTAACCCATCTTAAACCAAAAATATAACCTAGTGGAACTCTAATTGCATAAAAGAAGAAAAATACCCAAATTGTCCAAATTACTGACCAAAAATAACTACATAAAGTCAACTGAAGTGAATGGTGCCTAATTCTATCATCACTATCACCACTAAAAAATTTCTGTCTATACGCCCACAATCTGAAATGCCATGAACTTGAACTAATCTTCATTTTACTCCTCCTTTTCAATTTAATATATGGAGCTTAGTGAGGGAATCGAACCCATCTTCTACGGTTTTGCAGACCGTCGCATGCGCCAATCTACCAACTAAGCTTATGTTTTTGATCAAAAACCAATATCAAAATTTCTATAAAACCTAAAATCAAAAAAGGTGAAAATATCTTAAACCATGTTATTGTCTCAATATCTTTCTTTATTATATATAAAGAAATACTTATCACTAAGGCCATTGGTATAAAGTTTATGATCATTACACATACAATCTCCTTAATGAAAATTAATGGCGGAGAGCAAAGGAGTCGAACCTTCAGCTATTGCCGGCGGTGGTATTCAAAGCCACCTGTCCCCACGGACGCTACCCTCCAGATATTATACTCTTCTCTCACTTTTTTTCTGACAAATCTTCTATTCGAACTTCTAATAGCTTCAATTAAAAAATTAGTAATATCTTTCATTCATATTCAAAAATGGAGGAGAGTGAGGGATTCGAACCCACATGGCGCTTATTAGGCAACCTAACTGATTTTCTGGACCAGGCCATTGCTCTGTTATGGTTAACTCTCCATTTAAAAAGTTGTTGTAGGATTTCACGAGTAACGTTCCATTCAATTCCGGACCGATCAAGAACGGAATCTCCTGTCTATCTACAATTGAGGGATTTCACGAAATGTTCCTAAATAGTGGAATTCGAACTCCACTACTTGGATAATGGGACTCGAACCCATATTGCCGACTATTGCCGGAGTCCTACCATTAGACGATATCCAGCGTCTATCCTCAAGATCTATATTTTTGGTACCGAGAAGTGGAGTCGAACCACTATTAATGGATTATCAGTCCACCGTTCTACCAGAAATTGAACTATCCCGGCATATTTTCTTTATATAATCACAAGTAATAAGATTCTCAGATAAAATAAATAATGTAATCATATTTTGTTCTTTCACCAATTGTATCTTCTCTTTATCTTTTTTCTACTATATAAATCAAATATTTTGGTCTTATCCATTTAATATTTAACCTATCTAATATTTCAGAAACATATAATTCATAAGATGATTGCAAACAAACTCTATTATTATATGAATCAAAAACTTTGAACTTTTTTCCTCTTCCTGATCCTTCTCTATATCCTCCTACTATCTCTGATAACCTCATTCCTCTTTTTTGTGCTTCTATAGCTTTGAAAGATTGCTTTTTACCCCTTAATGCATCTCCTACTTTTTTCGATATTTTCTTAACCCTATCATCTGTTTCTTTTGTTAAACCTTTATTCCAAATGGTTCTAGTACCATCTTTAAATCCAATGTTAGGATCATGTTTCATTTTATTTTATTATGGCGGAGAGAGCGGGTACTGACCCCGCTACCCTTTCGGGCAATAGTTTAGCAAACTATCCGTTCACCATTCGCGCCCCTCTCCATAATTTTATCTTTTTATTCCTAAATCTTCACATAAAGTTTTAAATTCATTTTCTGATCCTTCAAACTCTAATAAATCAATTTTAATATCATCATCAATTGGTGAATCTATTTTCAAATTTTTTATAGTTACCTTCATCAAATTTCTCCAATAAAATTTTTTGGTTCGCCCTCTAGGAATCGAACCCAGATTCGAGGCTTCAGAGACCTCTGTCTTACCATTAGACGAAGAGCGAATATTTTGGATCTCCTTCTAAGAATCGAACTCAGATTCGAGGCTTCAAAGACCTCTGTCTTACCATTAGACGAAAGGAGAATAATTATTTTGGGGTGAAAGGAGCGAATTGAACGCTCTTACCTGGTTTCACAGACCAGTACCTTGACCGTTAGGTTACAATCACCATATATTTTGGCTCCGAGAGGAAGAATTGAACTTCCATTGAGTGATTAACAGTCACCTCTCCTACCATTGAAGGACCTCGGAATAACTATTTTAATGGAGGAGATGAAGGGATTCGAACCCCCAACGAGTTTTTAGGCTTCCAGTTTTACAGACTGGTGCTGTCCACCGTCTCAGCAGCATCTCCATATAAGCTTCTTTCATAAAAACAACATTTGAAATCAAGATCATGTATACTAAATTTTATTTCATTCCATTTGTAAGGTATCTCTAATATTCCAAGTGCCTCATTCAATTTTTTACACCACCATGTTTCATCATGAATTCCATCAAAACAACTCTCTAATGATCTACAACTTTTACAAGAATCCATTTTCAGTTCTCCATATTAAAAACTGGGGGCTAAGGAGAGGATTGAGCTCTCGACTTCCTGCTTATGAAACAGGTACTCTTCAACTGAGTTACTTAGCCATAAATTTTTTGGTAGCGGGAGTAGGTGTTGATCCTACCAATCCAAGCTTATGAGACTCGGCCAGGCACCGGCCTTCCCGCAATATAATTTTGATGTCAGGGAATGGGGATTCGAACCCCAACTACTACGCTCCAGACGTAGGATGCTAACCGTTAAACATTACTCCCTGAAAAATGTCGGGGTGAGAGGATTTGAACCTCCGGCATCCTGCTCCCAAAGCAGACGCGCTACCAAACTGCGCTACACCCCGTTAAATTATGTGGAGCTGGCGGGAATTGAACCCGCGTCTTGCTGCAACTTAATCTAAAGTATCTACAAGCTTATTTTAAGATTTACAACTTTTCATATAAAATGGTTCTTAAAATTACCACTTTATCTTATAGGATGTTATTTTTGTTTTATAGTTACATCCATTTACTATAAACTTATCCTACTAAATGGCGAGCATTAAAAAGTGTAGGAACCTTAATGATGCTCGTTTAGCTGTTTTAAGCAGCTAAAAGAAATTCTTGTTCTGCATTTATTGTTTTCCAACTTTTTAGGAGTTTTGGTACTCCGCTTGCAACTCTAAACCATTTTGCCTCAATCGATTCCTGTCAGCCCCTTTCTAAATATTTTGGACCGGAAAAAGGGACTCGAACCCTCAACGATATGGCCTTCAACCATATGCCCTTTCCAGTAGGGCTCTTTCCGGATGATAAACTATTATAAAATACATTAAATCAAATGTCAAGAATACAATAAAAAATCCAACTTCAGTTCTTGAGGTTGGATTTTAGGATAAAAGTATATATGAATACTTTACATAAAATCCATCCTCATTGGTTCATCAGTATTATATAAAAACGAACAACCTTGGATGAGTGAGGGGATAGTTCCCGCCACCAATGATTTAATTGTTGCCCATGTACTATGTCTATGTGATTTTATCTGTCTCATTTTTACCTAATTATTTATATATTCCCTTTTTGACATTTCTTATTAACTACCACATTATAATAGATATCAAAAGGAATGTCAAGCTTTTATTTTATATTTACTTTTTTGTTCTTTTGACAGTTAATCTATTGATTTCTTTTGTTCTTTTTTGAAATCCCTAATTAAATCATCAACACTCCAAGTGCCCACTTCTACATAATCTTTAGTTACATTAATAGCAGGATATTTAACATTACCTTTATTTTTGATGACAAACTCTTTAAATTTATTTGCATCTAAATTTTGGTTACTTGCTACATCTTCTACTCTATTCCACATATAAAATTTTTCCTTATTTTATTATTTGTGTATTCTTGCTATTATTAACTGTTGCAATAACCGGTGTATTTGTAGGTATTTTTGAAACCAATGTTGTTACCAATTTGTTTGTATATGGGCCTTGGGTAGTCAATAAAGTTTGTAAGACATTTGATGCAATCGTTTTACTACCTTTGAAAGATTCATTAGAATTTAACAAACTCAATACATTTGTTATTCTTTTATTAGATGCTCCTACACTTTTTAATCCTGTGGAAATACTACTCCAAGTAAGTGTAGTTGTAGGTTTTATTGTGGTTGCCATTTTTAATATTCCCTTCTGAAACAATCCATTCTTTATTTTTATACTCTCCAGTATATGTTCTCTTATCTGTTTGAATATTTACACATTCTGGATTTACTGCCTGGTCAACTCTTTCAACAGTCTCTATCTCATCTTTCCAGCTACAACCTAGAATCTTATCTCCTGACTTTAAATCTTTTGACTTTTTTACTAATGATTTGAGGTTCATTTTATTTTAGAATTATTCTAAAACCTAACCAATTCACCACCAAAATCTACCTGATAGTACTCTCCAGAGGTTCCATATGATATAATTTTACCTTTACCCTTAATACTTTTTAAGTAATCAAAATATTTTTGACCACTTGAATCCATAGCAGGGTCACTATAGTATTCCGGCTTAAGATATATTATGGAATCAATTGGTAATTTTGATTCATTTAAAAATGTTTTAAAGTTCATTCTATTTCATTCCTATGTTCCACTATCATAAATACAATACCCATCTTTATCCATTTCAGCTATTGCCTTTTTGTCTAA
>Ga0209048_10000974_pt1 | contig 30166 bp, 25 predicted proteins | sample FrelakmetCRP12CR_FD_187146 | JGI IMG/M metagenome (GOLD analysis project Ga0209048, IMG submission 187146) | Freshwater lake sediment microbial communities from the University of Notre Dame, USA, for methane emissions studies - CRP12 CR (SPAdes)... | ecosystem: Environmental > Aquatic >... | reverse complement strand
GGTCTGGCGGTAGTCGACGTAGATTGTGGCATGGCCCTTGCCTTCGCCAAACTTGCCGCCGAGCGCCACGTAGGCGTCGAGCTGACCGCCATCCCAGGCCTGACCCATCGGGGCGGTAAAGCCCTTGGCCTTGTCCATGGCTTGCCACTGCGGGTTGTCGTTGTTGTGCTCGAAGCCGCCGCCGGAAATGCCGGCCTTGACACCCTCAAACTCCCTGTCCAGGATGAAGTTGACGACGCCCGCGACGGCGTCGGCGCCGTAGACGGACGAAGCCCCGCCGGTCAGGATGTCGACCCGTTTCACGAGCGCGGCCGGGATGAAGTTCAGGTCGGGCGCAACGGAGGACCAGTCACCGCCCGGCAGGCGGCGGCCGTCGACCAGAACCAACGTGCGGGTAGAGCCGAGGTAGCGCAGGTCGATCGTCGCCGTGCCGGTTGAGCCGTTCGAGATCGTGGAGTTCTGCGCGTGGAAGACCTGCGGCAAGCTCGTGAGGAGGTCTTCGAGACGAGTCGTCCCCTGATAGGCGAGCTCTTCCACGTCCATCGTGGCGACAGGGCTCATCGCTTCCAGGGTGGGGCGGGGAATCAGCGTACCGGTCACCACCACTTCTTCCTTGACCTCTTTGGCAGCCGGTTTTTCCTGCTTCTCTTGGGCCATGGCGGTCGCGCCATAGCCGATGAGCCCGATTGCGACGGCGAGAACTACGAGAAGATACTTGCTACGGATCTTCATTCCAGCCTCCTTTTTCCTTTCCAAACAGGTTGCTTGCAATCAACTCCGTTGCTGCTCTCGGTCCACTTTGTGCTCGTTCCTCCTTCCTCCCTCTCGGGTCAGAACTGACTGTCGAGCGTTTTCATGCCGGCTGAGGCGGGGCCCGCGACAGCCGCAACCACGAGCAGGCCCTGCATGCAGCCTCACATAATCTGTGGGCCACGCGGGCGCACGACAACCCTCGACGCACACCCCCGACGCCAGGACCGCACGCGAGGGGTGCCCGGTGGCGATCTGCTGGGGGAATTCCCCGTCTTGCGCCGTGAGCGGCACGCGCCCCATTTCGAGCTTCGCTGTGCAAGTGTCAAGCCTGAGATTGACACGGTGCGATTGAGGTCGTCAGAGCCACCTGCCCGACATTCCGAGCCGTTGTCCAAGTTCTTGGATGCCCCGTGCCTGCCGTAGGCCAAGGCCGCTTGCCGGCGATGCGACGCCATCTCAGCGCACGGTGATGGCGCCGGTCGCTCCGAGCAGAAGAGAACGGTGTCATTGCGAGGAGCGAAGCGACGAAGCAATCCGGTCCCGCACCCGGCGGTGTGGCGGCGTGCTGCTATGCCGCCTAGAGGATCCCAGCCTGAGCCGGCACCCTTCGGGGGTCGCGCCGCGCACGTGCGCGCCGCGCAGGGATTACCTGTTCGGTTCTTGGTCATTGCCTCCCAAGAGGCGAGGGGCCGGGTGAGAGGCCACGGGTAAGGTACGACAAAAAGGGCGCTGACGATCGCGGCCGGAGCGGTTGGGCGCCGGTCCAGTTTTTCGCAGTTCTCCGGCTTCAGGGTTTGCCCAGGTACTTGATCATCTCGCGGGCAGAGTTGGCCTCTGGATCATTCGGCGCGAGCTGCACGAAGCGCTCCAGGTTGCTCTTTGCCTCTGCGTTGGCGCCCTTGCCCACATTGATGAGACCCAGCCAGTAGTAGGCGGGTGCATAGTTAGGATCGACCTCGACAACCTTAGCGTAACCCGCCTTGGCGAGGTCCATGTCGTTGGCGCCATATGCCTCACTGGCCAGGTTCCAGAGCCCGATACGCGCGATCTTGGGCTCGATCGGGGCCAGCCCCAGGAGCGCGTCGCTGAGCCTCACCTTGTCTCCCAGGGCCAGGCACGCGTTGTACCGGATCCGGATCGCCTTCTCGTTCTTGGGATCCGACTTCAGGATGGTCTCCGCGGCGGTGGCCGCCTCCGCATTGCGGCCGATCTTGAGGCCGGCCGTGGCGAGCCCGAGCAGCGACGCCTGGAGGTTCGGGTCGGCGTTGAGGGCTTCCTGAAACTTTGCGAACGCGCCCGGATTGTCTCCGGCCTTCAAGAGGGCGACAGCCTCGTTGTGGATCTTCTTCGCTTCCTCGGTCCGGCGACCGATTTTCTCCAGGTCCTTGAGCGCCGCTGCGGCCTTGACCTCATCCTTGAGGTTGCGGTAGGCCTGCCACCGCGCCAGCAGGACCGAATCGTCGGTGGCCCCGAGCGCGATGGCCTTCTCAGCGGCCTCCGCTGCCTCCTTGTTGTGTCCGAGCTCGACTTGGACCGAGCTCAGTTGCGCCCATGCCTGGCGCAGCTTGGGGTCGTGCACTGTGGCCTCTTTGAACCTCGCTTCGGCGGTGGCGTAATCCTTGGCCTTGGAGGCGGTGATGCCGCCGTTGTAGGCGTCGATTGCCTCCTGCGAATTCGAGACCGGCGGCGGGCCGCCGACTGCGGTCGCGGCTGAAGCTCCCGGGTTCATCGTCCACTGGAAATGCTCGGTGCCCTCCAGACCCCACTTCTGCTCGGCGTCCATGGACTGATAGCCGACCTTGTCGAAGCGATAGTGGTACATCACGTCGATTTGGCTGAAGTCTACCGTGAAGACGCCCTTCTTGTCGGTGGTCTCGACATCCCTGAAGCCCGGAATCTGCGGCGACGTGACGGTCACGGTCACCTCTGGAATCGGCTTGCCATCCGGGTCGGCGACCTTGCCGACGAGTCTCCCTTTCCGCTCGGCGAAAGCCAGCCCCGGCACTATCCAGATCAAAACCAGCAGCCATGCCATTGCGCGCTGTTTGATGTGCATTGTGATCACCTCTCTCCTTTTCTTCGAGCTCGATTCGGGTTAGCACCTGTGGTGCTACCGCGCGGTCGAGACAAAGTCACTAGGCCAGTGTCGGGAGCCATAGGTGGGCCCGTCACGAGCGCAAGTGTAGCGCCGAATCGGGCCCTGGCAGTTTGATCCGGCAGCGCATGTCACCATCACAACAACCCGTCACTTTCCTGCGCCTCGATTGCAGCCCGCGCATACCGCCACCCGGGCGCACGCATTATCGCTCGGCCTGGAAGACCCGCAGCGCCATTTGCCGCTCGGCCTTGCGCCTGACCCGCGCCGGAGCATGCTAATGTCTCCGCGCCCGGCGGGGCGTTCGCTTTCCAGCGGTCGGCACGCGAGCTCGAAGCTGCGGAAGCAACGGAAACCCCCGGGTTCGCGACTTCGTACGAGCGAAGGAGATGTGCACCATGGCAGAGCAGCAGACGCCCTCAAGACCGGATCTCTCGGGGCTGCGAATCGACGAGCGCGCGCGCGAGACGAGCAACGCGCATGGGGGCCGCCTTGTTCTGATCGGCGCGGCCGTCGTACTTGCCGTCGTGGTCGCTCTGTTGCTGGTCCGTGGCCGTCCCCCTGTGGTGGAGGTGGCGGCCGCGCGCGCCGCTACGAGTGGCGAGGCGGTGACACTGCTCAACGCCAGCGGCTACGTGACGCCGCGGCTACGCGCCACGATTGCGGCCAAGATCACGGCCAGGGTCGTTGACGTTCTCGTCGACGAAGGGATGGTGGTCGCGAAAGGTCAACTTCTGGCCCGCCTCGACCACTCGGACGCACGGCGGCGTCTGAACGCGGCGCGGACCGCGCGGGACGCAACCGCGGCTTTGATCGCGAATCTCGAGGTGAACCTCGGAAACGCGACGCGCGAGCTGCGCCGTCAGCAAGATCTCGAGCGGGAGGGTGTCGCGAGCGTGCAGGCGCTCGACCTCGCGCGCACGACTGCGGAAAGCCTCACGGCGCAGATCGCGGCGGCGAGGGAGCAGGTCAAGGCGGCCGACGCTCAGATCGCGGTGGCGCAGCAAGACGTGGACAACTGCACGGTGCGAGCGCCGTTCGGCGGCGTCGTGGTCTCGAAGGATGCCCAGGTCGGGGAGATGGTGTCGCCGATATCGGCCGGTGGCGGGTTCACCCGTACCGGCATCGCAACCATCGTAGACATGGCGTCGATCGAGGTCGAGGTGGACGTCAACGAGTCCTACATCGCGAGAGTGGTGCCCGGCCAGCGCGTCGAGGCTGTCCTCGATGCCTACCCGGAGTGGCGCATCCCGTCCAAAGTGCGGACCGTGATCCCCACGGCCGACCGCCAGAAGGCAACGGTGAAGGTGCGCATCTCGTTTGACGCGCTCGACCCGCGCATCCTGCCGGACATGGGGGTCAAGGTTTCGTTCCTCGCCGGCGAGCAACCGGGCCGCGTGGCGGCTGCGGTTGGGGTGCTGGTTCCGAAGGCGGCGCTGCGGCCCTCGGACGGGAACCAGGTCGTTTTCGTCGTCCGGGACGGAGCGCTTGAGCGGCGTGCAGTGAGGGTCGGCGACACGCGTGGAGAGAACGTAGAGATCACGGCTGGACTCGCGGCCGGCGACCAGGTGATCATCAGCGGGCCGGAAGGGCTGCGCGACAGGCAGAAGGTACGGGTGAAGTAGAGGTGACAAGGGATAGGGGACGTTTGCGCGGTGACCAGATCGGACCATCGGGCCCTGTTCTCGGCTGATCTCGGCGCGCTGTGCTGCCTGCCCTGGCTTCGTAGGAGGACGCAATGGTGAGGGTTGATGGCAAAGGCGACGGCACCGGTTTGATCCGCGTGCGCAACCTCGACAAGCAGTACCGGCGCGGGAGCGAGGAGATCCACGTCCTGCAGGGGCTCAACCTGGACGTGGACAAAGGCGACTTCGTCGCCTTCATGGGGCCGAGCGGCTCGGGCAAGACGACGCTACTCAACCTGCTTGGCGGTCTCGACCTACCGACCGCTGGCACCGTCAACGTGGCCGGCGACGAGATCACGGCCATGTCCGCGCACAAGCTCACGCGCTGGCGCGCGCGCCACGTCGGCTTCGTCTTCCAGATGTACAACCTGATCCCGGTGCTGACCGCGTTCCAGAACGTGGAGCTGCCGCTGCTGCTCACGAAGCTCTCCCGGGCGGAGCGCCGCAAGCACGTCGAGACGGTGCTCGCGGTGGTCGGACTGTCGGACCGGATGGACCACTACCCGCGCCAGCTTTCCGGGGGACAGGAGCAGCGCGTGGCGATTGCGCGCGCGATCGTGGCCGACCCGACCTTCCTGCTCTGCGACGAGCCGACCGGCGACCTCGACCGCAAGAGCGCCGGCGAGATCATGGAGCTGCTCGGCCGGCTCGTGCACGAACACGGCAAGACCATGCTAATGGTGTCGCACGACCCGAGGGCTGCCGAGCGCGCCCACGTCGTGCTGCATCTGGACAAGGGGGTGTTGGTGGAGGGCACGGCGAGCGCCGGAGGTGAGGCATGAAGTTCCTGCGCCTGATCTGGGCGAACCTGGTGCGCAAGAAGATCCGCACGACCCTGACCATCGGGTCGTTCGTGGTGGCGCTCTTTCTCTACGGGTTGCTCGTCGCGATCCGGATCGGCTTTGCCGGCGGCGCCGACGCAGCCGGGGTTGATCGCCTCAACGTCATCAACAAGACCTCGCTCATCATGCCGCTGCCGTTCTCATACCGCGACCAGCTCAAGCAGACTCCGGGCATCTCGGGCGTGACCTTCGCAACCTGGTTCGGCGGCGTTTACCAGGATGAGAGGAACTTCTTCCCCCAGTTCGCGGTCGAAGCCGAATCGTGGCTGGCGGTCTACGCGGAGTACGTCATCCCGACGGAGCAGCGGCGGGCGTTCTTGCAGGACCGGCAAGGCTGTCTGGTCGGTCGCAGCCTCGCCAAGCGCTTCGGCTGGAAGGTCGGGGACCGCGTCCCGCTGCGGGGCACGATCTGGACGGGCGCCTGGGAGTTCAACGTCAGCGGGTTGTTCGACGCCGCGCGGCCGGAGGTCGGTACCGACCTCATGCTCTTCCGCTATGACTACCTCGAGGAGCGACGACAGTTCGGCAAAGGCACGGTGGGTTGGTACGTGGTGAAGCTTGCCAATCCTGACGACGCCGTGAAGGTGACCAAGATCATTGACGACCGCTTCGCGAACTCGCCGTTCGAAACGCTGACGCAGACGGAGAAGGCGTTTGCGGCCTCCTTCGCCAAGCAGATGGGGAACGTCGAGTTCCTCGTCATCGTGATCGGCACGGTCGTGTTCTTCACCCTGCTGCTGGTTGCGGGCAACACGATGGCGATCGCAGTGCGCGAGCGCGTCGGCGAGCTGGCGGTGCTGAAGACGATCGGCTACTCCGACCTTGCCGTGCTTAGCCTGGTGCTGGTGGAAGCGCTGCTCATTGCGGGCCAAGGCGGGGTCCTGGGCCTCGCGCTCGCGAAGGCGTTCACGCTCGCGGGCGACCCAACAGGCGGCATGCTGGGCGGGGGCTTTACGCTGCCGTGGCGGTCATTGGGGATCGGCCTCGCGCTCACGCTCGCTGTGGGCGCGGCCGCGGGGATACTCCCGGCGGTCTCGGCGATGCGTCTGCGGGTCGTAGACGCGCTGCGGAGGGTGTGATGGCCATCCCATTCGTATACAACGTGCGCAGCGTGCGGCAGCGGTGGACCTCGAGCGTCGTCGCCGTGCTCGGCATCGCCGGCACCGTCGGCGTGTTTGTTGCCATGTTGGCCATGGCGCGCGGTTTCAAAGCGACTTTGGTGAGCTCCGGGTCGCCGCGCAATGCGATCGTGCGCCGCGCCGGGGCCGACTCCGAGATGGTGAGCGCCGTGAACCTTAACCAGCTCCATGTGATCGAGAGTGCGCCCGGGGTGGCGAGGAGTGGCGGCGCGCCGCTCGTGAGCGGCGAGGTCGTCGTGATTGCCGGTTTCAACCTCAAGTCAAGCGGTACTGTGGCGAACGCGCAGGTGCGCGGCGTCTCGGCCAAGGCGATGGAGATCCGCGACAACGTTCACATCGTGCAGGGCCGCTTCTTCAAGCCCGGCCTCACCGAGCTCGTCGTCGGGCGTAACGCGTTGGCGAGCTATGCCGGGTTTGACCTCGGCGCGACCATGAAGTTCGGCGGCGGAACGTGGACGGTGGTGGGGATCTTCGACGCCGGCGGCAGCGCGTTCGACTCCGAGATCTGGTGCGACGCCAACGTGCTAAGCGAGGTGTACAAGCGACCGCAGAACGTGTTTCAGTCGGTGACCGCGCGGCTGGAGTCTGCGTCGGCGCTGGGCGCCTTCAAGGACGCCCTCACCACCGACCCGCGTCTCTCTGTCCAGGTCGACCGCGAGACCGAGTACTACGAGAAGCAGTCGCGTGTCGTCACCACGCTGATCCGCGCGCTCGGGTTCCTGATCGCCCTCGTGATGGGGGTCGGCGCGGTGTTTGGCGCACTCAACACGATGTACTCGGCGGTCGCGGAGCGGTCGCGCGAGATCGCAACCATGAGGGCGCTCGGTTTCTCGTCGGGCGGTGTGGTTGTGTCGTTCGTGTTCGAGGCCCTTCTGATCGCGTGTGCGGGCGGCGTGCTTGGCTGCATCGCCGTGCTGCCGATGAACGGCTTCACCACCGGCACCATGAACTGGCAGACGTTCTCCCACATTGCGTTTGCCTTCCGGGTGACGCCCGACCTGCTTGCCGTGGGGGTCGCATTCGCCCTCCTCATGGGCCTGGTGGGCGGAGTGCCGCCGGCGGTGCGCGCGGCCCGGCGCCCGGTGGCGGCGGCGCTGCGCGAGCTGTAGGAGACGAGGCCGGGGCATCTGACCTTTCCAATCGCTCGAAGTGCAGCCCGAGCACTCAAAGCGAGGCGCGACTGCTTCTCAGTGAACTTCGAGCGCCAGCCCTCAAGCCGCTGAGCTGGTGGCTTGGCTGAGGATCAAAAACGCGTGCCGACGCCGATCCAGTAGTTGGGGCCGGTGAGGTCGGTGTCCACCTGGATGGTCGAGATAGGCAGCAGGTCGCCGCTCGCTGGTACCGTGTTCTTGAAGCGCGCCCAGACATAGGCGGCGCCGAGCTCGAGGTACCAGCTCCGGCGCGGGAACAGGTGGCAATCGATGCCGGCGCCGATTGAGAAGGTTGGGAAGCTGCCACTGTTCGCTACGCTAAGCCCGCTGTCGAGCCTGTTGTTGTAGAGGTGGAGCGTGGTGGTGTCTTTCTCGTACGCGATGCCACCGCCGCCGTAGATGAACGGGATCACCGTCACGCACTTGGGGCAGGGGAGGAAGTGCGCCATCAGGTAGAGATCGGCGTAGGTGCCGTACTCCTGGCTGAAGTAGAGATTCGCCGGCCCCGAATCGGTCGTGACACTTTGCGTGCCGCCGATGGAGCCACGACTGTAGTCAACCTGCACGCCCACCTTCCAGTGCGGCGAGACCTTGCGGAAGAGCTGCAGGCCGAGGTTGAGGGTGTGGACGTCGCTCCAGTCCTCGAAGCTCGTTCCGAAGGTGTCATTGATGCTTTTGATCTGCGCATTGGTGGCGGTCTGCTTGGGGAAGCTCTCCTGCAGGTAAAGGGTGAAGTACCAGTCGCCCGCTGGGTCAGCGGCGTGTGCCGGAACGACCGACGCCATCGTGGTGACAAGAAAGAGCAGGGGGACCAGCACGGCGGGCAGTGCCTGCTTCCGGCGGCAGCGCGGCGAGAGATGCGAATCGCAGCGCCGGGGAAAACGCGTGTCGTCTGTCATAGAAAGATGCTAGATCGACGCGGCGCCGTGGGCAAGACGTCGAGGCGCGCTGATTGCCGCCGCTGCTGCAGGCTGCTAGCATTGTCGTGCCCGTCGCGCGGGCGGTATGGCGGCCCACGAAACCCTGCTGGTCCTCGATTTCGGCTCTCAGTACACCCAGCTCATCGCGCGCAGGATCCGCGAGCTGGGCGTGCGGAGCGAGATCCGGCGTGGCGACACCCGGACCGCCGAGATCGGGGCAACGCAGCCGATCGGGATCGTGCTCTCCGGCGGGCCGGCCTCGGTGTACGAACCCGGTTCGATCAAGCCTGATCCAGGCATCTTTACCCTTGGCGCGCCCGTGCTCGGAGTTTGCTACGGACAGCAGGCGATGACACTCCTGCTCGGCGGCGAGGTTGAGGCGGCGGGCGAGCGCGAGTACGGCGCCGCCCAGCTCGAGATCGTGGCAGAGTGCCCCCTCTTCGCCGGCACGCCTGCGCGGCAGCGCGTGTGGATGTCCCATGGTGACCGCGTCGTCCGGCTTCCGCCCGGCTTCAGTGCCGTCGGCCGCACCGCCAACTCACCGACGGCGGCCATGGCCGATGAGCAACGCCGGCTCTTCGGCATCCAGTTTCATCCGGAGGTCCGACACACCGACTGCGGGGGCGCGATCCTCGACAACTTCGTGCGCATCTGCGGCGCCAGCCGCGACTGGACGCCGGCCTCGATCCGGACGGATGCGGTCGCGCGCATTCGCGCGCAGGCGCGCGAGGGTCGCATCATCGTGGCGCTTTCAGGCGGCGTGGACTCTTCGGTGGTCGCGCTCCTGTGCCGCGAAGCGGTTGGCGGGCGGACCGCCCCGATTTTCGTCGATACCGGTCTGCTGCGCCTCGACGAAGGCGACAAGGTCCAGCGCCGCTTTGCCGGCTTCGGCCTTGATCTCGACCGCGTCAACGCTGCCGACCGGTTCCTGGCGCGCTTGGCGGGCGTGGAGGAGCCGGAGGAGAAGCGCCGGCGCATCGGCCACGAGTTCATCGCCGTGTTCGAGGAGGAGGCGAACAAGTTCTCCGACGCGCGCTTCCTGGCCCAGGGTACGCTCTACCCGGACGTGATCGAGTCAACGTCCGTGCGTGGCCCATCGGCGACGATCAAGACGCACCACAACGTGGGCGGGCTGCCGGAACGGCTCGGGCTCGAGCTCATCGAACCGCTGCGGGAGCTGTTCAAGGACGAAGTGCGCCGGATCGGTGTCGAGGTTGGCCTGCCGGAGGAGTTCGTCTGGCGTCACCCGTTCCCCGGGCCCGGTCTTGCCGTCCGCATCCTGGGAGAGGTCACGCTGGAGCGCGCCGCGCTGCTGCAGCTCGCCGATGCCATCTTCATGGACGAGATCCGGGCCGCGGGGTTGTACCGTCAGATCGCGCAGGCGTTCGTGGTGCTGCTGCCGGTGCGCAGCGTTGGTGTGATGGGGGACCAGCGCACCTATGAGAACGTGGCGGCGCTGCGCGCGGTGACAAGCGAGGACTTCATGACGGCGGACTGGTTCCGCTTCGAGCCTGCCTTTCTGGATCACGTCGGGCGCCGAATCGTCAACGAGGTGCGCGGCATCAACCGGGTTGTCTACGACATCACCTCAAAACCGCCCGGCACGATCGAGTGGGAGTAGCGACAGGAGAGAGGGAACAGGGAAGAGGGGGGAGCGAACAGCGAGGTGGCAGGAGGAAGGCTCCACAGGCACCGCGTGCCTGCCGCCCGTCACGTAACCTCCGCGCCCCTGAGCGACATGAACTCGCCGCCGGTTCAGCCATACCGGGCGGAGCTGCCCGGTGACGCCACAACGGGCCCTGGAGGTTGCAGCCTCCGGCACACCTGGGAGGTGACAATGGCGAAGCGCAAGACCGTCATCATGGGTGCCGCGGGAAGAGACTTTCACAACTTCAATTGCCTCTTCCGCGCCAACCCGGAGGTCGAGGTCGTGGCGTTCACCGCGACCCAAATCCCCGACATCGAGGGGCGGGTGTACCCGCCGGAGCTGGCAGGTCCGCTGTACCCGAGCGGGATCCCGATCGTGCCCGAGAGCGAGCTCGAGAGTGTGATCCGGAATCACCGGGTGGACGATGTCTGGTTCTCGTACTCGGACGTGTCGCACCAGTACGTCATGGACAAGGGGTCGCACGTGATCGCGTGGGGCGCCAACTTCGGCGTCCTCGCGGCGACAAAGACGATGCTCCCGTCGAGCAAGCCGGTCATTGCCATCGTCGCGGTGCGCACCGGGGTGGGCAAGTCGCAGACCACGCGCTACGTCTCCAAGATCCTTAAGCAGCTCGGCAAGCGGGTCGTGGCGATCCGGCACCCGATGCCCTACGGCGACCTTGCGCGGCAGGCGTGCCAGCGCTTCGAGACGTACGAGGACCTGGTCACGCACGAGTGCACGATCGAGGAACGGGAGGAGTACGAGCCGCATATCGACAACGGTTTCATCGTCTACGCCGGCGTGGACTACGAGCTCATCCTGCGCAAGGCCGAGAAGGAGGCGGACGTCATCCTCTGGGATGGCGGCAACAACGACACCTCGTTCTACAGGCCCGACCTGCTCATCACCCTGCTCGACCCCCACCGCGCCGGGCACGAGCTCACCTACTACCCGGGCGAGACCAATTTCCTCATGGCCGACCTGCTCATCATCAACAAGGTGCAAACCGCCGACCCGGTCAAGGTCGAGGCGGTGCTCGACAACTGCCACATCTACAACCCGAACGCGCGCGTGATCAAATGCGCATCGGTGATCACGGTGGACAAGCCCGAGCTGATTAAGGGCAAGCGCGCGCTCGTGGTTGAGGACGGTCCGACGCTTACCCATGGTGGCATGACCTATGGCGCGGGCTGGTTCGCCGCCAGGAGCGCGGGCGCGGCCGAGATCGTGGACGCCAAGCCGTACGCGGTCGGCACGATCGCTGCGACCTACGCAAAGTACCCCAACTCCGGTCAGATTGTGCCGGCGATGGGCTATTCCGATCAGCAGATCGCCGACCTCGAGGCGACCATCAACGCCACGCCCTGCGACGTGGTAGTGGAGGGCACGCCGATCGACCTGACCCGCGTCCTCAAGGTCAACAAGCCGATTGCCGAGGTCACGTATGAGCTCAAGGAGCTGGAACCGGGCGTCATCGAGGAGATGGTGCGCAACGCGCTGCGGTAGAAAAGGGGCGAGGGGAGGGGAAAGCCGGCCTCATCCACGCCTCCCTCACCCAGCACTCCTGCTTCTAAGGCGGAGCCCGCCTTGGCCGTGATGACCTGTCTGGGCCACTGTGAGACGCTGCGCAGTGGCGGTCGCGCCGGCGTATTGTGGGGACAGTCAGGGGGCACGAGCATGTCGCACTGGCTGCTGATGACTGTTGGCGTGGGGGTTGTCCTCGTTCTGCTTGATCGGTTGCTGTTGTGGCTGGAGGGGCGTGGCTGGATCTACTACCGTAAGAAGAAAGCGAGCCCGGGTTCGCTTGGATCGGCGATGCTCGAGATCCAGGCCTTGCTGCGGCCCAGCGGTGAGCATGTCGTGGAGGAGCGGCGCGCGGTCAAGTCTGAGGAGGACGAGGCCGGCGAACCGCCCGAACCGCCCGATCTCACGCGCCCGTGACGCCGAAGTGGCGGCGTAGCGCCGCGACAACAGGCGCGTCGGCGCGCCCAGAAAACAGGCTGACAGGAGAGACGCCGCGCCGCACCGCCAGCACGATCACAACCGCGAGAAGCGCGACGGTGATCGCCAGGTTCTGCCAGCCGGCGAGCGGCCACTGGCCGTGCCAGAGGAACGTGAGCCGCTCGGAGATGGGGGCGAGATACGCGATTGGCCAGAAATCATCGCTTCCTGGACCCCGTGAGCCGGCGAGGTCGCACAGCAAGTGGAGATGGATGACGAGCAGCGCCGCAACGCCCACCCGCAGCCGTCGCGTGGCGAGGCAAGCGGCGAGGACCGACAGTGCCAGGGCGGCGGGCAAGCCGTGGCAGAACATGTGGTGGAAGCGGCCGTAGTAGAACTCGGGCGGCAGCCCAAGCAGCGCCCGTGCGGCGTCGCCCAGAACCACCAGACCATCAATGTCGGGCATCACGCCGCACCAGGAAACAAGGGCGAGATCACGCTTCTCGAACCCCATCAGATCGGCGGCCGTCCAGCTCGCGAGCAGATGCGTAACCGGGCTCATCCCGCTCCATCGTACGCGCGGGTACGACCAAACATCGTCGGCGCGTGCCGGGTAGCGCTTCAGGGAGTGTCGGGTAGGCGAGCGGTTTCAGGCGCGCGGTACGACGACCTCGAGCGCCTTAGGCAGCACCTCGAACGTGATGCCGGGTGGCTCAAGGTACGAGGGGTTGCCGTCCCAGTGCCAAGGCTGCCGCTCGTCGATCTTCAGGACCATGCGCGTGAAGCGGATCTCCTGTGTGAACGGCTTGCGCGCGAGCGTGCCGCGGATCGCGTCCACCATCGCCCCGAGCCGAGTCGGCACGGTGGTCTGGCTTACGAGCGTGGCATCGAGCTCGCCATCGTCGGGCACGGCGTTGGGGCAGAGCCGGAACCCACCGCCGGTCGTAGGTCCGTTCCCAATGGCGAGGATCGTCATCGGCCCGTCGTAGCGGAACTGGTCGCTCTCGAGCACGATGTGCGGACAGCGATAGCGGAAGAGCGTGCCGACCGCCGCGACCAGGTATGCCCCGATCCCGCGCACGAACTTGATCTCGGTCGAGTTGAGGTTGATGGCGCCCAGCAGGCCAACGCCGATCGCGTTGAGCACGACGTGATCACCTGCCTTCACCAGGTCAACACGGCGACGATGGCCGGCGAGAAGCACGCGCACGGCGGGTTCAAGCTTGAGCGGCAGCCCGAGCGTGCGAGCGGCGTCGTTGCCGGTGCCAAGCGGCAGGATGCCGAGAGCGCCGCGACCGGCGGCGTGCAGGCCTTCGACCACTTCGCAAATCGTGCCATCGCCGCCCACGGCTACGACCACGTCGGCGCCCTGGGCGGCCGCCTCGGCCGCAAGCTGGGTGGCGTGGCCGGGCGCCTCGGTAGACGAGAACGGAAGGTCGAGGCCGAGCTCCTTGAGACGGTTGCACAGCCGGGGCCAATTCTTGCCGACGCGTCCGCCGGCGGCAGCTGGATTCACGATCAGGTGCATTGTTGGAGTATAGCGGGGTCTGCGGATCAGCGGCGGCGCCCGCCCGCCCCGGTCCGCGGGCGTGGCTGCCCTTGCAAGAGCAGACAGGCTCCTAGAGAGCGATCGTACGACCGCCGTCGATGGTGAGTACCTGCCCGGTCATGGTCTGCGTGCCTTCGAGCAAGTAGCGCACGGCGCCGGCAATTTCGGCGGCGCCGCCCTCGCGCCGCAGCAAGGTGCGGGCAAGCAGCCTGTCCCGGGTGGCGGCGTCGTAGTCGGCGGGGAAGATCGCGATGCCCGGCGCCACGGCGTTGACGCGCACCTCCGGCGCGAGCTCGACGGCGAGGCTGCGCGTGGCGGCGACGAGAGCGGCCTTTGATACCGAGTAGGCCAGATAGTCGCGCAACGGCAAAGAACCGTAGATGTCAACGATGTTGACAACCGAAGCGCGCCGCGAGCGCAGCATCTGGCGGCACGCGAGCGTTAGGAAGAGCGGCGCCTCGAGGTTGGTACGCAGCGCGGCCGCGAGGCCCTCCTCGTCGAGGTCTGCGAGCGGCGTGCGCCGAAAGACAGCAGCGCTGTTGACGAGCGCGTCGAGTCCACCAAACGTCGCCTCGACCTGGCGCGCCACTGCGGAGCGTGCGCCGGCCTCGTCGAGGTTTGCCTCAAGCGCGAGCGTCCGTTGGCCCCGGGCCTGCAGGCGGCCGGCGAGCTCATGTGCGGCGCCAGCGGAGCTGCGGTACGTGAACGCGACCACCCAGCCTGCGCCAGCGAGCTCTTCGACGATGGCGCGTCCAACACGCACGGCGCCGCCGGTCACAAGGGCGACTTTCCCGTCCGGACTCATGGCGTCAACTCCAGGTCGAGTCGCTCGGGTGGTCGTTGGCTGCGAGCAACTGAGCCCAGGGCCAGCTCCCGTAGCGACGTGGCCAGCAGCGGGTGCTGCAGCTCCGGCGCGAGATCGGCGACCGGAACGGTGACGAACGCCTCGCGCGCGAGCAGCGGAGAGGGAAGCTCGAGCGTGCCGAAGCGCCCCACGAGCCCGGGCACGAGGACGAGGTCCAGGTCTACGGCGCGGGGACCAGACGGCCGTGCCGGATCGCGTTGTCTGCCAAGCTCAACTTCGAGGGCGCGCAGCTCCTGCTGTACCTCCTCGGGCGTGCGCTCGCAATCGAGCTCGGCGGCGACGTTCACGAAGTCGGCCTGAGCGGCGTCTCCGACCGGCGCGGTACGGTACGCGGGCGACACCCGGACAACGCGGAAGCGGCCGCGCAGCGCGGCGACGGCCCGGCGTGTGTTGCGCTCCGCCTCGATATTGGAGCCGACCAGAACGAACATCCGCACGCGCGCTACTCACCTGGACGGCGTCGTTCGATCTCCACGCCGACGTGCTCCGCGAAGCGCACCGCCCCCGGCTTCGTGGCGCGCACGCGCACCGCCTGCACGTTCCCGAAGCCGGCTAGCACGGCCGCGGCGATGCGCTCCGCAAGGGTCTCCACGAGCTGGTGGTCACTGCCTTCGACGAGCTGCTGCACGCGCTTCGCGACCGCGCGATAGTCCACCGACTCGGCCACGTTGTCGTGCTCGGCGGCCATCTGGCAGTCGGTTTCCATCTCGATGTCGAGCCTGACCTTCTGCATCGTCTGCCGCTCCCAGGGCTGCATGCCAATGATGCAGTAGAGCTCGAGGCCACGAACAAAAACATGATCCGCCATGCGATCTCCGACATAAGTTTAGCAGCGCTCGTGTCACGGCGGGCGTATCGTGGCAGAGTGGGGGAACAGGGCTGGCTGCCGTTGCTCGGAACCGTCGTGTGGCACGCCGGCCGCTGCGGCAACGAGCGGCCCATCGTAGTCGTGATCGAAGGCGAGCGCCTCAGCGTCGAGCTCGAGGATACCTGGACCACGGGGCCGGCGATCGCCGGCGGCGCGCTCGTGCGCGTGTTCGTCGTGCGCGACGAGCGCGGGCGCCAGCTCCGGATTTCACACGAGAGCGCCGGCGGGATCCGGCTCGAGATCGCAGCCGAGCGCTGACGCGGCGCCCGGTCCGCCGCGGTGGCGTCTGTTACCATGAGCGCGCCATGGAGAGCCTGCTGGCCCGGCTTCCCGGAATCGTCATCCAGTTGATCGCGTTCGCGTTCGCGCTCTCCGTGCACGAGTCCGCCCACGGCTGGGTGGCGGAAAAGCTCGGTGATCCCACCGCGCGTTGGCTGGGCCGCATCACCCTCAACCCGCTCAAGCACATCGACCCGTTCGGGACGGTCCTGTTTCCCCTCCTGCTGGCGGTCATCGGTGCGCCGATCATCGGGTGGGCGAAGCCGGTGCCGTTTGTCGCGCGCAACCTTCGCAATGCACGTCGGGATCCCGCCCTGGTCGGGCTTGCCGGACCGGTTTCGAACGTCCTCTTCGCCGCGGTGGTGACAGCCGCGCTCCTGGTGTTCAAGGTCCTGATCCCCGATTTTCGTCCCCTGCTGGCGGCGGCGGTTGTGGGTGGGCCGGCGGCGGTCAAGGGCGTGCTTGCGCCACTCCTGGCGCTCCTGTACTGGGTCGCCGCGATCAACCTCGTGCTCGCCGTCTTCAACCTCGTCCCGATTCCACCGCTGGACGGCAGTCACGTCGCGTCGGCGCTGCTGCCTCCGCGCCTGTCCTGGCAATACGCACGGCTCGGCCGCTACGGGATGTTGATCCTCTTCGCCCTCATGTGGACCGGGTTCTTCGGCTATCTGTTCCTGCCCGTGCTGAGAGGTCTGGAGTGGATCCTGCTCTCGTAGGCTCCGGCGAGGCGCCGAGGCCGGCCGTCGTGCTTCCCGTCTTCGAGGGTCCTCTCGACCTGCTCCTCCACCTGGTCCGGGAGAACAAGGTCTCGATCTGGGACATCCCGATCGCGACGATCTGCGACCAGTACCACGAGGCGATCCGCGCGATGGAGCAGCTCGATCTCGAGCTTGCCGGCGAGTACCTTGTCTATGCCACGTGGCTGCTGGTGATCAAGTCGCGCATGCTGTTGCCACGCCACGGCGAGGAGGAGAAGGACCCGCGCCAGGAGCTGGTCGAGCGTCTGCTGGAGTACGAGAAGGTCAAGTCGGCGGCGGCGGAGCTCGGCGGCCTGTTCGAAATTCGGCGCGGGGTCGAGAGTCTGCGCCTGCAAGCTCCGGTGGCGTCGTCGGAGCTCGAACTCGACCTCGAGGACCTGGACGTGTTCGCACTCGCTCGCGCGTTGCGTGGCGTGATGGAGCGCCACGAGCGCGAACACCCCGCCGCCATGGAGCTCGAGCCGATCCGCTACTCGGTGCGCGACAAGATCTTCGAGCTCTACGAGATCATCGGTCAGCAGCGCTCGTTTCCGCTGCTGTCGCACCTCTTGACCAGGCCTGACCGAATCGAGAGCGTCACCCTGTTGCTTGCCGCGCTCGAGCTGCTTCGTCTGAAGGTCGCGACGGCGCATCAACGCGCCGCGTTCGCCGAGATCTACCTCATGCCGACCGGCGCCCAGCTCCCGATGGAGGGCCTTACCGATGCTTGAGGCACACGCGCTCGCCGCCCTCATCGAGGCGGTGCTGGCGGTCGCCGGGGAGGCCGTGCCGCTGGATGGGCTGGAGGCCGCGGCCGGCGACGGAGTCGGCCGCGAGGCGGTCGAAGAGGCGATTGAGATCGTCCGCCAACGGCACGAGCAGGCGGGGAGCGGTCTCTTCCTCGAGCGGGTGGCAGGCGGCGTTCGCCTGGCGACCAGGCCGGAGCACGAGGGCGCCTTGCGCGCCTTCCTGGGCTACCGCTCGAAGGCGCGGCTGTCGCAAGCCGCGCTCGAGACCCTCGCGATCATCGCGTACCGTCAGCCCGTTACGCTGCCGGAGATCAGCTTTGTGCGCGGCGTGAACTGCGCCGGCGTGGTGCGGACTCTCCTCGAGCGCAAACTCGTCATCATTGCGGGCCGCAAGCAGGTGGTCGGCACGCCGCTGCTCTACCGCACGAGCAAGGAGTTCCTTGTGCAGTTCGGGCTCTCGGACCTCGCCGCTCTGCCCACGCCTGAGGAGGCAGAACAGGGTTCGGACGGAGGGGCCGATGGCGCGTGAGCGGCTGCAGAAGCTGATCGCTCGCGCAGGCGTGTGTTCGCGCCGCGAGGCGGAGACGCTCATCCGGGAGGGCCGCGTGACGATCAACGGCCGAGCGGCGACGCTCGGCGACCAGGCCGACCCGGAGCGGGATGCCGTGAAAGTGAACGGCAAGCGGCTGAAAGCCCCACAACGGTTGCGCTACCTCGCGCTGCACAAGCCGGACGGGTTCGTCACCACGACCGCCGACCCCGAGGGCCGCCCCACCGTGCTCAACCTCCTCGGCGGCAAAGTCAGCGAGCGCGTCTTTCCAGTGGGACGCCTCGACTTCCACTCGGAGGGTCTTGTCATCCTGACCAACGATGGCGAGTTCGCCTTGCGGCTGGCGCACCCCCGCTACGGCGTGTTGCGCGAGTACCGCGTCAAGGTCAGGGGAGTTCCGGACGAGAGTGACCGCGTGCGTCTCAGGAGCGGCGCGGTCGTGGTGGGCGTGCGCGTGGTGCCCCACACGGTGGAGTTGGTGCGGCCGACCTCGTCGGGACTGAACTCGTGGTGGCGGGTCGTGGTCGGCGAGGGCAAGACGCACGAGGTGCGGGAGCTGTTCAAACGCGTCGGCCACCCGGTCCAGCGCCTGATCAGGAGCGCGATCGGGGATCTGCGGCTTCCGTCGCTTGGAGTAGGGCAGTGGCGTGACCTGACGCCGGATGAAATAGAATTGCTGCGCGGCGGAGCAGTGCGGGCGAGGAGGCTTCCAGATGCGCGGACCACAGGTTCCGGACTACATCCGCAAGCTGGCCGTGTACGTGCCTGGGAAACCGATCGAGGAAGTGGAGCGGGAGCTCGGAATCAGCGACATCGTCAAGCTGGCCTCAAACGAGAACCCGCTCGGGCCGTCGCCAAAGGCAGTGGCCGCCGTCAAGGAGGCGCTCCCGAATCTGCACCGCTACCCCGACGGCGGCGGGTTCGCGCTGCGCAAGGTGCTCGCCGCACGCCACGGGGTTGATCTCGACCAGACCATCCTCGGCGCCGGCTCGGTCGAGATCATCGAGATGCTCGCCCGCGCTTTCCTGGCCGATGGCGACGAGGCGGTCTTCTCGCAGCAGTCGTTCGTCTCGTACCAGCTCGCCGTCTGTCAGGTCAACGGACGCGCGGTGACGCCGCCCGCGACCGCGACGCGGGCGCACGACCTGCCCGCGCTCGCACGCGCGGTGAGCGAGCGAACGAAACTCATCTATCTCGCCAACCCGTGTAACCCGACCGGCACCTACTTCACCCGCCGCGAGTTCGAGCGTTTCCTCGCTGCGGTGGGCGACCGTGCCCTCGTGGTCGTGGACCAGGCCTACCAGGACTACGTCGACCGCCCCGACTACCCGGACGCACTCGTCGATCTCAAAACCGGCGCCAACGTCATCGTGCTGCGCACCTTCTCGAAGATCTACGGTCTTGCCGGTCTGCGCGTCGGCTTTGGCATGTCATCGCCCGACGTGATTGCCACCATCAACCGCGTCCGCTCGCCGTTCAACACCTCTTCGCTGGCGCAGGTGGCGGCGGCCGCGGCGCTCGAGGACCACGACTGGGTACGCCACTCGCGCGAGCACAATCTGAGGGAGAAAGATCGTCTCGAGACCGAACTCGCGCGCAGAGGCATGCGCTTCACGCCCTCGGTGACGAACTTCGTGCTCGTCGAGTTCGACAGCGATGTCAGGGAGCTATTTCTCGAGTTCCAGAAGCGCGGCGTCATCATTCGGCCGGTGGGCGGGCCGGGCCTGGTGAACTGCGCGCGCGTCTCGGTAGGCACGCGCGTCGAGAACGAGCGCTTCCTTGCCGCGCTCGATCAGCTCATGCCGGCACGAGCCAGCGTTTGAGCGCTCGCGGCGCTGGTCGGCGCCTGATCCACCGTCGCACAATTCCGGGCTAGGGGTGCGATAGGATTTGCTGCACGCCGGACCACAGGGACGATCGTCGCAAATCCTCCACGTCTACGCCGCAGTAGACCCGAAACGGTCCCACCTCGTCGACCGTGGCCGTCATCCTGGCGCGCGCGAGCAGCTCCCGGAAGAAGCTCTCGTCGAGCTTGCCGCGGTAGAAGACGAACGCCACCCGGGTGGCGGCGGCAACCGACCGGTCGAGCTCGGGCAGTTTCCCCTCGCCGGCACTGGAGACGGCGATGCGCTCATGGGAGGCCCAGACGAGTGGGAAGCCCGTCCAGTACGGGGCATACACGTGCGTGTAGCCAAGCGTCTCCAGGCGGCCGGCAAGTTCCGTGTAGCTGGCCGGAACGCGAAAGCGGCCGGCGTACTGTGGCGGCTGCAACGCAAGCTCGGGCGGCGCCGCGAGCTGCACGGCGACGTTGACGGCAAGGATGCCCGCGGCCCACACCGTCCCTGCGTGTCGGAAGCGGAGGTTGAGCTCGAGGGCGGCGACCGCAAACAGCACGGGGAGCGACGAGAACAGTGGCAACAGGAAGCGAGGCGACCTGGCGAGGCCGTACGACGTAAGCGTGTACGCCAGGCAGCACACCACGACGTGGATGAGCAGGAGGTTGACCGCCCTTGGGCTGGCTTGGTCGCCGGGTGCACGGCCGGCAGCAGCGCGGGAGCCGGCCTCCGGACCCGTCAAGCGGAGCCAACGGCGTTGGCGCGCGAGCACAACCAGGGCCGCCGGCAGCCACAGCAGGACGCAGAGCACGGCGGGCGTGCTCATCTCCTTCGCGATGAGAGTGAGCGAGCCGTACGGGACCCGGGGATCCATGCCCAGGTCAGTGACCGGTCCGCCGTTCCAAACCGCGAGCCACGGCACCGCGACGGCGAAGGCGGCGGCAAAAGCGAGCGCGACCAGCGCCGGCAGCCGGGATCGCTTCAGAGCGCCGTGCCCATGCGGGTCGCCGCCCGCTTCGCCTCCGCTAGATCGTTGCCCTGTCGCCCACGCCAGCAGTGCCAGCACGAGCAACGCGAGCGCCAGCGCCACGCCCACCAGGGCGGCGCCGGCAGACGAGAGCGTCAGCGACATTTCGGTGCGAAACGCCCGCCACGGCAGCAGCGTGCCCAGCGCCGACGGGAAGCCGACGACGACAAGGTTGTAAACGGCCGATGCGATTCGGGCCGCGGGGTTCGCATTGGTGTGCGCGGCGCGAGCGAAGAGCGCGAGCGTGGCGCCCGGGTGGACGAGGTTGAAGAGCAAGATCGGCAGGCCGCCGACGCAGAAGCCAACGACGCCGCCCAACAACGGCGCCGTGAGAGAAGCCGTTGCGAAGGCCCTGCGCTCCCACCGGGCAGCACGAATTGCGCCGAAGATGAGCACGGTGACTACGTAGACGATGAAGAGGATGTGACACCACAACCCCAGACCGACCAGGAAGCCAAACACCAACCACCACTTAAAGCGGGCGCTCGGGTCGCTCGCCGAGGTGGCCGGTCGCGAGAGAATGTGCAGGAAAAAGATGTTGCCGATGACAACGACGTCGATATAGGCCCAGAGTCTGGCCCCGTAGATGATGAGCAGGGTGGGCGCGAGAGCGGCGTAGGCGCCCGCGAGCCAGCCCGCGCGACGGCCGGCCGCGCGGCAGCCGAGACGGAACGACAACACCACCAGCACGACTGAGAGCGCAAGCGAAACCGCGCGGCCGCTCGCAGCCGAGAAGCCGCCCACACGCATGAACGCGGCGGCAAGGTACTCGTTGAGCGAACCGAGGTAGGGCTGACCGTAGAAAAAAATGGGGGCGTCGCGCAAGTGGGCGATCCGGCCTGCCATGAGGAAGAACACGGACTCGTCAGCCTCGACCACGCCGGGCGTGGAGAGGACGATCCGCAGCCGCGGCAGCAGGGCGAGTACGGCCAGCAGCACGAGCCCGGCGGCCGTGCGCCATTGCCAGCGGGATTGACCGGTCAACAACCGCCTGCCACCCCTCCCGTCGCTCTTTTCGCTACGCCGTCAGTCTGAACGCCGGTCGCGGCGTCCCCGCGTCGAAGCGCGGGCAGTATAGTCGCCCGTGCCGGGGCGGTGGCGGCGTGGCGTGAGCGAAACAAACTACCAGCGAGCGCCGGAAGCCACGGCTTGACGCACATTGAACACGACCTACTCGCCGGTCGAGGTTTTGTCCTGCCGTACGTACTGCCGCGTTTTCGAGGGCTCGACCTGCCTGAGCTTGACGATCGACAGCTCGCAATTCGACTGGTGCCGAGGAAGCGCGCGGCTGCCGTGGACCGGCTGACTGCCGAAGAGTTAAAGCGGGAAGTAGACGACGAGATTTTGACCGCAAAGCGCGCTCATCCCACCCGCGCCGATTTGGGCGACGATCTCGTACGGACCAAGGCGGGTGCCGATCATGGCTGCCATGTCGGGACCTTCGCCCAGCCGGGGAACGGGCCGATCTCAACCTTCCAGCCGGTGGAGGAGGTCGGGTCGGCCACGACGCCGAGGTTGGTCAGGTCGTCGAGCTTCGCGAGCAGCTCCGCGTGTGGCAGCGTGTGGAGCGGGGGCTTCGTCACGTCGGGCATGGGCCAGAGGTGAATGGCCTGGTCGGTGGCGGAGGCGATCCAGCGGCCGTCGGGCGAGACGGCCAGGGCGGTGATCTGCCCGATGTGGCCCAGCAGCAGATGGGGTTCCTCGCCGGTGGCCGGGCCGACGCGCACGACCCCGTCGATGTCTCCCGTGACGATGATCCGCCCCGAGGGGTCGAAGGTGCCGATGAACAGTCGGCTGCCGTGTGACGTGATCCGGTGCGACGTGTGCTTCGCAAGGTCGAAGAGGAAGAGCTCATCGAAGTGGGGCTCTCCGGCGTTCTTGTTTCCCCACGCGAGGAGGTAGCGGCCGTCATGGCTGAGGTCGAAGCGCCCGCGGCCCGTCGCGTACACGGTCTCGCTCGTGGCGGTCCCGCTCGGGTCGGCTGCGAGGACGAGGCGACGGACACCGCCCAGTCCCGCGAACAACAAGCTGCCGTCGGGCGCGAACCGGACCGCTTCGGGCCCTTCCCAGGACGCATCGGTGAGATGCGCGACGGAGACAACCCGCTCGTGCCCCGAGTCGAGGTCCCAGATCCGCAGAACACGAAGCGACGGGTCCTTGAGGCGGCCATAAAGGTCAGCAGGGCCCGCGACCGCTCGGCGGCCTCGCGCATCGAACGCCACTGCCCAGATCCCGATGCCTCCCGCCCACTGTCCGGGGAGCTGGCGGGGCGCACCGCCCGCCGTCGGAACGAGGAGCGCCTTCCCGGAGGTCGTCCCGAGGAGGACGTGAGCACCAGCGGGATCCGCCGCGAGCCCCCAGCATGGCTCCTTGGCGTCGAGGGTCCGGGCGTTCCCATCCGCCGCAGCCAGGGGCCAGAGGCGCACCGCTGTACCCACAGCGCAGGAAGCCAGCCAGCGGCCATCGGCCGTGAACGACATCGACCAGATGCTATTGCCGCCGCCGTGGAGCACACGAACCCACGGGTTCGACAGAGGCCAAAACGCGATCGTGAAGCCGTTGCCCGCGAGGAGCCACTGGCCCAGCGGATCGAAGACCGCAGGTGCCAACCACAAGGGGTCGGGGCGTTTCAGAATGACGGGCTCAGCGCCGGGAGGACCGCCGAGTTCCCAGAGGTACGCGGAGCTCTCCGTCACGCCTCTGGCCAGATGAGATCCTCCAGGGCTGATGCGGAGGAAGGTCTCCATCACTCTGGGCCCCTGGAGAATGCGCAGGGGCGCCCGCGCGCCTGCGGCCACCGACCAGAGCCGGATCTCGCCGGACCTGTCCACGGAGGCCAGGCGATCGCCTTCGGGGAAACAGGTGATATCCTCAACTTCCTCCCCGTGGCTCCCCAGGATTTGCTCCCTGGCTGGATGGGACGCGTCGAGAGGTCGCACGCCAACCGTTCGGCCTCGGCCGAAGGCCTGCCAGGTGAATGTGCCATCGAAGTCCCAAGTCGAGAGACCTGTGAAGTCGACCCTTCCGAGGACCTGCGCCGTCCCTTCCGGGAGCGACCATGCTCGGACTAGGCGGTCGCGATCCCCTTTGGACGTCCTCGTGAACGTGAAGAGCGTCCCGCCCCGGACACCGACAGAGGAGCCGACACCGCCCAGCTCCACGCTGAGGCCCTCTCGAAGATCGGGCAGCGACCAGAGCCGTAGACTTGTGCCCGAGCCGCCGGTGACGAGCAGGTCGCTCTGTGGACCGAACGCCACCCCGCGCACGTTTGTGTCGGGCGGGCGCGTGAGGGCGCGGGGCGCTCCGCCATCGCGCGGGAAGACCAGGATCTGCCCTTTGGATGCAGGGACCGCCGCGAGCCACTTCCCGTCGGGGCTGAGCTTGATGTCGTTGAACAGAGTCGCCGAGTTTGGCTTCCCGAGCCCGCTCCCGATCAGGGGCAGGATGCGGGCCACCGGCCCGCGCCACAGAGTCTCGACCGCGAAGCGCCTTGCCTCGGGGGTGTCGGCCAGATCGAGGCTCCTGCGCGCGTACGCGAGGGCCGCCGTGGGATAGCGGTCGATCTCCGCCCGTCCGAGGGCGAGGAGCTTGCCCGCCTCCGCGCGAAGCGCCTCGGCCTCCGCCCTGTCCCGCGCCCGCGCCGTCTGGCTGCGGGAGATGCCGATCGCGATCGCGATCCCGGCGAGCGCCACGATCACCGTGGCCGCGGCGGCCGTCCACAGCCGCATCCTCCGTCGCGCCTTGTCCGCCATGGAGCGCGTAAAGTCCTCCTCCAACTCCGACAGGCCGCCCAGGTAGCGCGAGCGCCAGACCTGGTACTCCTGGTACGAGGTGCCGGTCCACAGGAGATCGTCCGGCTTGCCTTTCTCCTCCCACAGGTGCGCCGCCTGGCGGAGCTGATCTCTTAGCTGCGCCGAGCCCTCGTCCTCGGTCCGCCAGCGCACGAGGCGAGGCCAGGCACTGAGCAGGCTCTCGTGCACCACCTCGACCCGGCGCCCCGCCGTCTGCCCCGGTTCGACAGCGTGCGCCTCGTAGGAGGTGAGCAAGCGAGCATCGATGAGCGTCTTGAGAACTTGCTCCGCGTTGGCGCGCTGGCTTTCTGGGAAGACCGTGAGCAGCTCGTCCACATCGCGCACGGCACGAGTACCCTCGGCGGTGACGAGGTTGCGGAAGAGCTCCCGCACGAGGGGTAGCTTGTCCGCCCCGACCTTCTCGAGCGTGGCCTCGGCGTGCTGCGCCAGCGCGCCCGCCACGCCGCCGATCGCCTCGTAGGAGTTCCGGGTGAGCAGGCCCTGGGTGCGGTCACGCCGCTCCCACAGGCTTGCCGCCGCAAAGGCGAGCAGCGGCAACGCACCTCGCTCTCCCTCCACCGCCTGCAGCATCTCACCGACGAGACTCTCGTCCTCGAACGTGTACCCACACTTGAGCGCCGGCTGGACCAGGGCCCGGCGCAGGGCATCTCCGGTGGGAGGTCCGAGAGGAACGAGGCCTTCGAAGATCGGCCGCAGCGCTTCGTGCGCCTGGCAGCGCAGCAGGAAGTCGTCCCGGATCGACAAGAGCACGTGGACGTCCGCATCGAGCACCAGGCGCGAGAGCAGGGAGGCGAAGCGAGTCTGCACGTCGGGTGGATTCAGGGTGAACAGCTCCTCGAGCTGATCCACGATGACCAGGGCTTCCGTGTGGTCACCTCTCCAACGCCGGAACAATCCCACCGCGACGTCGGCATCCTCGAAGCGCAGCATCTGACGCATGGCGTGGGTATCGCGCGAGACCTCGGGGACGAGCGCCTGCCCGAGGGCGACGAAGGGGGCGTCGCCGGGGGTGCAGATGAGGTGCGCCCAGCCCTCGGGCTTGGCCGGGATCAATCCTGCACGCAGGAAGCTCGATTTGCCCGCTCCGGAGGGACCGACGACGGCGAGCAGGTGCCTCCCCGGCAGCTTCTTCCACACCTCCTCGACCTCCGCCTCGCGGCCGAAGAAGTACTCCGCCTCCGCCTCGGTGAAGGCGGCCAGGCCAGGGTACGGCTGCGCGTCCTCGACCCCGGTGACGCGATGGGCGATCTCCTCGAGGGCACGCGCGAGCGCTTGCGCCGAGGGGTAGCGCTCCGCTGGGTTGGTCGCGACCGCTCGCCGGATCGCGTCCGACCATGGTGTGTCGGGGACCCGTGGCGGGTCCTCGCGCAGCCCCTGCCAGAGCGCCCGGCGCGTCTCCACGTCCCGTGTCCCACCCGGCGCGACCATCTCCGCCAGGACGATGCCGGTCGCAAAGACGTCGGCGCGGGGATCCGCGGGCGCCCCCGCCGCCTGCTCCGGCGCCCAGTAGGCGGGCGACCCGGCAACGGTGCCGCCCGAGGCCGCCGCCTTGGCGATGCCGAAGTCCATGAGGACGACCCGCCCCGCCCGGGTGCGCATGACGTTCTCCGGCTTGACGTCCCGGTGGACGAGGCCGGCCTCGTGAATGGCCGCGAGACCCGCGAGCAACTGGAGCGCGATCTCCCTCGCCTCGGCAAGCGTCAGCGGGCTGCGCGCGTCGAGGAGTTGGCGCAGGGTGGTGCCGTCCACGTACTCCATCGACACACACTCGAGACTCTCCGCCTCGACGAGGTCGTACACCCGGCAGACGTGCGGTGAGGCGACGGCCCGCGCCGAGCGCACCTCCGACCGCAGCCGCTCGAGCGCGCCCTCATCGCCCAGCCTTTCGGGCCGCACGACCTTGAGTGCGACGTCGACCTGGAGCTTGACGTCGCGCGCGAGCCACACCTCGCCCATGCCCCCGCGCCCGAGCACACCGCGGGCCTCGTACCGTCCCCCGAGGATGCGACCAACGGCCGGCGGCACGAGGGTGGTGCCCGATCCGGGAACCGGAGGCGGTGCACCCTTGCGGTCGTCGGAGGCAGGCATAATGGCGTCTCCACTCCCTCCCGCGTGACCTTGCACAAACGTGTTGCACTCAGTCTACAGCGACAAACTCACCCCCACACGCGCTCGGCCGCGAACTCCGGTGGGAGGACTTTGGTTGCAACATCACGCCCAAGCCGCGTGTTGCGGGCCGGTAGACTTCGCCCATGCCACCCGCGCCGATCTGGGCGACGATCTCGTACGGGCCAAGGCGGGTGCCGGCTTTCAGCGCGTTCATCCTTTCGGCTTCATCAGGTCCTTGTAGGGCGGGTAGCCCCACAACGGCGCGAGATTCATGTCCCTGTGAATCTCCAGTGTGAACTCGAGCCCCTGCGCGAACGCGTCCCGCAAGAGCTCCACCCCTCGATCCTTCTCACCGAGCTGCGCCGCGATGCACGCCCGCTGGTAGGTGTGCTCGCCGAACAGGTATGGCCGCGTGAGGGCAGCGAGCTCCCCATCAATCCGCCGCGCCCGGGCCACATCGCCCAGATGCGCCGCCACAATCCCGACCGCCCCATGCACTTCGATGTCGTTCGGTTCCTTGGCGAGCAGAGTTTCGGCGATCGCCTTCGCCTCCACCCATCGCTCGCATTGTCGAAGCGCGTCGAGCAGGCACTGTTGGCAGCCCGCAACCTCCGGATGCGTCTGATACCAGGCCAAGCTCCGCTCCGCCATCTTCAGCGACGCCTCCCGGTGACCGTGCGCATGCAACTCTTGGGCGGCCACAAGCATGATTTGGCCCGGTGTGCCACTGACAGATCTACCCTGCGTGGACTTGCTTGCCTCGATCACCTTCTCAATCTCGTCGAGGTGGCCAAGCGCGGCGAGGGCACCGGCCTCGTTTGCGTAGAACGGGAACACGCCGGGGAAGCGGCGCTCACTTTCCCGGGAGACCTTGAGCTGCCCCTCGTAGTCGTGGTTCATGTGGTACGCGCGAACAAGAGCACGCGCTGGCCAGTAGTCCATCGAGTGCTCAAGCGCCTCCGCATCTGTCAAGCTGACCGAGAGGTCGCGAATCGCCTCAGCAGGGTGGTTCACATGCATCTCCGCCACCGCTATGCCGAATTGGAAGTCCTCGGGAAACCCCGAGAGGGCCGCCGCCTCGCGGTCGAGTGCCAGGACATCGAGAGGACGCCCGTCCAGTTTGGCGCGCAAACACCGAACCATCGCGGACTCCCCGGCCATCATCTGACCGACGTTCGCTTCGAGGGTTTCGAGTTCCTTGGCGGTGTCTTCGAACCGACCGTTGTCATAGAGTGTGTCCACTCGGGCGAGCTGCGCCGCGTAGAACTCGGGGTCGAGCGCGGCGGCCCTTTTCCAGTGCGCGAGCGCGGAGGTCACGTCGTGCCCGCGGTCCGCCCAACCGTGACGATGCTCGAGCAGAGCGTCGTACCTCGGTGGATGAAACCCGTTCCAAGCCCACCGCTGCTTGCGGTCCGATCTCCAGGCCACGGCCCCGGTCACGTGCTGGCGCAGCGGCTCGAGCGCCGCGAGGGGATCGGCGCGCGGGCACCGCACCGGCGCCGCCGTGTACACGATTTTGCCTTCCCACGGATCGACGACACGCGCCTGCACCTCGAGCTGGTCACCGCGCAGGTCGTACGTCCCCGCGACCACGAGCGCCGATCGCGTAGCCTGAGCAAGTCGCAGCAACGGGTCACCGCCGCTCTCACCGAGGCGGCCCGAGGCCAGCGGGTTGACCACGACTTTCAGTTCGCCCGTCTTCAAGAGGTCGTTGGTCAGGGCGTCAGCAATCTGCTGGCCCACGTTGCCCAGTGACACCTCACCGGTGCGGTTCTCGAATGCGGCCACCACGACGCTCTTGGGGTCGAAGCTCGCGGCAGGTGCCACCTTCCTCCACGGTGACCAGACAAAGAAGCCCACTGCCGCCCCGAGAAGGATCACAGCGATTGCACCGGCGAGCCACGATCTCCGAACCCGCAGAAAACGTGCCGGCGCTTTTGCTGTTGCCGGGGTCTCGGATCCACCGGAGTACGCCCGCAGCGCGAGCGCGAGGTCGTGCGCCGAGGAGAACCGATCCGCTTGCCGCTTCTCCAAACACCGGCTCACGATCTCCTGCAACGCCGGCGCAATCACCCTCCCTGCGCCAGACAACGGCGCCGGGTCCTCACTCATGATCGCCGTCACCGTCTCCGCTCCAGTGGCTTTCACAAACGGCGACTTACCCGTCAGCATCTCGTAGAGCACGCACCCGAACGAGAAGATGTCGCTGCGCGCGTCCGCACGCTCCCCACGCAACTGCTCCGGAGAGGTGTACCCCATCGTGCCCAGCACCGCCCCGCTCTCCGTCGCGGGCTCTCCCGGCAGCGTCGTCGCGTGCGGGTCGGACGGGATCTCCGGCTGCGCGAGCCGTGCGAGGCCGAAGTCGAGGATCTTGACCTGGCCGTCCCTGGTGACGAAGACGTTGCCCGGTTTGAGGTCGCGATGGACGATGCCTTTCTCATGGGCGGCAGCAAGACCTTGCGCGATCTGGACTCCCGTCTCCACGGCCTTGCGGACGGTGAGGCCTCCGACCTTGAGCCGGTCGCGCAAGCTCTCGCCTTCGAGCAGCTCGGTAACGAGGTAGGGGATAGCGTCGTGGGTGCCGACGTCGAAAATGGCGAGGACGTTGGGATGAGAGAGCGCGGCAACGACGCGGGCTTCCTGCTCGAAGCGTCTCAGGCGCTCAGGATCGTCGGCGAACTCGGGCGGGAGGACCTTGATCGCGACGTCACGCCCGAGGCGCGTGTCGCGCGCTCGGTAGACTTCACCCATGCCGCCCGCCCCGATTGGGGCGATGATCTGATACGGGCCAAGGCGGGTGCCCGGCTGCACTTGTCACTTCTCCTTGTTGAAATTGTACTTCGATTCGCGCGAAGGAGCGTGAATCTCGGAGCGCACGATGCGCGACAGCGGCCGGCGCCAGTGGCCATGGGTGTGATCCCAGAGATCGGGTAAGCGGGGAGGAAGGAACTAACCCGGAGCATCGCCCGACAGCCCCGCCAGCTCAAGACGGGCTACGGCGAGGTTTTGCGACACACTACTCCGCAGCGGCGGAAGTTATCGCTGAACGCGGAGCGGGGAAAAAGAAGCGGTCCCCGCAGGGACCGCCCCTTTCCAAGCGTGTTGCAGCACGCCTAGAAAGTGAACGTGATGGACGAGTGGATGAAGCGGCCGTAGGAATCGTACGTGTTGTGGAAGCCCGCACCGTAATCGTTGGGGCTGAAGCCCGCTCCCAACGGGGGTTCCTTGTCGGCGACGTTGTTGACGCCGAGCATGAACGCGATACCGCCCTTGAGCTTGTAGCTTGCCGCGAGGTCAACGTACTGGTAGGTGGGGTACTTGTAGCTGCCGTTGGCAATCAACTGCGTGAACAGGCTCGCGTTCCTCAGAGCCGGGCTGGGGCTGGACGAGTCGACCGAGACACCACCGACCATGCGCCATCCGAGAGTGATGACCGCGGGGCCGGTCTCCCACGCGAAGCGGGCGAGATGCCGCCACTTGGGAGTCGGATCGCCGCACTGGTTGCCGAAGTAACCCACGCAGTCGTAGGTGAAGACGCCTGTGTTGAGCGTCGAATGCATGTTGTAGCTGCCGATGAGGCTGGCGTTGATGAGGCCGGCCTTGCCGATGCCG
>Ga0209048_10000973_pt1 | contig 30251 bp, 29 predicted proteins | sample FrelakmetCRP12CR_FD_187146 | JGI IMG/M metagenome (GOLD analysis project Ga0209048, IMG submission 187146) | Freshwater lake sediment microbial communities from the University of Notre Dame, USA, for methane emissions studies - CRP12 CR (SPAdes)... | ecosystem: Environmental > Aquatic >... | reverse complement strand
CCATGTCGTCCCCGTCTCCCACGGCGGCCCGACAAACATCGACCACCTCGCCCTCGAATGCCGACCCCACCACAACCAATCCCACGAACCGGGCGCAACCCTGCAACGAGGACCCGACGGCAAATGGGCGATCATTCCCCCATGATTCGCTCGCACTCGGTGGGCGGCGTCGGTGCACGAGGTGAACGGCGGTCGTGCGTTGAAGGAGGTCGCTAGCCGCTGACGTCGGGACCGGCGCGCGTGAGCTCGATCTGCACGATCACGCGGCGATCCTGTTCCATCGCGTGCCGGTACTCGGCCCAGTTCGGGTGCTCGCCGGATACGTGGCGGTAGTACTCGACCAGCGGCTCCATCGCGTCGGGAAGCGACACCACCGTGGCCGTGCCGTCGATCTGGATCCACGGACCGTAGAACTCGTCGTCGAACACGCACAGCGACACCCGGGGGTCGCGCCGGAGGTTCTTCGCCTTCAGCGCGGTCTCGCGCGTGCTCACCAGGACGCGACCATTCGAATCCACCCCGCAGGCGACGGGCGACAACTGCGGCCGGCCGTCGGCCCGAGTGGTGAGCATCACGGCCCGGTGGTGCTGGCGGATGAAGTCACGGGCGATATCGAGGTCCATGGTCGGAGACTAGGCCCTCGCGTTCATCACCGTGACTCGACGATCTTCGCCAGCTCGGCTTTCAGCGTTTCCGGGCCTTTGTACGTGACACCGACCAGTGCCGCGACGTGCTTGTACCGAACCACACCGTCGCCGTCGAGGATGAACACCGATCGCTTCACGCCGAGTGGCCCCAGGATCCCATACATCTTCGCGACGGTCTTGTCGGTGTCGGCGAGCAGTGGGAACGGGAACCCGTGCTTCTCGATGAAGCCCTCGTGGCTGTCGATGTCTTGGGCCGAGATTCCCAGGACGACGGCGTCGAGCCCTTCGAGCTCTTCGAACGCGTCGCGGTACGAGCACAGCTGCTTCGTGCAGCCCGGTGTGAAGTCGCCGGGGTAGAACGCGAGTACGACCCTGCGGCCGCGGAACTGGCGGAGCTGGTAGTCGCGCCGGTCGTGACCGGCCACGCCGGGCAGCGTGAAGTCGGGCGACCTGTCCCCCACTCCGGGGCCGGCCATCAGCCCACCACCGAGGCCAGCACGTTGTCGGGGATGTCGAAGTTGGCGTAGACGTTCTGCACGTCGTCGTGATCCTCGAGCGCGTCGATCACCCGCAGCACCTGTTTCGCGCTCGCCTCGTCTTCCAACGCGATCGTGGTGCTCGGCAGCATCGTGAGATCGGTGCTCGTGAACGCGATGCCGGATTCGGTGAGCGCGTCCCGGACCGCGCCGAACTCGGTGGGCGGCGTGGTGATCTGCCACGTGTCGCCTTGATCGGCGATGTCCTCGGCGCCGGATTCGAGCGCGACGAGCATGAGGTCGTCTTCGGACGCGGCGGACTTGTCGAGGATGATCACGCCCTTGCGCTCGAACTGCCAGGCGACCGCGCCCGGCTCCGCGAGCGACCCGCCGTTGCGGGAGAAGATGTTCTTGATCTCGGCGCCGGTGCGGTTGCGATTGTCGCTCAACGTCTCGACGTACACGGCAACGCCGTTGGGTGCGTACCCCTCGTAGTTGATCGACTCGTAGGTGACGCCTTCGAGCTCGCCGGTGCCGCGTTTGATGGCCCGCTCGATGTTGTCCTTGGGCATCGACGCGTCACGCGCCTTCTGCACCATCGCGCGCAGCGTCGGGTTGCCTTCGACGTCACTGCCGCCCGTGCGGGCCGCCACCTCGATCTGGCGGGCGAGCCGGGCGAAGACCCGGCCGCGGGCGGCGTCGGCCGCCCCCTTGGCATGCTTGATCGAATGCCACTTCGAATGCCCGCTCACGCATTCACCTCCTGCAGGAACCGTTGATGGAGCCGGAGATCTCCGGAGAGCTCCGGGTGGAACGTCGAGACCCACACGTTGCGCTGGCGGCAGAGTACGGGGCGGCCGTCGTGTTCGGCGAGTACGGCGACGCCCTCACCCACCGATTCGACGACCGGGGCCCGGATGAACACGCCCGGGAACGGGTCGCCGTCACGCCCGTCGAGGGCGAGGTCGTCGATCGAGAGACCCGCCTCGAACGACGCGCGCTGGGTGCCGTACGCGTTGCGGCGCACCGCGACGTCGATCGCGCCGAACGACCACTGGTCGGGGCGGCCGTCGAGCACGTCGGTGGCGAGCAGGATGAGGCCGGCACAGGTGCCGAACACCGGGAGACCATCACGGATCTCATGCGCCAGCGGCTCGTGCAGCCCGGACGAGTCGAGCAGCTTCGCCATCGCCGTGGACTCGCCGCCGGGGAGGATCAACGCGTCGACACCACTCAGGTGTTCGGACGTACGGACCTCGACCGATGTCGCGCCGAGCGCGTCGAGCACCTCACGATGCTCGCGAAACGCTCCTTGCAACGCGAGCACGCCGATCTTGCCCATGGAAGCGCTCGCGCGGTTCACCTGGGGGCCTCGCGGTCATCGGTTACCAGCCCCGTTCGGCGAGCTTGACGTCGAGCGTGGAGATCTCCTCGCCACGCATTGCGTCGCCGAGGCCGCGCGACACCTTGGCCACGATCGACGCATCGGCGTAGTGCGTGGTTGCTTCCACGATCGCTTTCGCGCGCGGCGCCGGATCGTCGCTCTTGAAGATGCCGGAGCCGACGAACACCGCCTGCGCGCCGAGCTGCATCACCAGCGACGCGTCCGCGGGCGTTGCGATACCACCGGCGCAGAACAACGGCACCGGGAGCTCGCCGCGCTCGGCGACCTCCTGCACGAGGTCGATCGGGGCGCGCAGCTCCTTGGCCCAGCCGTAGAGCTCGGCCGAGTCGGCCTGGGTGAGCTTGCGGACGTCGCCCAGGATCGAGCGCAGGTGACGAACGGCCTCGACGATGTTGCCGGTGCCGGCCTCGCCCTTCGAGCGGATCATGCACGCGCCTTCGGAGATCCGGCGCAGTGCTTCGCCGAGGTTCGTCGCGCCGCAGACGAACGGCACGGTGAACGTCCATTTGTCGACGTGATGCGCTTCGTCGGCCGGCGTCAGCACCTCGGACTCGTCGACGTAGTCGACACCGAGCGACTCGAGGATCTGGGCCTCCGCGAAATGGCCGATGCGGCACTTCGCCATCACCGGAATGGTGACCGCGGCCCGGATACCTTCGATCATGGCCGGGTCGCTCATGCGGGCCACGCCACCGTCACGGCGAATGTCGGCGGGGACACGCTCGAGGGCCATCACGGCGACGGCACCGGCGTCCTCGGCGACCTTGGCTTGGCCGGCGTCCACGACGTCCATGATGACGCCCCCGCGCAACATCTCGGCGAGACCCCGTTTCACGCGGGCGGTACCGGTGGTGCGCGGCTCGGAGGCAGAAGTCGTCTCGGACATGAGCGCCAGTGTACCGAGACGGGCGGGTCCACCCCGCTCGAATACCCCGAACGGATTCCCGCTACGGCTTCTTCTTCGTCGTGATGGTCGTCCGGGCCGTCGTGGTCGCCCCGGCCGTCGTACTCGCCCCGGCCGTCGTCACGGGAGGCGGGGCCACGATGTCGACGGGCATGCCCACCTTGGCCAGCGCCACCCAGGTGCGGCCGGGCGTCAGCTTCACGACCTTGCCCGCGGCATCGGTGAACACCGGCGGGTTGCCGGCGTTGGGCCGGTTCCACTTGCCCTTCACGACCTTGCCGGCCGAGAACACCCACGCGTCGCCCGAGCCGATCGTGATGCCCTCGCTGTTCTTGGGGTACTGGATGAACTGCACCACGACGTTGGTGGGTGTCACCTGCCGGCCGCTCCACGTCATGAACGGCTTCGCGCCGTACGAACGCTTGTAGTTGTTGGCCGCCGGGTCGTACGTGTACGTCACGTCGAACCCGCCGCCGAATCGCACCGTCAGCGCGGTCGCGGGATCACCGGCGAACGGCTGTCCCGCGCCGAGGTACTCGAACAGCGGGTTCGGCGGGATCGGCTTGCCGCCCTTGGCCCACATCTTGGCGGGACGAACGTAGAGGTTGTTCGGCGCCTGGCGACGACCCTTGCTGTCGCGCACCATGGCGTCGCCGGCCTGGGTCTCGTCGACGCTGATGATGCCCGGCGTGGCGCGGATCTTGGCGACGTTGGGCGGGGTGCCGCCCGAGTAGGCGAAGATGCCGCCGACGGTGAGCGCGAGGTTCGGGTCCATGCCGCGCACCGAGCGCGTCGGCCCCACCTCGTCGGGCGCCTCGGACTGGTAGATCGCGGCGAAGCGCGTGATGCCACCCTCGACGATCTCCTCGTACACGATGTCGGCAACGTCGAGCCCCGATTGCGGACGCGCTTCGGGGTTGTTGCCGGTCTTCACGATCAGCGCGGCGCGCGTCTGCGAGGTGCCCGACGGGTCGGGCAGACCGGTGAACGGCGCGATCGCCGCCTTGGCCGGCGCCGCCGTCGTCGAGCCGGAACCGGCCGAGCTCGACGTGGAGCTCTTGGCCGAGCTCTTCTTCTTGCTGCTGCCGCCCGAGCACGCGGCTGCGGCGAGCGCGACGACGGCGAGCAACGCGACGAAGACGACCGATCGGTGGCGGATGCTGCGCGTCACTACATCTCCTTGAGCCGCTTGATGCGATCCTCGAGCGGCGGGTGGGTGTCGAACATGCGGTTGAGCTTCGAGCCCTTGGCGTCGGCGTTGCGGTCCAACGGCGATTCGATCCACATCTGCGCGGTGGCGCGCGTCGCGTGCTTCACGATGGCCTGATCGGACTGGAGCTTCTCCAGCGCGGCACAGAGCCCGGGAGGGTACCGGGTGAGCTGGACGCCGCTCACGTCCGCGAGGTACTCGCGATTGCGGCTCACCGCGAACTGCATGAGCTGGGCGACGAACGGCGCCAGGATCAGCAAGGCGAAGGCGAGGACCGCGAGCAGCATGCCCAGTCCCCCGCTGTCCTCGTTGTCGTCGTCGCGGCCGCCGCCCCACCACATCATCCGCAGCCCGAGGTCGGAGAGCAACACCACCACGCCCACCGCGGTCACCGCGATGGTCGACACGAGGATGTCGTAGTTCTTCACGTGCGACAGCTCGTGGGCGATGACGCCTTCGAGCTCGACGCGGTTCATCATCTGGAGCAGGCCGGTCGTCACCGCCAGCGCGGCGTGCTCGGGATTGCGGCCGGTGGCGAACGCGTTGGGCGAGGGATCGTCGACGACGTACAGAGCCGGCTTGGGCAGTCCCGCGGCGATGCACAGGCCCTCGACGAGGTTGTGATAGCGCTGGTACTCGGGTCCGTCGGCCGGCCGGGCCCGGCTCGCGGCGAGCGCGACCTTGTCCGAATAGAAGTAGGAACCGAACGACATCGCGATCGCGATGAGGACGGCGATGATCACGCCGATCGGTCCGCCGCCCAGCAGGTAGTTGAACGCCGTAGCCGACGCCGCGATGAGCAGCACGAACACGAGGAGCAACACAAAGGTGCGCCGTTTGTTGGCGGCGATCTGTTCGTACAGGGTGGAACCTCGGCCTCGGCGCCCTGCTCGTGGAGCTCAGGACGGTGGGGGGATCAGCACTGGATCAGCACTGGATCAGCACTGGATCAGGATTGGACCAGCACTGGGATCAGAACTGCACCTTGACCGGTCCCTGCGCATCGGGCTCGCTCTCGAAGAACTCCTTCTTCGTGAAGTGGAACATGCCCGCGATCGTGTTGCGTGGGAAGGTCTGCAACTTGTTGTTGTAGCCGAGCACGGAGTCGTTGTAGAACTGCCGCGCGTAGGCCACACGGTCCTCGGTCGAGGTCAGCTCCTCCTGGAGGCTCAGGAAGTTCTGGTTGGCCTTGAGGTCCGGATAGGCCTCGGCCACCGCGAAGAGGCTCTTCAAGGTGCCGGACAACGCGTTGTCCGCCTGCGCCATCTGTGCCGGCGAGCCCCCTTCTTGGGCGCTGATCGCGTTGGCCCGAGCGGCCGTGACCGACTCGAACACGCTCTTCTCGTGCGCGGCATAGCCCTTGACGGTCTCGACGAGATTGGGGATCAGGTCGTACCGCCGCTTGAGCTGCACGTCGATCTGCGACCACGCGTTGTCGACGCGGTTGCGCGCACGGACGAGCCCGTTGTAGCTGAGGATCAGCACGAGCACCAAGACGACGATGACGCCGATCACGATTCCTACGACCACGGTGACACACTCCTCCGGGAGGCCGGTACACGAAGACTGCTGCGGGACTGCCGCGGGACTGCCGCGAGTTGGACTTCCGCCAAAGTGAGGCGGACCGCCCGGGCCGTCCGGGCAGTGGTGACGGCTGGCATTGTACGGGCGCCCGCCCCATGGTGCGGGGCACATTCCCCGAAGTACCCACCCCCGGCCGGCCACCGCCCGTGTGCGATCAACTCCGGAGCGCGGCTGCCTGCTCGTAGAGCGGGAGGTACCGGCGGGCGACCGAGGCCATGGAATATCCCTGCGCCCGCACGGTTCCGGCCTCGACCAACTGCTCCGCGACCGACGGGTCGTCGAGGACCCGTCGCAGCCCGAGGCGCAGCCCGGCGGGGTCGGCGGGAGGCACCAGGACCGCTTCCCGGTCGCTCCGGGCGACGTCGCGATAGCCCGGGATGTCGCAGGCGACGATCGGGGTTCGAGCCGCCATGGCCTCCACCAGCACGACCCCGAAGGACTCGCCGTAGAGCGACGGTGCGCAGAACACGGACGCCGCCTGCATCCGCCGGGTGAGCTCATCGAACGGGACCCGGCCCAGCCATTCGACATTGGGGACGTTGCGGGCCCGCAACTCGGCGGTTTCGGGTCCATCGCCCGCCACCCAAAGCACGGCATCGCGTTCGAGCTCGGCGAACGCATCGAGCAACACACCCAGGCCCTTGCGTTCCTCGTGGCGGCCGACGAAGAGGATCGCCCGCCGGTCGGCCGGCCAGGGTGAGGACGTCGCGAACCGCTCGAGCTCCACGCCGTTGGGAATCACGGTGTATTCGCCTGCCAGAGCCTCTTCGGCCAGGCGCCGCGCTTCCTCCGACACCGCGGTGCGCAGCGTCAGGTTGCTCGCCACGCTGCGAGCGGCGGGACGGAACACCCGGTACCACCGGCTGCGTCCCGACTTCATCGCCGCGTGGAACGTGCCGACCGACGGGATCTGGGAGCCCAGCAGCGCGGCGGCCGTCGCGCCGGGCACGAGGGGTTCGTGCAGGTGCATGACATCCGGCTCGTAGGTGCGCAACGCCTCGAGCGTGCGGGGCCGCACTTCCTTGCTCGCCGCGATCGGCGAGATGGATCCGTTCGACGGCACCCGCGTGGACGGGCCGACGCTGATCACGCCGGGCTCGGGCGGCGGCCCGTCGCACGGACCGAGCACGCGGACCTGCACCCCTTCGTCGCGCAGGGCGTGCGCCAGGCTCAGCACCTGACCCTGCACGCCGCCCGCGGAGGAGAGCGAATAGGGAGAGATGATCATCACGCGCACGGCACTACCTTCCCACACGCGCCCCGGGGTCGGGCGGGCCGGCGTCGGGATAGTCGCTCGGCCAGTTGGGTTGCATGAGGTGCCACTGGTCGGGCGCGGCGCGGATGAGCTCCTCGAATCGACGGGCAAGGGACTGGGTGATCCGCGTGACGTCGTCGCGGAACCGGCCGCGACGGTCCGTCGGAACCGGTGGTCCGATGCGGGCGAAGTGGCGGCCGCGCGGCAGGAAGTAGGCGGCGACGGGGATCAGCGGAGCGCCGGTGCGGATCGCGAGCGTGGCCGGCCCCGCGGGCATGGTGGTGCGTTCGCCGAAGAACTCGACTTCCACGCCGTCGCCGGTGAGGTCCCGATCCGAGAGCAGACACACCACCCGATTGTCCTTGAGCGCGCGCAGGACGGCCGGCCCGGCGTCGGGTCCGAGCGCAACGACTTCCATACCGAGCTTGCGGCGCACGCCGGCGAACCACTCGAACAGCTCGGGCGGCTCGACCGGTTCGACCACGACCAGGGGCGGCAGCCCGCGACCCGCGAGCCACGCGCCGGCGAAGTCGAACCCGCCGACGTGCGGCAACGCCAGGATCGCCCCGTGGCCGGCCTCCATCGCGGCGACGACGTGCTCGAAGCCCTCGGCCGAGAAGCGCCCCTCGAGCGAATGGCGGGCGTCGCGGGGCAGGCGGAACAGCTCGAGCCAGTAACGGCCGTACGAGTCGAATGCGCCCTGCACGGCGCGTTGCAGGCTGAGCCCTCGCAGCCCGGTCCGGCGGAGGTGGCGTTCGATCATCCGGCGGCGCGCCGGCATGGCCACAGCCATCATCCGTCCCAGCGCCCGCGCGCTCGGCTCGCCGAGACGGCCGGGCACGGCCTGGGCGATCCCGGCCCCGGCGCGGTACGCGAGATACGCGGCCGACGGCGGCAGGGAGATCCGCCGGCGATTCCGCGGTTCCGACAACTCGGCGTCCGGCTTACGGTCGCGTACGACGGCGGGGCATGCGCCACTCCGACCGGGCGCGCCACCGTTCGGATGCCGGGCGGCGAGCCTCCCACCAACGCGAGAGCCGGCGCGGCGAGTCGTCGGGATCGAGCTCCTCGGCCCGCAGCCGTCCGCGGCGCGCGTGCCGCACACCGCGCCATCCCGGCGTCGAACGACCGAAGGTGGGCGTGGCCTGCTTCCACACCTTCACGAACCGGAAACCCACCGTGATCGCGCTGAGCGCGAGCATCAGCCACAGCACGGGCACGAGGATGTCGAACGCGAGGCCGACCCCGATGAGGATGAGTCGCTCGGCGCGCTCGATGAGCCCGCCCTTGGCGTCGAAGCCCAGCGCGTCGGCCTTGGCGCGTTCGTACGAGATCGTGAGCGACAGGGCGGTCACGGCGAGGGCGAGGACGGCGTAGTGCGGATCGCGCGGCGCGAGATACCAAGCGATGCCACCGAGGAGCAGCGCGTCGGAGAGACGGTCACAGACCGAGTCGAAGAACGCGCCGCGGGGACCGGCCTTGCCGCTGTTGCGGGCAACGGTGCCGTCGAGGATGTCGGGGATGCCGGTGAGAATCACGCCGAACACGCCGAGGATCAGGTAGCCCTGCGCGATGACGACCGCCGTGACGACGGAGAAGAGGAGTCCGACGATCGTCAGGGCGTCAGCAGTGATCCCGGCGCGCTGCAGGCTCTTGCCGATCGGGGTCAGACCCTTCTCGATTCCCGCGCGCCAGCGGCGGTCGAGCATGCGGTGCTCCTTCGACGGCAGAGCCCTTCGACCGAAGGCGGGGGCTCCTCCGCGCTTGCCAGCGTCGCACTCAGGCTAGCACGGAGCCTGCAGCAGGCCGGGATGCTGCCGGCCGCCCCGGGGGCGCGGTGCTCGGCGTCTCAACGACACGGCGCTCGCCCTTCCCTGGCCCGGGTCCGGATCTCTAAGATCGGCCGCACTGTACATTCCGAGGAGGTCGCGTGAAGACGTTCCCGTCGGCGAAGATCCGCAATGTCGCGCTCGTGGGCCACGGCGGGTCGGGCAAGACCACGCTGGCCGAAGCACTGCTGTTCGTGGCCGGCGCGATCCCGCGGACGGGCCGGGTCGAGGATGGCAATACGGTGTGCGACTTCGACGCCGAGGAGGCCCGGCGGCGCATCTCCGTGTCGCTGGCGCTGGCGCCGTTCGAGTTCGACGGCTGCAAGATCAACCTCATCGACACGCCGGGCTACGCGGATTTCGTGGGCGACGTCGTCGCCGCGCTGCGGGTGGCCGATCTCGCCATCTTCGTCGTCTCCGCCGTCGAAGGCGTCGAGGTGCAAACGGAGATCGCGTGGCGCATGGCCGAGGAGCGAGGGATTCCGCGGGCGATCTTCATGAACAAGCTCGATCGCGAGCGCGCGTCGTACCAGCGCACGCTCGACGACCTCAAGGCCAGGTTCGGCAACGCGATCGCGCCCGTCGAGCTACCGATCGGCGAGGAGGCGTCGTTCCGTGGTGTGGTCGACCTCCTCGACGACCACGCGATGGTCTACGAGGGCGGCGTGCCACGGGGCACCGAAGTGCCGATCCCGCCCGAGATGGAGATGGAGGAGCACGAGATCCACGACTCCCTCATCGAGGGCATCGTGGTGGCCGACGACGACCTCATGGAGCGGTATCTCGCCGACGAGAAGATCGAGGTGAAGGAGCTCACCCACGCGCTGGCCAAGGGCATCGCCGAGGCGAGCGTGTTCCCCGTGTTGTGCGGCAGCGCCACCAAGCTCATCGGCGTCGACCGCCTGGCCGCGTTCATGGCCGAGGAGGGCCCCGCGCCCGTCGCGACCGACGGTTCGCCGGCCGCGTTCGTGTTCAAGACGCTCGTCGACCCGTACGTCGGCCGCGTGAACCTCTTCAAGGTGGTCCAGGGGACGGTGAAGACCGACGCCCTGCTCGTGAACGGCCGCACCGTGTCGGACGAGAAGATGCACCAGATCACCACGATGCGGGGCAAGGAACAGGAGCCGGCGTCGGAGGTTCCGGCGGGTGACATCGCCGCGGTGGCCAAGCTCGCCGATACGACCACGGGTGATGTGTTGGGCGCGCGCGGCGCGTCCATCGACGTGGAGACGCTCGAGCTGCCGCAACCCACCTTGCGCGTCGCGATCCACCCGAAGTCGAAAGGCGACGAGGACAAGCTCGCGAACGCGTTGCACAAGTTGCAGGACGAAGATCCCGCATTGCATCTCGAGCGCAACGCGGAGACGCACCAGACGCTGCTCGCCGGGATGGGCGAGACCCACATCTCGATCACGATCGAGAAGCTGGCCCGCAAGTTCGGCGTCGAGGTGGAGACCGAGGATCTCAAGGTCCCCTACCGCGAGACGATCACCGGCAATGCCGAAGCCGAAGGCAAGTACAAGAAGCAGACCGGCGGGCACGGCCAGTTCGGTGTGGCCTTCGTACGGGTCGAGCCGACCGAGCGCGGGACGGGTTTCGAGTTCGTCGACCAGATCGTCGGCGGCTCGATCCCCCGTCAGTTCATCCCGGCCGTCGAGAAGGGCATCGCCGAGACGATGGAGCACGGCGGCGTGTTCGGCTTCCCCGTGGTCGACGTGAAGGCCACCTGTTACGACGGCAAGTACCACCCGGTCGACAGCTCCGAGATGAGCTTCAGGATGGCCGGGTCGATCGGCTTCAAGGAGGCCATGGCCAAGGCCGGACCGATCCTGCTCGAGCCGATCAGCGAGCTCGTCGTCACCGCGCCCGAGGCCAGCCAGGGCGACATCATGGGCGACCTCAACTCGAAGCGCGGTCGGGTGCAGGGCTCGGCGTTCATCGGCGGCGGCGAGGTCGAGATCATCGCGCTGGTGCCGACGTCGGAGGTCCTGCGGTATGCCATCGACCTGCGCTCGATGACCGGCGGACGCGGACGCTTCGAGCTCAAGCACTCGCACTACGACCCGGTGCCGTCACACCTCACCGACAAGATCGTCGCCGCCAACAAGGACCGCGCCGATCACGCGGCCGCCAAGGGCCACTAACGCACGTCACGCCGATCGCGCTCGCACGCGGCGCGCGCGTGACAGCCGTGCAGATGGTCGTTGACCATGCCGAGCGACTGCATGGTCGAGTACACCGTGGTCGGACCGACGAACGCGAAGCCGAGCTTCTTCAGCTGCTTCGACAGCGCGATCGACTCGGGCGTCGTCGGCGTGAGATCGCCGAGGCGACGCGGCACCGCGCGGTCACGCCGCTTCGGCTCGAACGACCACACCAGCGCGGCAAGTGATCCGTAGTCCTTCTGCACACGCCGCGTGGCGCGGGCGTTCGTGATCGCGGCTTCGATCTTGCCGCGGTGCCGCACGATCCCCGCGTCGCCGAGCAGGCGCTGCACGTCCCGTTCACCGAACCGGGCCACCTTCACCGGGTCGAACCCTTTGAACGCCCGCCGGAAGCTCTCGCGTTTGCGCAGGATCGTCAGCCACGAGAGCCCCGACTGGAACCCTTCGAGACAGAGCTTCTCGTACACGCGCGCATCGTCGACGACGGGCCTCCCCCACTCGTCGTCGTGGTACGCGGCGTAGTCGGGCGTCGAGATCCCCCACCCGCACCGGCGTAGGCCGTCCTCGCCCCGGACCACGCCGATCTCGGTCCAATCACTCATGCCCGCATCTTCCCCTTCGGCGACGCGCGCTGACATGCGCTGACAAAGGCCACATATTCGGGTCTTGTCGCGCGACGCGACTGACCGTACGGTACGGCGAGGGCGGGCGACACGCGTCCGCCGCGGCCACCCGGAACAAGGGGGAACGGTGATGCGTCGTCGGTTCGCGGCTGTCCTGCTCGTCGTCTCGTGCACCATCACCGGCGTCTCCACCGCCGTACCGGCGGCGGCCGCCGGGCACAACCCCGTGGTGATCGTGCCCGGTTTCTCGTCGCCGGGATTCGCGACCGATCCCCTCGCGGCCCGGCTGCGCAATAGCGGCTTCACCACGTACAACTGGCAGCTGCCCGGTCTCGGCTTCGGCGACATCCGCGACAGCGCGGCGGCGCTGGCCACCAAGGTGCAGCAGGTGCGCGCCGCGACCGGCGCGGCCAAGGTCGACCTCGTGGCGCACTCCGAAGGTGGGCTCGTCGCGCGGTACTACCTCAAGTTCCTCGGGGGCACGGCGTACGTCGGCCGGTACGTGAGCCTGGGTACGCCGCAGTACGGCACTGCGCTGGCCAACTTCGCGACGCTCGTGAATTGCGCGGGCAGCATTGCCTGTCAACAGATGACGATCGGCTCGAGCTTCCTCAACACGCTCAACGCCGGCGACGACACACCCGGCAGCGTGGTGTACACGTCGATCTACACCTGGAACGACGAGATCGTCGTGCCGGCAACAACGGCGGTCATCGACGGCGGCGCGAGCAACGTATCGGTGCAGCAGTTCTGCTGGTTGCGCGTCGTCGGCCACCTCGGCCTCATCCTCGACGGCACCGTGTACAGCATCGTGCAGTCGGCGTTGAACGGCGGTTCGCTCTCGGCGAACTGCTGGGCGGTGTAGCCGGACGCGGCTTCAGCTACTCGACGCACCGAGCCCGTACTCGGACCAATCCTCCGGGTTGAGCTCGGTGTACTCGCCGAGCACGTGGCCGTCGACGGCGTCGCACTCCACGAGGCCGCGCATGCTCGGCGGATCGTCGGCGCTGTAGAGGAGGATGCGCCACGCGGGACGGCTGCGCAGCCCCCGCCACGCGAGCTGCGCGGACGAGTGGCCCACCGGGAACCCGACCGTGCGGGACGCGATGAGCAACGCTTCGGTCTGGTCGATCTTCATCGACCACGCGCACAGGAAGTGATAGGCGGCGATCACGACGAGCAGACCGGCGGCCACGAGCACGCCGCGGTTCCCCGTCGCGCCGAACCCCAGGCAGCACACGGCGGCCAGTCCGAGGTACAGGTAGGCGGGGATGCGGCGACGCTTGATGTCGGGGAACTGGTACGGCCCGACGAGCGCGGTGACGTCGAGATCCTCGGGCAGCTGGTCGCCCTGATGATCGTCCTCGTGGCCGCCGTCGCCGGCCGGCACCGCCCCGTCGCTCACGGGCGGAAACGGTACCGCCCCCCGGCACCAATCTTCCGATGTTGCGTGGAAAACGCGCGCTATTCGCGCGCGATCAACGCAACGTCAAGAGGGACTCGAGGGCCAGGCCGCTTTGAGCTTCTCCCACGAGTGGGTGAGGGCTTCGGGCAGCACGCGCACCTCGGCGATGGCGGACATGAAGTTGGTGTCGCCGGACCAGCGGGGCAGGACGTGCACGTGCAGGTGGCCGGGCACGCCCGCTCCCCCGCCGCGGCCGATGTTGATGCCGACGTTCATGCCGTCGGGCGAGTACGCGGCCCGTACTGCGGCCGTCGCCCGTTGCAGCATCGCCATCAGCTCGCCGGCTTCGTCGACGGTCAGCCCTTCGAGCGCAGCCTCGTGCCGCAACGGCGACACCATCAGGTGGCCCGACGTGTACGGGTACGCGTTCATCACCGCGAACACGAGCTCCCCTCGCTCGAGGATCAAGCCTTCAGGGTCATCGGCGTCGGCCAGGCGGCACAGGATGCAGCCCTCCGACTCCGTCGACGGCGGCTGGCTCGCGATCGAGTCGATGTACTGCGTGCGCCAGCCGGCCCAGAGGTGGTCGAGGCTCACAGCTTCTCCACGATCACACCCGCTCCACGATCTCGCCGGCGAGGTGCGCGATGAACGAGTCGACGGGCACGCCGCGCTCGGGATCGTCGGACCCGCGGCGGTTGACGCCGACGGTGCCGTTGTCGGCGTCGTCGTCGCCCACGACCAACACGTACGGCACCTTCTGCATCTTGGCGTGCCGGACTCGGGCGCCCAACGTGTCGTTCGACGCGTCGACGAGCTCGGCGCGGTACCCCTCGCCCTTCAACCGGTCGACGAGGCGGGCCGCGTACGCGTGATGGCGGTCCGCCACCGGCAGCACGGTCACCTGGACCGGCGCCAGCCACAACGGGAACGCGCCCGCGTAGTGCTCGACGAGAATTCCGAAGAACCGCTCGACGGAACCGAACAGCGCGCGGTGGATCATGATCGGGGGGTGGCGCTCGTTGTCGGCGCCGACGTACTCGATCTCGAACCGCTTCCCCATCTGGAAGTCGACCTGGATCGTGGACAGCTGCCACACCCGGCCGATCGCGTCACGCACCTTCACGTCGATCTTCGGGCCGTAGAACGCGCCGCCGCCTTCGTCAATCGTGTACGGCAACCCACTCGCGTCGATGGCAGCGGTCAGCGCCTCGGTGGCGAGCTCCCAGTCCTCGTCGGCGCCCACCGACTTCTCGGCCGGCCGAGTCGCGAGCTGCGCCTCGAAGTCTTCGAAGCCGAACGTGCGCAGGATCCGCAGCACGAACTGCAGCAGGCTCGCGAGCTCGCCGCCCACCTGTTCGCGCGTGCAGAAGATGTGGCTGTCGTCCTGTGTGAAACCCCGGATACGGAACAGGCCGTGCAGCGTGCCGCTGCGCTCGTAGCGGTAGACCGTCCCGAGCTCGAAGATCCGAAGGGGCAACTCGCGGTACGAGCGCATGTGGCTCTTGAAGATCATGATGTGGAACGGGCAGTTCATCGGCTTCGGGTAGTAGGAGCCGTTGTCGAGCTCCATCGGCGGGTACATACCGTCCGCATAGAAGCCGAGGTGTCCGCTCGTCTCCCACAACACCGATTTCGCGAGATGCGGCGTGAACACGAGCTGGTAGCCGCCGGCGTCGTGCTCGTCGCGGGCGAAGTCCTCGAGGATGCGGCGCACCGCCGCGCCCTTCGGGTGCCAGACGGCGAGGCCGCCGCCGAGCTCCTCGGGGAACGAGAAGAGGTCGAGCTCGTTCCCGAGCTTGCGGTGATCGCGGCGTTCCGCTTCCGCCAGCCGGTGCAGGTGCTCTTCGAGCGCGGCCTTGCTCTCCCAGGCGGTGCCGTAGATGCGCTGCAGCATCGGGCGCTTCTCGTCGCCGCGCCAGTACGCGCCCGCGACCTTCATCAGCTTGAACGCGCCCAGCTTGCCGGTGCTCGGCACATGCGGTCCGCGGCACAGGTCGACGTAGGTCTCGTTGCCGTCGACATCCACGTTGCGGTACACCGAGACAGTGGACCCGGAGACGTCACCGGCTTCTTCCTCACTCACGTCGCCGAACGCGGCCCGGTGAATGATCTCGAGCTTGTAGGGCTGATCCCCGAACAGCGCCTTGCCCTCTTCGGGACCGTATTCCGCCCGCTCGAAGCGTTGGTCGGCCTTCACGAGCTCGCGCATGCGGGCCTCGATGCGCTCGAGGTCGTCGTCGGTGAAGTGCGCACCGCCGGGGAGCTCGAAGTCGTAGTAGAAGCCGTCCGCGATCGACGGGCCGATCGCGTACTTGGCCCCGGGGAACAGATCGAACACGGCCTGGGCCATCACGTGGCTCGTCGAGTGGCGCAGCAGCTCGCGTCCGTCGTCGGTCGAACCGGTGATGATCGCGACGGACGCGTCGTGGCCGATCGGCCGCGAGAGGTCGGCCTGCTCACCGTCGATGGTGACGGCCAGTGCGGCCTTGGCCAGGCCCCGGCCGATCGACGCGGCCACATCGAGACCGGTTACGCCGGCGTCGTACTCGCGGGTGGAACCGTCGGGAAGGGTGATCGCGATCTGGTGGCTCATGGTCCGGCCGAAACTACCAGTGGGGCGTGGCGCCAACCCGGCAATACCGCGGCCCGGGGGCGACAGGGTTACCGGGGCCGGTCGAGATCGATGCCGAGTAGCCGGCCGAGATCGTGCAACATCGCCGGCGCCGACGCGTCAGCGCCGCCCGACAGCATGGCGTCGGCCAGCTCCCCGAGCGCGTCGACGGCCCGGGGCGCGTCGAGGTCGTGGTCCAGCGCGTCACGCACCCGGGCCGCGAACGGAGCCGGATCGGGACCTGTCGCGCAGTCGCGCGCCGCGAGCAACCGGTGCAGCAACGCGTTGCCCTCGTCGAGATCGGTGTCGTACCACTCGAAGCCCGAGCGGTAGTGATGACGCATCAGCGCAAGCCGGATCGCGCGGGGATCGGCGGTCTTCAGCAGGTCGCTCACGAACACGAGGTTGCCGAGCGACTTGCTCATCTTTTCGCCCTCGTAGTTCACCGTCGCCGAGTGCAGCCAGTGGCGCACGAACGGTTGCCCGGTCAACGACTCGCTCTGGGCGATCTCGCACTCGTGGTGCGGAAAGATGAGATCGGTACCGCCGCCGTGCAGATCGAGCGTGGGCCCGTGCTCGTGCATCGACATCGCCGAGCACTCGATGTGCCAGCCCGGCCGGCCCACACCGAAGGGCGCGCGCCACGCGGGCTCGTCGGGCAGCGACGGCTGCCAGAGCACGAAGTCGAGTGGATCACGGCGGTGCGGGTCTTCCGGACGACCACCGCGTGCCTCGGCCAGCTTGATCATGCGATCGCGCGCGTAATGCGACAGCTCACCGAAGCGCGGGAAGCTCGACACGTCGAAGTAGACGGTGCCCGCGGTCATGTACGCATGATCGGACTCGAGGAGCTGCGATACCAGCTCGATGATCTGCGGGATCGCCTCGGTCGCGCGCGGCTCCGCAACCGGCGGACGCATGTCGAGCGCCTCCATGTCGGCCCGGAAGCGGGCGATCTCCGCCGCCGCGAGCTCCAGGTACGGGATCCCGAGCGAGCGGGCCTTCGGGAGGATCGAGTCGTCGACGTCGGTGATGTTGCGCACCATCCGCACCTCGTGACCGAGGTCCTCGAGGCGACGAATCACGAGATCGTAGGTGAGGTACGTCGCGGCGTGCCCGAGGTGCGTCGAGTCATACGGCGTGATGCCGCACACGTACATGGTGACGACCGGCCCGGGTTCGAACGGTACGACCGCGCGCTGTGCGGTTTCGTAGAGGCGCATCGGCATGCGGTCAGATCCCCGTCAGACGCATGCTGGCCCGGCCCTTGTGCCGCACGTTGATCGTGAGCAGCACCGCCGCGAAGGTCTCCATGCCGACCGCGTTGAGCAACGAGCCGCCGTCGAACGCGCGGAGGTGCCGGATGCTGCGCACGATCTCCATGAGCGTCGCGCGGGCATCGTCGTCGTCGCCGAGGACCACGACGTCGCTCTCCATCTCGTGACCGAGCTCGCCGAATTCGGCCGCCGGCACCAGGTGGAACGCGGTGACGACCTTCGATTCCCAGAGCAACGCCTGCATCTCCGCGGCGACCGATCCGTGCGGTGGCAGCACGGCGTTGAACTCCTTGCCGTTGCGTACGAGGTTGTTCGCCATCGAGACGACCACCTTGCCGGCGAGCTCGTGCGCGTGGGCCTTGGCGGTGGGGATCGCCGCGTCAGCGGTGACGGCGAGGATCACGACCGGGGCATCGGAGGCCCCCGAGTTGTCCATCGGGTGCAGGTTCGCGACCCGCTCGCCCCACTCGGACCGCAGCTCGGCCACTACCCTCTCGGCTTTGGACGCCTCTCTCGAACCGAACAGCACGTCGTGGCCCACATCGGCCAATCGGGCTGCCAATCCCCGGCCCGCCGGCCCCGTCGCACCCAGGATTCCGATCTTCATCCCCAGAGCTTGGCACGCGCGACGGCTCCGATTCCTCCCGGTCGCGCGGAAAATCTCGATTTCCGGTCAACCTCAGGACCCCCTGAGCCGTGTGAGTACCCAGAAGGCCATCTCATCGGGGGGCGACGTGAACCGAAACCGCCGGCGCAGGATGCGCGGCACCGCCACGGCGATCGTGGCGACCGCGGCCGCCACGTGCGTCGCCCTCGGCGGCATCGGGCTCGGCACACCGGCCGCCTCCGGCGCGACGCACCCCATGGCCACACCCACGAGCGAACCGTTCGCCCGCCGGTGGATGGAAGCGACGATGGACCGGGTCCGCTCCCACCGACCGAACCCTCCGGCGACGGCCCGGATCTATGCCTACGTCGCGGTGACCTACCGCGACACACGTGCGGGGTCGAACGCGAAGCAGGCCAACGAGGCCACGCGACAAATCGCCCGGCAACTCTTCGACGACGACGCCATCGCGGTCGACACCTTCGCCCGGTCGCTCGACCCCAACGTGCCTCGCCTGTCGGCACGCGCCGCCGCCGTCGTGGCGCGCATGCAACGCCGCCTCGCGAGCGACGGCTATCGACCCGACAACCCCGCCGTCGACATGCAGGGCGCGCCGCCCGGCGACGGCCACTGGGTCAAGCGCACACCGAAAGGGCCGTTCGCGGTGACCGCCGGCTCCTGGAAGCGCTGGCTCGTGCCCCAGCACGACGAGCTGTCCGTTCCGGCTCCTCCCGCGTTCGGCTCGGCGCGGTACCAGGCGCAGCTCCAGCGCGTGCGCAACTTCGTCGCCCGTCGAGATGCCGCGTGGGTAGCGAAGATCAACTTCTGGGGTGGCACGCCCGGGACCGAGGGACCGAGCGGCATCTGGCAGAACGTGTTGTGGTCCGAAACCGGCACCTCGTCGTTGGCCGCGAACGACCAACGCTACGCGCAGGTGCAAGCCGTCCTCGCCGAAGCCATCGCCGACGCGTTCATGGAATGCTGGAAGGTCAAGTACGTGTACTGGACCGCCCGGCCCGACATGGTCGATCCGACTATCAAGACGGCGATGGACGATCCGCCGTTCCCGGGTTACGTCAGTGGGCACTCCACGATCTCGGCCGCCGCGGCGCGCGTCCTCGGCTCGCTCGTGCCGGCCAAGAAACGCCTCTGGATGACCGATGCCGAGACGGCACGGGACAGCCGCCTGTACGCCGGGATCCACTTCGACGTCGACAACCAGGTCGGGTTCAAGCTCGGCCTCCATGTCGGCGACCTCGCGCTCGCCCGAGCCAAGGAGCTTCGATGAACACCGAGCCCAGCGCGCCCAACCGCTCGAGCGGCCGGACCATCGGGCTCATCGCGGCGGTCGCGATCGTCTCGTCGACCGTCTCGGCCGTGGTGACCGCACACGTCGTGCGCAACGACAACGCGGGCACCTCGTCCCATGCGTCCGCGCCCACGACCACCCCGTCGCGATCGCACGGCACCGTGATCACCGAACCCGACACCGCCGAGACCACGCCACGCACCACGACCACCGCGGCCGACACGCCGGCACCGATCTCGGGCACCAACGGCGTGACCGTCTCCTTCGCCGACGCCCACCACGGCACCATCGCGCCGCACAGCTACTCGCGCACCACGGACCAGGCCGCCAACGGTGGGATGCTGTTCGCGGCCACGAACGCGGGCGTCCACAAGAAGGTCGTCCTCTCGATGGAGGGCGCGGCGTATCACTACCTGCGGGCCCGGCCCGGTTGGAACGTCGAGCCCATCAGCGACGATCCGACGTGGACACCGGCGGCGTGCGGCTCGTCGCCCTTCGTGCTCGCCGGTGATCGCTACAACGTCCAGTTCCGCACGAACTACGACGCCGGCCAGACCGAGCAGGATCAGCTGCGCGTGTTCGACATGCAGGACAAGCAGTTCCGCGACTACGTGCCGAGCGCGAGCCGCGAGGGTTACTACACGGGCACTCTCTTCGCCGTGAACGGGCACGCGGTGGCGTTCTTCGTCGGCCCGCGGGGCCGGCCGCAACCGTCGAACTCGTCGACGCCCGGCAACACCGCCGACAAGCCGGTCGTCCTGCGCACGCTGGATCTGAGGACGAACACCTTCGTCGATCGTGAGGTGCAGCTCCCCACCGGCGAACAGCTCGCCTACGTGGTGGATCCGACCACCCGGTTGGTGGCCCTCTCGCCGATCACCACGTCGTTCAACTCCAACGACTACGGCACGCTCGAGCCGTCGTCGAAGGCCGCGGATTCCCCGCTGATCTTCCACAAGGCCGAGAACCAGCACTCGATGAATCCGCCCGCGGCGACACCGTCGGCAGCCGACCAGAAGTACGAAGCGCGCATGGTGAACGGCGAGGCCATTCCCACGGGCGGCAACTCCATGAACGGCCAGCTCGTCGAACGCAGTTCCGGGCGCGTGCTGCTCACCCTCACGAAGGTCACCGACTTCCGGCTGCTCGGTCTCGACGGCGACCGCGTGGCGATCACGTACACGAACACCGCCCCGATGCGGGGGATCACCTCGACCCAGGTCGGCTTCTACGACCCGGCCACCAACGACTGGAACCGCGTCGTGGACGTGACCACACCCGTCGCCGACCCGTCGTTGCCGCAGACATACCGCGACTATCCGGGCAGCGCGCAACTCTTCGTCGAAGGCGTCGTGTAGACGACGAAGGCGAATGGCTCGGTTACTGATTGGTAAGTCGGCTCCCCGCGCCGGTTACTCGCGAGTAGGGCGTTACCGTCGCGCGTGATGTTCCCGGACTCAGGAGACACCATGCGCGACGAGCCCGATCTCCCCGATCTCGCGGCCCCCGATCTCAACGACGTCGATCTTCCCCAGGTTCACGCCGACGAGTTGTTCAACGTCGCGGCCCCACCGACGCGCGCGGACGCCGGCTTCGACCCGCTCATGTCGCTGCGCGATGCGAACCACGCGTTCGGCACGACCACCGTGACGGCACACGACGACGAGCGCCTCTCGCACGGTTGGTGGGACGCCGCCCGCTGGCCCGAACGCGAGCATGCGTTCAGCATCTGATCCCTCATCCCCCTCATCGATTTTCTGACATTGAAAGTCGCTCAGCGACCACGATTGTCAGAAAGTCGGGGCACGGTTCGGAGTTCGAGCGCCTCGCGCACGGTGGCGACGATCAGTTCCGGTGTCGATGCCGCAGTGAAGCGCAAGACAGTCCAGCCGCGAATCTCGAGCTCGTTCCCGCGAGCACGATCGCGATCGAACGCCGTACGCGTCCGATGTGCGTCCCACCCGTCGTACTCGATCGCGAGCATCGCATCGGGGTACGAGAGGTCGATCCGAATCGTTCGTTGCGACGTTCGAACGCGGTGTTGCAACAGGGGCGCGGGCAGACCCGCGCCCACAAGCCACTGAACCAGCTCCGACTCCCTCCGACTCTCGGCAACTTCGAGACCGGGAATCCGAGCCTCGATGATCTCGCGCATCACGGTGCAGCGGCGTCGGCCACGGCCGGTCAGCTCGTGGAGCGTTGCGGCCAGCTCGCGTTCCGTGGTGAGTCGACGTCGAATCGCATCGTCGACTGCTCGTTCCACCATCCAAGGAAGCCACACTGCCGTCAGGTCACAGAGCGTACGAGCAACGGTGGTCACCGGGATGCCCTCGTGTTGAGTGACATGACGGCGTGTGAGCGCATTGCTCTGGTGGACCAAGACCCCATCGAGGCGGAGCCGGCAGCCTTCGGGCACCGTGATCTCGATCGCGTCGGGCTCGGGCCCATCGAGCCGCCACACAGCCGCGGCGGACCGGAACGACGCAACTCCGTCAGGTCCGGCGGCAAGTACCGCGGCGAGCAGTCGCTGCGACCGTGTGATCGGAGCGCCGCACACTCGATAGACCGACGGTCGAACGTGCTCGAGCGCCCCTCGGTGAATCAGGGTACGGAGCCGCCGCACCGAGATGTGCGCCAGCACCTGAGCGCGCGTCACGAGACCGAGTTGGCGGGCGGCGCGCGCAAACAGCTGTCCTTCGGGCACGGCCGCCGAGTTTGCCAACGGGGTGTGACAGCTACCGACACGATCCGCCATCCCTCGACTTTCTGACTTCGAGGGTCACTCAGCGACCACAATTGTCAGAAAGTCGGGAAGGGGCGCCCGCGGGTCAGGCAATGCAGTCGGCGCCGAGGAGCACGCGCAGTTCCGCGTAGAGGCCATTACGGCCGTCGACCATGTGGTCGTCACCGAGTTGGAGCACCGTCGTCTTCTCCGGGCTCTCCAGGTGGATGTAGACGGGCGAGTCGCCCGGGTGGCGCTGCAGGAGCTCCGAGAGCTTTGCCGTCTTCGCTTCGTCGAGGCCGCCGAGCTTCACGCGTAGCCGCACGGGCGGACCGCCGTCGAGCACGAGCTCGGGGCGGGTGATCTCCATCGCGATGATCTTCGCCTGATCGTCGCGAGCGTCGAGTCGCCCTTTGATGCACACGATGGCGTCTTCTTCGAGCAGCTCGCCGAAGTTCGCCATCGTCTTGGGGAAGACCATCACCTCGACGGCCGAGGCCAGGTCCTCGAGCACGAACGTGCCCATGAGGTCACCGCGCTTGGTGTACTTGCGCGCCAGCGCCGTGACCACGCCCCCAACCGTGCGCATCTCGCCTTCGCGGGCTTCCTTGAACTCGGTGAGCGTGCAGTCGACGTAGCGCCGCAACGACCGCTCGGCGCCCATCATGGGATGGTCGCTCACGTAGAGCCCGAGCATCTCCTTCTCGAACGCCAGCCGTTGCGACTTGCCGAACTCGGTGTCGGGGACCGCGACGCGCTCCGCGAACACCGGGCTGTCGTCGGTCTCCATCCCATCGCCGAACAGACTCATGATCCCCGCGTCGCGTTCACGGCGCCGGGACACGGCGTGATCGACGATCTGCTCGAACACCTGCACGAGCCCCTGGCGCGGATGACCGAGCGAATCGAAGGCCCCGGCTTTGATCAACGACTCGATCGTGCGCTTGTTCAGCGCGGCGACGTCGACCCGCTCGCAGAAGTCGTAGAAGTCGGTGAACGGACCGCCCTCGTCGCGGGCCGCGATGATGAGAGCGACGAGCCCTTCACCGACATTGCGCACCGCCGAAAGGCCGAAGCGGATCGCGCCGTCGCGCACCGCGAAGTCGGACCCCGACTCGTTGACGTCGGGCACCAGCACCGCGATGTCCAGAGTCCGGCACTCGTTGAGGTAGACCGCACTCTTGTCCTTGTCGCCCTTGACCGAGGTGAGCAGTGCGGCGAGGTACTCGCGCGGGTAGTTGGCCTTGAGGTACGCGGTCTGGTACGCGATGAAGCCGTACCCGACGGAGTGGCTCTTGTTGAACGAGTAGTCGGCGAACGGCTCGATGATGTCGAACATCTCTTCGCCGAACGCGCGGTCGTGGCCCTGCGCGACACACCCGTCGACGAACTTCGAGCGTTCCTTCTTGATGAGCTCACGGATCTTCTTGCCGGTGGCCTTGCGCAGGTTGTCGGCCTCTTCGAGCGTGTACCCGGCCAACTTCTGCGACATGCGCATCAGCTGTTCCTGGTAAATACACAGCCCGAAGGTCGGCTCGAAGATGTCGATGACGTCGTCGTGGTAGTAGGTGACGGGCTTGCGGCCGTTCTTGCGATCGGCGTAGTCGTTGTGCATGTTCGCGGCCATCGGCCCGGGCCGGTACAGCGCCACCAATGCCGCGATGTCCTCGAACGACGTGGGCGCGAGCGAACGCATGAGCGCCCGCATCGGGCCGCCCTCGAGCTGGAACACGCCGATCGAATCGCCTCGGCGCAACAGGTCGAACGTGGCCGGGTCGTCGAGGGGGATGTCGTCGATGTTCGGTCGGCGGCCGGTGGATTCCTCGACGAGATCGCGGGTGACCTCCATGACGTCGAGGTTGCGCAACCCGAGGAAGTCCATCTTCAGGAGGCCGAGATCCTCCACGCCGTGCATCTCGTACTGCGTGACGATCGGCGCATCCTCGAGCACACCACCCGGCTCGGGCGTCCGTTGGATCGGCAGGTACTCGGTGAGCGGCTCGCGCGTGATGACGACCGCCGCGGCGTGGATGCCGGCCTGGCGGCGCAGGCCCTCCAGGCCGCGGGCGACGTCGATGACGCGCTGCGCGTCGGGATCGGTCTCGTAGAGCTGGCGGAGCTCGGCCGCCATCTTGTAGCCGTCCTCGTACTTGGGCAGCTTCTCGAAGCACGCGGCGAGTGGCGTGTCGCGACCCATGATGAGCGGAGGCATGAGCTTGGCGATCTTGTCCCCGACCACGTAGGGGTAGCCGAGCACCCGGGCGGAGTCGCGCACCGCGGCGCGCGCCTTGATGGTGGAGAACGTGACGATCTGCGCGACGCGATCCCAGCCGTATCGCTCCGCGGCGTACTTGATCATCTCGCCGCGGTACCGCGAGTCGAAGTCCATGTCGATGTCGGGCATCTGTTTGCGGCCCGGGTTGAGGAACCGCTCGAACAGCAGGTCGTACTTGATCGGGTCGATGTCGACGATCCCGAGCGTGTACGCGACCACGGAACCCGCGGCGCTCCCGCGGCCGGGCCCGACGCGGATGCCATGGGTCTTGGCGTACCGCACGAGGTCCCAGACGACGAGGAAGTATGCGGAAAAGCCCATGCGCTTGATCACGTCGAGCTCGTACTCGATGCGCTCGATCACGTTGGCGGCCGGCGTCGGACCGTACCGTTCCTTCGCGCCTTCGGTCACCAGCTCGCGCAGGTACGAGTCTTCGTCGTGGCCGGCCGGCGTGTGGAATGACGGCAGCAGCGCGTTGCCGAACTCGATCTCGACCTTGGCACGCTCGGCGACCCAGAGCGTGTTGTCGCACGACTCGGGATAGTCGGAGAACAACGCCCGCATCTCCGCGGCGCTCTTGAGATAGAACTCCTCGGCGTCGAACTTGAACCGCTTCGGGTCGTCGCGCGTCGCGCCGGTCTGCACGCACAGGAGCGCGTCGTGAGCTTCGGCGTCGTGCTTGTGCGTGTAGTGGCTGTCGTTGGTGGCGAGCAGCGGCGCCCGCAGCTCCTGCGCGAGCTTGATGAGCTGCGGGTTGACCTCGAGTTGCTCGGGCAAGCCGTGGTCCTGGAGCTCGATGAAGAACGAGTCTCGGCCGAAGATCGACTGGAACCGCGATGCGGCTTCTCGCGCTTCGGCGTATTCGCCCTTCAGCAGGTGTTGCGAGACGACGCCACCGAGGCAGCCGGTGGTGCCGATCAATCCGTCGTGATGCTGTTCGAGCAGGTCGAAGTCGATACGCGGCTTGTAATAGAAGCCCTCGAGGTACGCGTGCGACGACACCTTGATGAGGTTCTTGTAGCCCTGCGTGTTCTCGGCGAGCAGCGTCAGATGGAAGATGTCGTGATCGGAACGCTTCGGCCGGTCCGTACGCGGGGTGGTGACGAAGTATCCCTCGGTGCCGATGACCGGTGTGAGCCCCGCCTTGCGCGCCTCGGCGTAGAAGTCGAGGACGCCGTACATGTTGCCGTGATCCGTGATCCCGATCGCCGGCTGGCCGTCGGCGGCCGCGGCCGCGATCACGTCCTTGATCCGGGCCGCCCCATCGAGCATCGAGTACTCGGTGTGGAGGTGCAGGTGTGTGAAGGACTTACGCATTCACCGGACCCCCTCCATGCGACGAGGGTACTCGCGCGAGGCGGGTGAGTTACAAGTCTGTGATTCGTCCACAGGGCCGTCCACACCGGCTGTGGAAAGGTCGCGTCCCCGCCTCCCCCACGGGCTCAGGCCCGGCCGGGCGCGACCAACAGCGGGACCAGCATCTCGTCCGGGGTCAGGCTGCCGTGGCCGGCGAGCAGCGTCTGCTCCCGGGTCATCGTGGGGTCGATGAAGCTCACCGGCTCGCGTGCCGCGAGCACCACGTCGCCGAGACGGCGCGGAATCGCGGGGCTCGTGGGCGGCGGACCGAGCCAACCGTCGTCGAACAGTTCCGCCCGCTCGTAGACCCACGCGACGTGGCCGAGCTCGGCGCGCGCCGCGGCCGCGAGTTCCTTCGCCGCGCCGCGTCGCGCGTACAGCGAACGGAACCGGCCGTCGCCGCCGTACGCGTCGACGAGCCCGTCGAGCGCGGCCAGACTCATCCATCCCTCTCGGCCGGTGTGCACCTGACCGTGATCGGCGGTGATCACCAGCAGCGCGTCGGTGGGCAACACATCACGAACGGCGCCGACGAGCGCGTCGGCGGCCCGGAGCTCGGCTTCGTAGAACCCGTCGACGAGGCCGTGCTCGTGCGCAACCGAATCGATGCTCGGGTAGTACGCGTACAGGAACCGCTCGCCGCCCGCGACCAGACGCCGGACGCGTTCCACCAGTGTCGAGGTCGCGCTCCACCCGAAGAACCGGGTCCCGCGGAGATGAGCGTCGGTGAAGCCGGTGGTGCGGAACTCGTTCTTCGTGAGCACCGGCACCTCGCGGCCGAGGAACGGAGCGTGGCGCTGCACGTCGAAGGGATCCGGCGGACGGTTCCCGTCGGCACGCTGCCACCGCAAGACGTTGAAGATCACGCCGTCGACGCGCATCCGGTAACCGACGATCCCGTGTTGGGAGGGCGCCAGCCCGGTGACGATCGACGTGAGGGCGCTCGACGTCGTGGACGGCACGACCGTTGTGATCTCCCTCCCCACGCAGGCGTCCAGCTCGGGCAACACGCTGCGGTGCGACTCGAGTGCCGTCCACCCCAGCCCGTCGAGCACGAGCACGACGACGGCCCGCGCGTCCGACACCTCAGCCGGGACCCAGTTCGCGGGCCGGCCGCCCACGATCGAGGGGATCAGGCCGGTGATCGTGGGGCCGCCGTAGTCGGGCCGGATCGGGTCCATCACCAGACGGTACCCAAACGCCGGTTGATCAGGGACGCGCCCCGACCGAAGTGTCGCCCGAGACTCCCCGCGCGTGCGACGATGTTCCCATGGCGAGGGTTTTCGCGGCGAGGGTTCACATGGCGAGGCGATGCGAAAGGCCGGCGACGGCCCCGGCGACGGGCGGCGGACGATGACGGCGATGAGGCGGCGGTGAAGGTCTCCACCCGGGGCGATTACGCGGCGCGGGCGCTGCTCTCGCTCGCGCTGCACGGCGAGGAGCGCCCGACGTCGGTCAAGGAGATCGCGGAGCGTACCGACCTCCCCCAGCCCTATCTCGAACAGATTCTCCTCGCGGTCAAGGGCGCGGGCCTCGTGCGCTCGAAACGCGGCGTGGGCGGTGGGTACGTGTTGGCCCGCCCGCCCGAGCAGATCACCTTGGCCGAGATCCTCTCCGCGGTCGACGGACCGCTCACCACGTTCACCGAGGAGCACGACCACTGCGAAGGCCATTGCGTGCTCCAGGAGGTCTGGGTGACCGTCTCGGAAGAGACCCGCAAGGCCTTCGAGACGTACACGCTCGCCGAGCTCGTCAAACGCACGCTCGTCGGCCATCCCGACATCGCCCGCTGATCCCGCCTGGTGCGTACCTGAAACCGAATATGTGCGCTCGAGGTACGCACCGGGAGTGTCAGGGGGTCCGGAGGGTGACGACGACGGCCAGGCCACCGGCGGGCGACTCCTCGAGCGTCACCTCGCCGCCGTCGGCCACGACGAGCTGACGGACGATCGCGAGCCCGAGCCCCGTGCCGCTGCGCCGGGTGTCGGGGGCCCGCCAGAACCGGTCGAACGCGTGCTCCCGCTGCGCCGCGGTCATGCCCGGGCCGGCGTCCGACACCCGGAGCTCCGCTCGATCACCGCGGCGGCGGGCACCGATCGTGATCGACGATCCGGCCGGCGCGACCTCCAACGCGTTGTTGAGCACGTTGTCGAGGACCTGTTCGAGATGACCGGGCGTCGCGAGCACACGCCGCGGCGCCGGCACGTCGGCGGCCAACGCGACCTCGCGCTCGGCAGCGAACGCCGACCACGCCGCCACCCGGCCGTCGACGATCTCGACGAGGTCGAGTGGTTCGACGGCGGCGCGCTGCTGCTCCGCCCGCGCGAGCGCGAGCAGGCCGTCGACGAGCCGGGACAACCGCTGCACCTCGGCGATGGCACCGTCGAGATCCTCCGACGCGTCGCCGCTGACCTCACCTTCCAGGAACTCCAGTCGCAGCCGCAGCGCGGCCAGCGGTGTGCGGAGCTGATGCGACGCGTCGGCCACGAACTCTTGTTGCGAATCGACGAGTTGCTCCAGGCGCTCCGCCGTGCGATTGAACGAAGTGGCCAGCACGGTGATCTCGCGCGGACTCTTCGGCACGGGCACCCGCGTCCCGAGATCGCCCCGCCCCAACCGGTCCGCGCCGCGCTGCACCTCGCTCAACGGCCGGGTCACGGATCGCGCCAGCGCCAAGCTCACCAGGAAGACGACCACGAGCACGACTCCGGCGACGCCCACGAGCGCGAACGCCACCCGCCGCACGCGCGCGTCCACGTACGACAACGGGTAACTCACGCGCACCGCGCCGAGGATCTTCCCGCCCGACGACACCGGTGCGGCGACGAACAGGAGATCGGAGCGGAGCGTGCTCGAGTACCGGGTGCCGCTCGCCTCCTGACCGCGCAGCGCTTTGGCGATCTCCGCTCGGCTCGCGAAGTTCCGCGGCCCTTCGACCGGGGGATCGGAATCGGCCAGGACGTTGCCCGTCGCGTCCACGTAGACGACGCGCGCGCTCGTATCGTGCTGATACCCGCTCGCCAGCGCCTTCAGCTTGCTCGCATCGTTGCGTTCGAGGTTCTCCTCGGCGCGGATCGCCAGGGACAACGCATCGTGGCGAACGCCGGCCTCGAGTCGATTGCGCTCGGCGCGAGCGAACGACAGACCGAGCGGCACCTCGAGGATCAGCAGCACGAAGGCGGTGATCGTGAGATAGCTGACGAGGAGCCGGGTGCGCACGGGCGCGCCCTACGCTTCGCCGACGTCTTGGAGCCTGAAGCCGACACCGCGCACGGTCTCGATCCAACCCGGGTCACCCAGCTTCTTGCGCAATGAAGCGATGTGCACGTCGAGGGTCTTCGTCGGTCCGTACCAGTGGGGGTCCCACACCTCTTCGAGGATGCGCTGGCGCGACAGCACAGCACCCGGATCCTCCGCGAGCAGCGAGAGGAGATCGAACTCCTTCGGCGTCAACGAGATCTCCGTGTCACCGATCGCGACCCGCCGCGTGCGCCGATCGACCACAAGCGTCCCGACGGTCGTGATGGTGGGGTCGTCGCCCTTGGGTTGTCGCCGCCGTGTGACGGCGCGAATCCGCGCCACCAGCTCGCGGAAGCCGAACGGCTTCACGATGTAGTCGTCGGCGCCGAGCTCCAACCCCACCACGCGGTCGACCTCGTCGGACCGCGCGGTGATCACGATGATGGGAACGTCGGAGCTCGCTCGCAGTTGCCGGCACACCTCGAACCCGTCGATGTCGGGGAGCCCGAGGTCGAGCAGGACGACGTCCACCGTGCCCGCTTCGAGCGCCGAGGCTTCGAGCGCGGCGGCACCGGTCGCGGCGCGGCGCACGGAGAAGCCCTCGCGCTCCAACCCCTTGGCCAGCGGCACCGCGATGGCATCGTCGTCTTCCACGATCAGCACGTCCACCTCCAGAGCCTCGCGCGGCGGGCACCCCCGGCCACGACAGGCTTTACCGAATCTTGGATCTCGGCTGTCGGTGTGCTGGAGGCGTACTGCGTAAGGTCGATGCCATGGAACGCCGGAGCGCCTTCGCCGCCGCCGGGGCCGTCGTCTTGACGGCCGCGGCCGCCGCCCTCGCCATCGGTGCGAATTTCGGGCTGTTCGGCCTCACCGACGACGCGACGCGTGTCGGCAAGCTGGAACCGGTCGCGGCCACCCAGCCCGCGGACGGATCCAACCCCGTGCCGGCCGAACCGGGACCCACCGCGATCTCGACCGGCGCCGCGGGATCGCGGCCGTCGAGCACGGCCCACGCCGGGAGCGGTTCGGAGCCGCAACACGACTCCGATACCCACTCGGGAGCCAAGATCAAGGACTCCGATGACTGACGCGAGCTCACGCCGCCGCCCGCGACGCCGGCGCCGACACCCCGCGGCGGCGAGCAAGATCCTCGCGGCCGGGTTGAGCACCGCGGGCACGTTCGTCGTGGTCGCCGCGCTCACCTTCACCGCGAAACCGACCTCGAACAACGGAATCGTCACTGGAGCGTTCGCGGCCGCGGCGACGAATCGAGCACCGGCGACGACTCAGAACCCGGCCGCGGCTCCCACTCCGCGGCCGGTCGCGACCACGGCGGCCGCACCCC